>JAEAME010000130.1_pt1 | contig 103407 bp, 79 predicted proteins | sample 8958731 | NCBI WGS metagenome assembly JAEAME01 (sample SAMN16933194, study PRJNA681113) | bioreactor sludge metagenome | isolation source: anerobic bioreactor sludge (Control) | place: India:Bengaluru | collected 2018-10-24
TGCGATCAATCAAAGATTTCAAAGAACGTTTATTAAAATTTAGTGCCCACTTGTGAATAATTGTTACTAAAAATATAAAAATCAGAGCTATGAAAAACATAAAAATTCAGGTCTATACTTTTATTCTTATATTTTTTTCCATGTGGCATTTTAACGTGAGTGCCCAATATCTTTTAAAAACCGGAGGGACTTCTAATGCGTACGAAGCAGGGACAGGAAATACCTTAAGAATCGGGTTAGGGACGACATCGCCTACCGCTAAATTTCATGTGAAATCAGATTATCTTTCTCAACCTTCTTTTATAGCTGAAGGGACATATCTAGGAACTGTCAGAGGATCTATTAAGAGTTTATATTATAAAGATGATATTTTATATGGAATTTACCAGGAAGGCACAGTTACTCAATATAATTATTTACAGAGTAATCTTGGGATCGGACGATTACCTGAATCCGATTATACCCTAAGCGTTAACGGATCGGCAAGAATCAACGACGGATTGTATCTTGGATCCGTTGATAATCCCTTAGTGTTACCATATATAAAAAGCATGTCGTCCTTATGGTTTTATATTGATTATTCACCAAAAGGATCTCCAAGCAATATCATGACCCTTTCATCTGAGAATGTTACGGTCAACGGGAACCTTAAGACGGATGCTTTTCAAATGCTTTCAGACGAAGCGGGCGACGGTAAAGTGCTGGTGAGCGATGAGGATGGAAATGGGATCTGGAGTGACCCTTCCTTGGTTTTCGATGATGAAGACTGGCTGTATAACTTCGACGGCGATTTATACGCAAATTTACGAGTCAGTAAGGTTGGTATCGGAACAACAAGACCAAATAAAGCCCTGGAGGTTTGTCACAACGATTCAACCGGAGGAATTCGTATCAATCAAATGGATACCTTGATAAAAAAATCGGAAATCGAATTTTGCGTCCATGGTGTTGAGAAATGGGCTGTTGGTAATGATATAAATCCATCGAGACCTAATTCTTTTTTTATATGGAATCAGACAAGGCATAAAACAGAGTTTTACATTGATCCCAATGGCATGACGGGAATAGGAACTTCCTGGCCCAGGGCGACGCTGGATGTTGAAGGGAGTTTTACAACCATGAGGGCAGGTATCGGAACAGATCCACCGGCGCTTTCAGATTCCACATGGAAATTATTCGTTGAAGGCGGTATTAAAGCAAGGGAGATAAAAGTTACCATCCAATCATTTTCCGATTATGTGTTCGATGATGACTATTCGTTAATGAACATCTATGATCTTGAAACCTTTCTTCAAAACAACCACCATCTTCCGGGAATCCCCTCTGCCGAGGAAGTTGACAGGGATGGCGGCGTGGAACTTGGATCCATGCAGACAAAACTACTGGAAAAGATTGAAGAACAGTCGTTATATATTATATCCCTTCAAAAGCAGATCGACGAGCTGAAATCGATGATTATAGCCAATAAGGAGGTAAAATGATGAAAAGATTGTTACTTTTCTTTATTTTTCTGGATATCTGCGGGATATCTGTATTTAGCCAATTCGTCACCCTGGAAGGAAGGCAGTTTAAAGATACAAACGGAGTTGCACTCTATCCGCTTGTATGTAATTATATGATCGATATGCCATATGATAGTATTAATCACGACATTTTTATAATAACTCCAAATCATAGTTATGGTTTATATACTATTGATGATTTTTTTCCTATGGATTCAGCCACCGTTCGAATACATAATGATTTCAATGAAATAAAAAATATGGGTTTCAATACCATCCGATTGATGAATATGCTCACGAAAGACAATAATGTTGATACTCAAGAAACACATTATGGTTATACCGGTGGTTTTTATAGATGGGATTGTCAATATAGGTGGACTGTAGACCCTTGGTATAATCCAGTTGACAGTCAATATCTCTTTCCTCGTCCATATAATACCTGTGGAATTTTAGCAACCCTTTTACACCAATACCGGCAAATCATCCGGATTGCTGCCAAAGCAGGATTATATGTGATACTTGTTCCGGCCGGGGGGAACGATCTTTTTAAAAACAGTACGGAGGCGAGTGATTATGCTGATTTGCTGATGGAGTTTTGCAACACGTTAAAAAATGAAACCAATCTTTTAGCCTACGACCTCGTTAATGAACCAGAATGGTCAACATGGAATCATACAAAAGGAGAAATATGCGACATGACACGTGAAGTTTATGATGCCATTCATTCGGTTGATCCCAACCACCTTATAACAATCGGAGGTACAGTTGCAAATATGGGGGCTGTATTTGAATGGGATCCATCGGTGATGAAGATTGATTTCTGGTCGCCTCATACCTATATAAATTATAACCCAAGATTACCCGATTCATTAAGTACCGGACTTGAAACCGTTACCAATGCGATAATCTGGGTACAGAATAACTGTCCGATTCCATGGATTATTGGTGAAACAGGATTTGTTGCTGAAGATTTTTATGATGTTTCGGTTGTATGGGTACGGAAAATGACCAACGTATCTATGCGTCAAAAACACTCGACACGGTCAGAGATGCGGGCGGTAGCGGATATTCATGGTGGATGTTCCAGCATGTCGGCTGGCATGGTACTCTTTACCCACCTCCCATAAACAAACCAAACCATCAATTTGGGACGGACGATTATTATAGAGATGTTACCGGATATTATCAGGATAACTTCGGACTGCTCGGAGTGGGAGATCCAATTAGTTGCAATCCGGCAACCCACGAATGTGATTATAGTCATCTTGAAAAGCCGGTGGTTGAAGTTTTTCAGAATTACCTGAACCCGGATCCTCCCGATCCCGGACCTCCGCCCGTTCCAAATAATTATGGAGTGACAGGTAACAATCCAGACCATCGTAATAAAATTACGGGAAGGATCGTTGACCAAAATAATGTTCCGATAAAAGATGCTGTTATTAAGGGTCGGAACTATGTTAAAAAATTAGCATTTGATATACCTGAAACACCACGAATTGATGATTTTTATTATAAAGATTTATTTAATGTGCAGTACACATTTTCAGATGGAAATGGAAATTTTACCTTAATTCCCTATGACTATGTTAATCCCATCGATTTTTCAAAAAATGGTTATGAATATTTTACACGATTAACCATCTCTTGTGTTGGATGTGAATATTATGTAATCGGTAGTTGGGGAACAAATAATCCATCTATCCGTTATGATCCCGTTGATGATTTAAATAAATTTAATTTTGATCCGATTCACCTTTATAGAAACATCTATAGTTTTGAATATAGCAAGATAGTTAGTAATAAAACTATTAGTATTAACTCTGCACCTGTAATTTTTACCGCCTGGGATCAGCTGACGTTAAATAATGTATCCGTTAATGGCAATGGCACCCAGGGTGGAATAGCCGATTTTACGACAAGAACGGAGGTTCAGGTTAATACAGAGTTTAAAGCCCAGCAGGGAAGTGAAGTTCATATTTATAACTCAGAGGTATTCCAAAATTGTGATTCAATTTCGTCATTTAAAAATAGCGGATATAAAGGAATTCCGTCGAGTAACCAGACCGATGGATCTGAAGAAAGGGAAATAGAACTCTCATTTTTTAAAGAAAGGAAAGGATTATCAGTTTATCCAAATCCCACATCCGGTCTGCTGACTGTTGAAATTCAAAATCTGGCATCACTCTATAATTACCTAGTGATTTCCGATATGTATGGGAATAAAATAATGCAATTCACCTGTGAAAAAAGCTCTCAGTTCGATTTAACCGGTTTCCCTTGCGGGGTATACATAATCAGCGGTTATTCTGAAGTTGAGCAATTTGGTTCATGTAAAATAATCTTATATTAACTTGAATATCGGAATAACCGATATTAACTTTGTATATAAATAAGACTTAAAAATATCATTATATGAAAAAAATAGTATTTTCAATCTTTGCATTTTTATTGCCCGTGTTATTGCTTTCCCAAAACTTTCAATGGGCCATAAGCTGCGGGAAGGGAGAATATGATGACTATGGTGTTATCTCTTCAAATCAACAGGGAGAAATTTTTCTGACAGGATATTTCGATTCTCCGGGGGTTTTCGGAAATGATACGGTATGGGGCGGATATTTACCTATCATGCTTTCGAAAATTGACCCGTCGGGTAACTTTAAATGGACAAAAGTCATGCATATTATCGGTCCATCATGTACCACGTTAAAAACCACTTTTGTCGGAGCTTGCAAAAAAACAGACGACGTCTTTTTCGTCGGACATTTTTGCGGGGATCTTTATTTCGATACGATCCACCTTACAAGCACCGAATTGAAAATCATCATTTCAAAATATGACGGCGATGGAAATTGCCTTTGGGCAAAACAACCCGGAGGAAGCGAGGAAAGCGATATTAGCGAGGTTTCATTTGACGACCAGGATAATTTCTATATCTTTGGCTGGGTCAATGATACTGCCTATTTTGACGGACATTTCGTGGAACCGGGAAGAATGGTCGCAAAATTTTCACCCGACGGAATTTGTTCAGGTGTTAAACATTTCTCTTCTTATAATTATTATGAAGGAGCGTATTTGAATAAATTCTGTCCGTTAAAGGACGGAGGATATCTGTTTGCCGGGGTGACAACCGGCCCTTCTGTGATTATTGAAGAAACAGACACATTGATCAGTTCAACGATTTACGGGGGTGATCTGTTGTTGGTTAAATATGACAGTGCGGGGAAATATTTATGGTCGAAACTCGACGGACACACCGGAGCCGTTAGATGGGGAGAAGAAATGAGGGTAAAAGAAGATACCCTTGGTAATTTTTATGTCTGTGGCCGGCAAGGTTGTGATTCCCTGGTATTCGGAAACCATACCATTCTGAACCCGGGTCCAACCTGGGAAACATTTCTGGTAAAATACGATCAGGATGGAAATGCCCTCTGGGCTGTCAATTCTGATAGTGAATGGGGTGGAACTGTACTCGGAGACCTTTTTATATCAAATGATGGTAAAATATACCTTACCGGTGGAATTGAGAGTATAGCACCGGCAGATACAATATATTTTGGATCATGCTGGGCTACCGGACTTACTCCTGATGTTATGTTTGTTGCCTGTTACGATCTGAACGGTAATTGCCTGGGTTTAAGATATTCAACAGAAAATATTGGCGGCGGGGAGTATCCCCACTTTTATGGAAGCTCTGTAACGGCTGATGATAACGGAACTTGTATCGTCGCAGGTCAATTTATGACGACAGCCCTTTTTGATTCGTATTCAATTACAAGTATGGGAATGAAAGATATCTTCATAGCGAAATGCACCCCGATCATCGGAGGAGAAGAGGAGAAGAGTATCCCTCAGAATCAATTGCTTATATACGCCAATCCGAACACGGGCAAATGCAACATCACCATTCCGGAGGAGTTCAACAATGAGGATAACCTGATCCTTAAAATTATTGACGGCAACGGGAAAGTCATCCAGCAATCACGGGTGGAATTTACGGAAGGAAAGATCAAACTCGATATCCGGGCGCAGGCGAAAGGAATGTACACGGCAGTCCTGACCAATAGCAAAAAGAGTTACTCGGGGAAGATCGTGTTTGAGTGACCTGCCAATTGATTTTTCATCGTGCGGCAGGATAATCATTGTAAGATAACAAAGAGACTATGGATTAATGACATGAAGAAACTGATTTTTATCCTTGGTTTTTTATGGCCTGTATTATTGCTTTCACAGAACTTTCAATGGGCTGTAAGCTGCGGGAAGGGAGAATATGATGACTATGGTGTCATCTCTTCAAATCAACAGGGAGAAGTATTTTTAACAGGGTATTATTATCCCCCGGGAATTTTCGGGGAGGATACCCTTGGAGCAGGTTACCTGCCGCGTATGTTGACAAAAATAGATGCCTCAGGTAATTTTGAATGGACTAAAGGGATTCATATTGCTGGTCATCCGTGTACTGATTCAAAAACCATCTTTGTCGGAGCATGCAAGCAGACAGACGACGTCTTTTTCGTCGGACATTTTTGTGGGGATCTTTATTTCGACACGATCCACCTGACAAGTACAAAAATGAAGATCATCATATCAAAATATGACAAGGATGGGAATTGCCTGTGGGCGAAACAACCCGGAGAAAACGAGGAAAGTTCTATGCTTGAAGCTGTTTTTGACGACCAGGATAATTTTTATATCCTTGGCTGGGCAGGTGATACTACCTATTTTGACGGACATTTCGTGGAGCCGGGAAGAATTGTTGCAAAATTTTCACCCAATGGAATGTGTTCAGGTGTGATACATCTTCATGGTTACGAAGGAGCAGATTTGAATAAATTCTGTCCATCAAGGGACGGAGGATATCTGTTTGCCGGGGCGACAAATGATGCTTCCGTAATCATTGGACCTGACACACTGATCAGTTCGACGATTTACGGGGGTGATCTGTTATTGGTTAAGTACGATAGTGCGGGCAATTATTTATGGTCGAAACTCGACGGACAGACCGGAGCCGTTCGGGGAGACGAAGTGGGGATTAAAGAAGATACCCTTGGTAATTTTTTCGTCACTGGTAAGCAAGGAAGTGATACTTTAATTTTTGGAAATCATATTCTTCCAAATTCGGGAAGTTGGGAAACGTTTCTTGTTAAATATGATCCGAACGGAAATGCCCTTTGGGCTGCCAATACTAATAGCGAATGGGCTGAAACTGTTCCCGGAGACCTTTTTATATCAGATGACGGTAAAATATACCTTACCGGAGGGATCACTAATATTGGTGTGACAGCTAAAGTACATTTTGGATCATTTTGGGTTTCCGGTCTCTCTGATGCAATGTTTGTTGCCTGTTACGATTCAAACGGGAATTGCATTGGTTTAAGATATTCGACAGAGAATTCATTAGGCGAAGATCATCCAAAATTCTATGGAACCTCTGTATCGGTTGATGATAACGGGAGTTGTACTGTAGCAGGCCAGTTTACGAGAATAGCACTTTTTGATTCTTATTCAATTACAAGTATGGGAATGAAAGATATCTTCATTGCCAAATGCACCCCGATAATAGGAGGAGAAGAGGAGAAGAGTATCCCTCAAAATCAATTGCTTATATACGCCAATCCCAACACCGGCAAATGCAACATTACCATTCCGGAGGAGTTCAACAATGAGGATAACCTGATCCTCAAAATTATTGACGGCAACGGGAAAGTCATCCAGCAATCGCGGGTGGAATTTACAGAAGGAAAGATCAAACTCGATATCCGGGCGCAGGCGAAAGGAATGTACACGGCAGTCCTGACCAATAGCAAAAAGAGTTACTCGGGGAAGATCGTGTTTGAGTGATTGAAGAACTGAAGTTATCCCACCACAAGGAGAAGCCATGAGTAGCAGTTAATATTTTACCGGACAGCAAAATAAAATAGCAGGGAAAAATTGCGTGAAGCAAAATTTCTCGTAATTTTGCAGGCTTATTTTTCGAACAATTAAAACATTGAAAACCATGGCAAATAAAGCTAAAGAAAAAAAGTACGTTTACTATTTTGGCGGTAAAAAAGCCGAAGGAACAGCCGACATGAAGAACCTGTTGGGTGGCAAGGGTGCCAACCTCGCTGAAATGGTCAATATCGGGCTTCCGGTTCCAGCCGGTTTTACTATCACCACAGAAGTATGTACTTACTACCAGCAGAACAAAAAAAGCTATCCGAAGGATTTGAAGAAACTGGTAAATGATTGTCTGAAGAGGACTGAAAAAGAGATGGGAGCTGTTTTCGGAGACAAGAACAATCCATTATTGGTCTCTGTTCGTTCCGGTGCCCGCGCTTCGATGCCAGGCATGATGGAAACGGTACTCAATGTAGGTTTGAATGATCTTACGCGGGAGGGATTGATCAAGAAGACAAAGAACCCCCGTTTCGTTTACGATTCGCAACGCCGCCTGATCCAGATGTACTCGGATGTGGTTATGGAAAAAGCCGCGGGCCTGGAGCCGGCAGAAGGGAAAGGGGTTCGCGTTCAACTCGAGCGTGAATTACATAAAATGAAAGAAGCCAAAGGTTATTTCAGCGATACGCAACTGACCGCCGAAGACCTTAAGAAGCTGATTGATATTTATAAGAAAAGGGTGAAAGAAGTATTAGGGAAGCCATTCCCGGAAGATCCCATGGAACAATTATGGGGCGCTATTGGCGCGGTTTTCCAGAGTTGGAATGGGAAGCGTGCTATTTCTTACCGCCGGTTTGAAGGCATTCCCGATGAATGGGGTACCGCCGTTAATGTACAGTCGATGGTATTCGGCAACATGGGTGATACTTCCGCTACCGGGGTTGCATTTACCCGGAACCCGGCAACCGGTGAAAACTATTTCTATGGCGAGTGGCTCGCCAATGCTCAGGGAGAGGATGTTGTTGCAGGGATACGTACTCCGAATCCGATCAACGAGATCGGCAAGAACGAACACACCCGCCACCTGGTGTCGCTCGAAACATCGATGCCAAAAGTATATAAAGATCTGCATAAGATCCAGTTGCGGCTCGAAAAACATTACCGGAACATGCTCGACATTGAATTTACCATTCAGGACGGGAAGCTATACATGTTGCAGTGCCGGGTGGGAAAACGGAATGGTCCGGCAGCCGTTAAGATGGCGCTCGATATGTACCATGAAAAACTCATCACAAAAGAGGAAGCTGTGTCGCGTGTTGAACCGGCACAGTTGGATGAACTTCTTCATCCCATCCTTGATCCCAAAGCAGAAAAGAACACCAAGCCTGTTGCCAAAGGTCTCCCGGCCGGTCCCGGCGGAGCTTTCGGACAAATTGTATTTACCTCGGAAGATGCTGTCGCATGGACAAAGAAAGGTAAGACGGTGATCCTGGTACGGGAGGAAACCAATCCGGAAGATATTGAAGGGATGCGTTCGGCAGAGGCTATCCTTACGGCACGGGGAGGAATGACAAGTCATGCCGCACTCGTTGCACGTGGTTGGGGAAAATGTTGCATCGTCGGTGCAGGTACCCTGAAGATCGAAGCCGCAAAAAAGACCATGAAAGTTGATGATCTTACTCTGAAAGAGGGTGATTATATTTCACTGAACGGATCAAAGGGTTATATCTATAACGGACAGATCCCGATGATCAAAGCTGCTGAAGAGAACCCCGATTTCCAGGCATTCATGAAGCTGTGCGATTCCATCCGAACGATGAAGATCCGGACCAATGCAGATACCCCCGAAGATGCCGCAAAAGCCCGCGCCTTCGGCGCTGAGGGAATCGGTCTTTTCCGTACTGAACATATGTTCTATGGTAAAAATGCCGAAAAGCCTCTCTTCCTCCTGAGGAAGATGATTGCTTCCAAAACCGAGGCAGAGCGTCGCGCCGCTCTTAAAGAACTCTATCCTTATGTTAAGGAAGACATCAAGCAGACCCTCGCCGCCATGGATGGCTATCCGGTTACCATCCGTACCCTGGATCCACCCCTGCACGAATTTATACCGCAGAACGAAGAAGCCAGGAAGAAAATCGCTGAAAGTCTGAAAATATCCATGCAGGAATTTGACCGCCGTGCCGAAGCATTGCATGAGACCAACCCAATGATGGGTCACCGCGGAGTTCGCCTGGGTATCACTTATCCCGAGATCACGGAGATGCAGGTACGCGCTGTCTTTGAGGCAACCGCCGAGTTGCTGAAAGCCAGAAAGAAGGTTTTCCCGGAAATCATGATACCGGTCACCTGCACGGAGAAGGAATTGAAAAACCAGTATTTGATCATTGACGAAATTTACGCTGAAGTCTGCCGGAAATTCAAGTTGAAGACAATTCCTCATATGGTTGGGACCATGATCGAAATTCCGCGTGCTGCCCTGACCGCCGATAAAATTGCAGAGACAGCCCAGTTCTTCTCTTTCGGAACCAACGATCTTACCCAGATGACTTTCGGCTTTTCACGCGACGACATCGGAGCTTTCGTTCCTGACTATATCGAGAAGAAGATCCTCCCGGTTGATCCATTCCAGATTATCGATTTCGAAGGAGTCGGACAACTGATGGCTGTTGCCGTAGAAAAAGGAAGAAAGACCAGGAAAGATCTAAAGATAGGTATTTGCGGAGAACATGGCGGAGAGCCGGCCTCTGTTGAATTCTGCCATTCGTTGGGATTCAGTTACGTGAGTTGCTCGCCGTTCCGTGTACCCATTGCCCGTCTCGCTGCCGCGCACGCTGTGATCAAACAGGGAAAGAACAAACAAGCAGGCAAACCTGCTGTAAAAAAAGCCGTAAAGAAAAAATAATCTTTAGACTACCAGTTAATTTCCTGAGGTCGTTTAAACTGAACGACCTCTTTTTTTTGTATCCGGTGAAAAAGAAGTCAAAAAAAATTCATATTTTTGGAGCGCAATAGCCTATTGCATAGATGATAATATAAAAAAACTACGGTTGTCTATTCGGAACTCTTTCTTCATTTCTGTTATGTTAATCCTGCTATCCCTGAGTTCAGGATTATCTCTTTATGCCCAGCGCTATCCGGTTCGCACCTACACTGAAGCCGACGGATTGGGGAATGCCATGGTTTTTGATATCAAACAGGATTCTTTAGGTCTTATCTGGATCGCCCGCCGTTCGGGAATCTCCTCATATGATGGAATAAGTTTCAGGAATTACAACGTGGCAGACGGTCTTGTTTCAACCAGCTATTCTTTCCTGAAAATAGATTCCAGGAATAAAATCTGGGCACTCATCGAGGCCGGGAACCTGATGATATCTACTTTTAATAATGGAAAATGGGAGTCGATCGTTTCCAGACGGGGACTGAAATCGGTTCCTAACAACTATTATTCGGCACTGGAAGTAATATACCGGAACAACGAACCGGTAGTTCTGGTGGGTTCACACAAGAACGGCATGTATAAATACCAGGCCGGACAATGGAAAGAGTTTGATGCTAACGATGGTTTGCCGGACAACAAGATTAATGGCATTCTGCAATTCAAAGGATATGTAATTGTCGCCACTGATAAAGGTCTTGCCGTTTTCAACAATGATTCATTCAGCCGTGACCTGTTCAACGCATCTCCATATTTTTCCAAAAAAATTCTGGCCATGACGGCGGAAGGAAATGTGCTCTGGCTACTCGGAGAAAACTGGCTTGGAAATTTTTGTGAAGGAAAGTTTACGCTCGTGTCGAAAGATTTTGAACTTCCTGTAAATCGCACTACTTTACGGTTCTTCATACAATCAGACAGGATAGGGAAAGTGTACTTCGGGAATGAATATAAGGTCTTTTGCTATGACACCGAGGTTGGTCAGTTGCAGGATCTCCAGCGGAAAAACGGTTTGATCTCCGAGGGCGGAACCACGGTTCTTATCGACCGGGAATACAATACCTGGATTGGCGGATTCAGGGGAATTACAAAGATACAATCAAGAAGGTTTGCCAGTTTTCATCTCAGTGACGGCCTTTTCAGTAATGAGGTAGCTTCCGGACTGGAATATGAACCGGGTCATTATGTGTTCGGACATGAAGGAGGATTGACATTTTACGACGGAAAATCCTTTAATAAACTGCCACTGATCTCTTCCAATCAGGACCTGAATTTTATCAGCAGGGTACTGGACATTGCTCAGGACCATGAACAAAACCTTTGGGCTGCCGTGAGTTCAGTAGGATTGGCACGGATCGGTAAAAATAAAAAAATCACCTGGTACAAGGCTGAACAGGGACTGGAGGGAGGAGTATATTCTGTCGTTTGTACCGCTGATGGAAAAATATATTCCGGTTCCAGCAATGGTTTATTTATTCTTTCCGGAGAGAGGTTTAAAAAAATCTTCAATAAAGAATTACAAGGACGGAGTGTCAGAAAAATATTTACCGGAAAAGCAAATTCATTGTTTATTTCGGTATTGGGCCAGGGGATCATGAAAGTTAAGTCCGATAAGGTGACCTGGTACCGGTCGGTCAGGAATCAACATGCCAATAATATTTATTCCTTTCTCATTGATTCCCAAAACCGTATATGGGTTGGAACAATAACAGGACTATTTATGATAAAAGATTCCCTGATAGTCGAACCTTATCTGCCCGGTCTTTCCATCAATCATCCCGTCTATCTCATCCTTGAGGATCAAAGCGGCCATTTATGGTTTGGCTCTGACAATGGGCTTTACCGGTGGGATGATCACAAGCTGGATCATTTTTCATTATCCGACGGGATATCTGGACTGGAATTCAACCGCAGTGCAGGTTTTATGGATTTCCGACATCAGCTTTGGTTTGGAACTAATAACGGATTAACTGTATACAATCCGGAATTGGATTATCCAATGAATAAAGTTCCTCCTCCTCCTCTGGTGCATATTTATAATCTGGAATCGGGTAACGACACCCTGGATCCGGGCATTCCCCATACTTTTCCGTTCAACATGAATAATCCGACCTTTCACTTTAAGGCAATCTCATTCATTGATGAAGAACGAGTCAAATATCGATACAGACTGGAGGGTCTGGATACCACCTGGTCGGATGAGATCTTTTACCTGAACAATTCTGTCAGATACAATAACCTCGCCCCGGGAAAATACCGCTTTGTTATTAAAGCTGCAAATTCATTGGGCATCTGGAGTGAACCGGCATATTCAGCAACTTTCCGGATCGAACAACCTTTCTGGTTCAGTTGGTGGTTTATTCTGGCGTTGCTCATTGTTTTAGGAGGTATCGGTATTTTAACCGGACGGTATTTATTCATCAGCAGGTATAATGCCAGACTGGAAAATATGGTATCGGAGCGCACCAGTGAACTGGAACATTCGGAACAACTGTTAAAAGAAAGCAATCAGGCTAAAGATAATTTCTTTTCAATTATTGCTCATGATCTGAAAAACCCATTCAATGTCATTCTCGGTATGCTTGATCTGCTTACTCAGGAATATAAAGATTATACCGACGAAGAACGCCAGAAGATGTTAATGCGTATTAAAAGTGCCTCGAACAAAACAATTGATCTTTTAGAGAATTTATTGACATGGGCAAGAGCTCAAAAAGGAATAATACCCTATCAACCGGAAAAATTCAATATTTCAGAACTCATCCAGGAAAATATACTACTTAGCGAACCGGCAGCACATCAAAAAGAGATTTTAATCACACAACGTGGTGAAACAAATCTCATTGCAATAGCCGATGTAAATATGGTCAATACAGTCCTGAGAAACTTAATCTCAAATGCTATAAAATTTACTTTCCCGGGAGGCAATATAATAATTGACACAAGTTATCATGATGCTGATCATATTCTGGTTAAGGTGCAAGATACCGGTCTGGGAATATCGGAAGAGCACATGAATAACCTTTTCAAAATCGAAAAACGGATGAGCATGAAGGGTACCAGCAATGAAATGGGTACCGGTCTTGGTTTGATCCTGTGTAAAGATCTGATTGAAAAAAATAACGGAAAGATATGGGTCACCAGCAAAGAAGGGGTCGGCAGTACATTTTATATCTCATTACCTCTGTTTAAACATCTCTGATTTTCCGTTTCATCACCGGTCATTGCTTTCATTCCTGAACATAAAACCGGAATTAATAACGTTGTTTGCAAAACCAATTTTTATAATTTTATCTATGAATCCTAATATATCAAATTTTATGCAAACCCTGAAACGAAATATTTTATTGACAGGATTCCTGATGCTTATGATCTTCGTTTCCTGCTCAAGAGAAAATGATTCCAATATAGTTACACTTGATACCGGCTGGAAATTTAAGACAGGCGATGATCCGACCTGGTCAACGGCAGGATTCGATGATTCAAAATGGGATACTCTTTCCCCGACTGAAAACTGGGAACAGCAGGGTTACTCCGGGCATGACGGGTTTGCATGGTACCGTCTGAAGGTCATTATTCCCTCTTCATTAAAAGAAAGCGCCATCATCAAAGATAGTCTGCAGTTTATTCTGGGAAGAATCGATGACTGTGACCAGGTTTTCTTAAACGGGAAGCTGATCGGGGAAAACGGCATGACGATCAAGCAGGAATGTCAGGGAGATCCCGGATTCTATAAGGCACATGGAAAATGGTACCTGGATCGCAGGTATATCCTTCCTGCCGACGATCCCAGGATCCATTGGGACCAGGAGAATGTGATCGCCGTCAGGGTTTTCGATCACTCGGGTCCAGGTGGCATGTTCGCCAAACCTTATGAGATATCCATGGTCGATTTCAGCTACCATATCGTTTACGATTTTACCCATTCTCCATTTCATTTTACGGGCGACAGTCTTATGGAAAAGGAATTCACCATTCGGAACCTCTCCGGAAGTGAAGAATTCAAGGGAGAACTTGAAATAAAAATCGTTTCATATTCCGATGGCAGGGTAATTTATAGAAAGGTGAACGAACTATATCTCAAACCCAACGCAAAAGTATTGACGGCTTTTTCCTTCGTTACAGATATTTCCCAACCAACAGTTGCAACCATTACTTTTACCGAAAGTAACTCAGGTCAGAAGGTTTTGCAGACGCTGGAGATCCCGTATATACTGACACCCAAAATTCCAAAAGAACCAAGGATTAACGGAGCAAAGATCTTTGGAGTGCGTCCGTGGTCTCCATTCCTGTTTAAAGTTTCTGCGACAGGAGAACCTCCATTGAAATACTCTGCATCAGATCTTCCGGATGGATTGAAAATTGATACTTCAAACGGCATGATCACCGGCAAATTGAACAAAAAGGGCGAATATACAGTCAAGCTCAGGGTTGAAAATAACATCGGGTTCTGTGAAAGAGATCTTAAGATTGTTGTCGGGAACAAATTATCGCTGACGCCGCCCCTGGGATGGAACAGTTGGAACTGCTGGGGTCTCAGTGTCAGTGATAAAAAAATCCGCCAGTCGGCTGATGCGATGAAATCAAGCGGCCTTATCGATCACGGATGGACATACATAAATATTGATGACGGATGGGAAGATAAGCACGATAAAGATGGAAAGATCCTCACGAACTCGAAATTTCCAAACATGTTTGCCCTGTGCGATTATGTTCATTCGCTTGGGCTGAAAATCGGCATATATTCTTCTCCCGGACCAAAAACCTGCGGCGGATATGAAGGGAGTTATTCCTTTGAAGAAAAAGACGTACAGGCCTATGCTGGCTGGGGAATAGATTATTTGAAATATGACTGGTGTTCTTATGGAAATATCGTGTCAAAACCGACGCTTGATCAGATGAAATTCCCGTATAAGGAGATGAAGCGATACTTGCGGAATGTTAACCGTGATATTCATTACAGTTTATGCCAGTATGGTATGGGAGAGGTTTGGAAATGGGGATCTGAAGCAGATGGAAATTCCTGGCGGACAACCGGTGATATTGAAGATACCTGGGAAAGTTTATCCGGGATAGGATTTGACCAGGGAAAATGTTCGCAATATGCAGCACCCGGAAGGTGGAATGATCCTGACATGCTTGTGGTGGGCTGGGTCGGTTGGGGGCCTTCACTTCATTATACCCGGCTTACCCCAAATGAGCAGTACACTCATATAACTCTCTGGAGTTTGCTTGCTTCACCATTACTCATCGGTTGCGATCTGGGCCAGTTGGATCGTTTTACGCTGAATCTTCTTACCAACGATGAAGTACTTGATATTAACCAGGACCCGCTTGGTAAACAAGCTGCTCAGATATGTCAGAACGATGAATTTGAAATTTGGATCAAAGAGTTAGAAGACGGGAGTACTGCGGTTGGATTGTTCAATAAAACGGAAAAACCCATTAACATACCGGTCGATCTGAAAAAATTGTCACTTAAAGGAAAAATGGAGATGCGGGATTGCTGGGCTCAGAGGGATTTAGGACAAGTACGCAATCATTTTGAGATGAAAGTTCTTCCCCATGGTACCCGGTTGATACGGCTGATCAAACCGGCAATCCCTCGTGTTTAGATTACTGACTGTCAGGTCTATTTAACCTGGTCGATGGCCCATTTAAGGGCATTTGTTATCATCTCAACCGGTGGGGTCTCAATAAATCCCTGATCCATCAGACTGCGGGTCATATTCCGGGCATGATCAATATCTTTTTTTGCCTTTCCGAATGCCTCTTCCCTTGTCATGGTAATGCGGGCAACCCCATCTTTTATAGCTTGCATGGCGACATCCGCTGCTTCATGAGGAAATACGGCTGCTTCTTCCATGTTAGGAACGATATTTTCCGGATGGATTCCCCGCTTTTCGGCATAATCAGCCAATGAATGTGCTGCAGCGATGGCCATATTATCGGTTATCTTGCGGGCACGCACCAATAAGGCTCCTTTAAGGATCCCCGGGAAACCAATGGAGTTATTGACCTGGTTCGGGAAGTCTCCGCGTCCGGTAGCAACGATAAAAGCGCCGGCCTCTTTTGCCGCATATGGATAAATTTCCGGGACCGGATTGGCACAGGCAAAAACGATGGCTTTCGGGGCCATACTCCGGATCCATTCGGGTTTAATAACATTCGGGCCAGGTGTAGAAAGAGAGATCAGAACATCGGCATTCTTCATGGCCTTATCAAAGGTCATGATCTTTCCTGCATTGGTCTTTTCACATAATTCCCACTTACGGTAGAATCGTTTATCGGCCTTTATATCTTCCCGTCCGCTGTGCAAAGAGCCCCGGGTATCAAAAAGGACCATTTTTGCAGGGTCAGCACCATCGGTGATCAGAAGACGGGCTATGGTTGTGTTGGAGGCGCCGGCGCCATGAAGGACGATCCTGACATCCGAAATCTTTTTTCCGGCAAGCTTCAGGGCATTGATCACTCCTGCCAGAGTGACACAGGCTGTACCCTGGGCATCATCATGCCAAACGGGTATATTACATTCTTCCCTTAAAACATCCAGAACCTTAAAACAATTCGGTTGGGAGATATCTTCAAGGTTGATCGCACCAAAGCTGGGCTGACACATCTTGACAAATTGAATGATCCGGTCAGGATCGTTTTTGCCATTCTCATCCCGGCTATCGACACAGAGGGCAACCGCATCAATTCCACCTAAGTATTTCATTAAGAATGCTTTTCCCTCCATCACTCCAAGTCCTCCCGGAGGAGTACAGTCACCATCTCCCAGAACCCGGGTGGAATCACTGACCACGGCGACAAGGTTTCCCCGGTTGGTCAGATCGAAAGAGGCATCGTTGTTGTCACGAATATTGGTCGAAACCTTTGATACACCCGGTGTGTACCAAACATTAAACCAGTTGAAACCGATAACAGGAGCCTTTGGAACGGTCTGTATTTTTCCCGAGTAAAAGGCGTGGGAAACTTCGGCTAATTTTTTCAGAAACAAGGTCTTACCTTTTGCAATCTGTTCCTGCGTATAGTTATCCGGAAAAACTTCATTCAGATTTTCGAGCTTCAAAGAAATATCTTTCATGATCGCGTGTTTTTTGTAAAAGTATGGAATTTACAGAAACTTATATTCCTGAGTACCTAAAAAAATATAAATATTTTTTCTTTTTTAAATTTAATTGTAAATTCGCACGTTTAATTAATAATTAGTTTCTATGTCAACAGGTAAAGTTAAGTTTTTCAACGAGAGAAAAGGATTTGGATTCATCGTGGACGATGAAAGCCAACAAGACATTTTTGTACATGTCAGTGGTTTGGTAGATAAGGTCAGGGAAAATGACCAAGTCTCTTTTGATATCACGGAAGACAAAAGAGGAAAAAAAGCAATCAATGTTAGAAAAGATTAATCTTCTTTTCGTTTGAGTGCCAAAAAAAGAGCGGTGCCACAGGCACCGCTCTTTTTTTATCATATTGGCTGGATTACCAGCTGAAGCGTACTATTCAGATACATATCTATCCATTCATACGGAATTGTACCTGTTGTAGTTGCAGTTACTTTAAGATAGAACTGCGTGGAATTCAAATAGGGAACGATATTGGTGTTGTTGGTAGTCAGAACTACCGTCTTGTTGCCACTACCAGGATTTTCAACTGTTGCAATAATGCTGTTGGGTTGAAAACTACTGTTCTGAGAAACAAGAGCATTAGCCGATGTCAACCAGTCAAAGTTGGCATTTGATGGAGCAGTAATGGTAATGGAAAAATTCGAAAATGCGACACTCTCAAGAGTACCCGCCGATAAACCGTAATGGTTCAGTAAACTATCCAGGTTGATTTTGATGGAACCCGAATAAAGTTCAACTTCACCGGTTTTCAGAAGAACCGGTACGTAATGAAAGGAGATCTTGGGAAGTTTATAGGTGACATCTATAACAGCAAGTTCCTTTATTTTATTGCAGGAATAAAAGTACAACAGAGATGGGGCAACCAAAATCACCAGAAGAAATAAGAACTTGATCTTTTTCATGGCTTTTGTATTTGGTTAACACTCCGTTAATTTAAAAAATTCACTTATTAATCATTACTGGCATTACGAGCATCAGAATATCTTCATCTTTATTCTCATTCTTTACCGGGGTTAAAATGCCGGCCCTGTTCGGGGCAGACATCTCAAGCATGATCTCTTCAGTTTCTATATTGCTTAGCATCTCCAGAAGAAATTTGGAGTTAAATCCGATCTCAAGGTCGGCTCCTTCATAAGAACAAGTCAATCGTTCCTTAGCTTCATTAGAAAAATCAATATCTTCGGCAGAAAGTACCAGTTCCTTACCTGAAATTTTAAAGCGGATCTGGTGGGTGGATTGATTGGAAAAAATTGATACACGTTTGATGGTATTTAATAAGGAAACCCGGTCGATAATCAGCTTATTGGGATTTTCCTTTGGGATAACCGCATCATAATTCGGATACTTGCCATCGATCAGGCGACATATCAGTGAAATATTATTAAAGGAGAAGAAAGCATTGGTCCGGTTATATTCGATCCTGACAGGTACTTCCTGGGTTGCCAGACTGTTTTTCAGCAGGCTTAACGGTTTCTTTGGTAAAATAAATGATGTGGAATCATCCGATTTTGCGTCAGTTCTCCGATACTTGACAAGTTTATGCGCGTCGGTAGCAACAAAAGTTATATCATCAGGAGAAAGCTCACAAAAAACACCCGATAATACCAGACGAAGTTCATCATTTCCTGTGGCAAAAATGGTCTTATTAATGGCATGAGCCAGCAGGGATGATTCAAGCTGCACGGAAGTTGCCGCTTCAAGAGCGGGGGTACGCGGATATTCTTCATATTTGTGACCCGATAACTTATACTTTCCTTCACCGGCCGAGATCTCAATCATCTGTGTTGAAGGATTAACCGAAAAAGAGACGGGAACATCTGCAAAGGTCTTTAATGTCTCAACAAGGATTTTCGCGGGTATAGCAACACTACCCGTTTCTTCAGCTTTATCCGTATTAACAGTGACACTCATCGTCGTTTCCAGATCTGACGAGATGATGGTAAGCGTATTTTCTTTCAGTTCAAAAAGAAAATCATCGAGAATTGGCAATGTGTTATTCGTGTTAATAACTCCCAGAATTGACTGAAGGTTTTTCAGTAAGAGCGAGCTGGATATAATAAACTTCATAGTAATTTTTGTTTTAAAATCGTTTCAAATATACAATATAAAATCTGTTTTTACAATTTTGATTAAAACCAACGACAATCACTTCTTTCCATCCTTCTTTCTTCTGAAAAGGAACTTATTCTCCTCTCCTTTAAGCAACCTTTTGATGTTCTTATGATGGGTAACCGGAATAAATACTGCCACAGCTACAGACAGGCAAATAAGTCCAATATTTTGTTCTCGTGTGATAAAAATTACCACGAACGGGAAAACAATTCCGGCCAGTATTGATGAAAGCGAAACATACCGTGTAATTACCAGCGACAAGATAAATATTCCCAATGAAAACAAAAGTGCGATCGGGTACAGGGCAATGGCAACCCCGGCAAGGGTACCAACTCCTTTACCTCCCCTGAAACCAACATAAACTGGGAAAATATGTCCCAGAACAGCAGCCGTAGCACATACAATTTTAAAATAGGTCAGTCCGTCCCTATTAAGCTCAAGGTCAGGAAAAAGGAATACGACCTGAACTGCCAGCCATCCTTTCAGGATATCCAGTAACATGACCGGGATTCCTGCTTTATAACCAAGAATCCGGATCACATTGGTTGCTCCCGCATTTCCACTTCCATGTTCTCTGACGTCGATCCCGTACAAAGCTTTTCCGATCCATACCGCAGAGGGTATCGATCCGATGAGATAAGCCAAGAGCACGCCTAATCCGTAATATACGTATTGGTTCATTCCGTTGTGGTTTCAAATTTTCTTAAAAAATCACGTTTCTTCCTGTCAGTTGAAATAGTATATCTGAATCCTTTTGCTTCTTTATCCACTCTGTTCTGTTCAATTTTAGATTTCTGGGCTTCGGTAATAAGGTCGTTAAACGCCAGATTTGACGACAATGCCTGCAAAATATTATTTCTGAAATTAAAGAAATACCATTCATCTTTCACAAGTTCAAGGTATATGGTAAAATCATCGCCGTTGGTCTTTTTCGAAAATTCGATTATTCCGGTGACATAACGGTTTACCTGATTTTTCCTGATGTTCCCGATACCAATCGGACCATAGGAAACATAGGATTTTGTTTCCGGATCGTATCTGAATGAAACATCCGCAATAAACAGAGTCCGTTCAAGTTGTTCCGGGAATTTTTTAAATTTTCCAATTAGTTCCATTTCCGATTTTAACCGGTCGTTCTCTTTTTTATCAAGAAGATAATCCATGGCAATCGTAAACGGCGTTTGTGACAAAGTAACTCCGCTCAAATTGACAGATTGAAGGTCAAGGTTGAATTTTTGCAATGCTTCTTCAGAAAACGGGAAATTAAGCGCGACAGACAAGCGAAATCTCGATGAATCCGGAATGATAAAATAATCCATCAGACCATAACACTCCATGTTCATTTTTCCGGAGCCAAGCCCCAGATCGATCTTTCCTTCCGATCTGGCCATGCAGTTATTCGTGTTTAGAGAAAGATAAGTACCGGGCAAATCCAATTTCTCAAGTTTTTCAGATTGTGCAATGCGGAATTCGCCGGAAGATGGCACATACTGAACAGATCCGCCAGACGACGACATTATGCTGTCGCTGAAGCTCTCTTTGCTCCTGAAGAATGTCAGATACGGGCGTGCTTCTGCTTTAGAATAGAACATTCCAAGGTTAACCGTTTCCCTGAAGGAATTTTTCAGAGGGGAAGATAATGGGATGCGGACTTTTTCCGGATCGATGGTGCATTGGAAATCAATCCAGTCGCCTCCCGGTTTGAAACAATCGGTGACAGGAAGGAATCCACCATCGAATTCCATATTCTTCTGACCGGCTTGCAGTTTCACCTTTCCTTTAAAAGCAAATTCAGGGCTAAGTCTGAAATGAGACGAGTCGGGGATATCACCCAATGCGGTGGTTTGTCCGGAAGAATCGACGCGGACGGAAGAAAAATACAAGGGATAAACCGTTTTGGTCCGGTCGATATAGTCATAACTTCCCCGTCCGGAGTATTTTTTCGCAGAAGTGACGGAGACGTCCGCATTATAAAAACGGTGGATGCGGTTCGTTATATTCGCCAGAATTATCGCCCGGTGCAAGGTTTGCATCTGTGCATCCTTCAATATCATAACCTTTCCTGAGTCAGGATAGATCGCCGCATCGGCTACTTTGATGATCTTAACATCCTCTGCATTGATGACGTTAGTGCGCAGGTTATATCTAGCCTTCGCTGCGAAAAACCTTAAAGAATCCTGAAGGGGATGGATAGAGACAAATTCCGAGCCTGTATATCCGATATCGATCAGTTGTGCCAGGTTCAGGGTGTCGGAAAGATTCTTTTTACTCTGGTCGTTGAACAGAGCGATCTCCTCGTTATCGATCAACCAGTCAAACCTGTCCATGGAACAGACATATTTGTTGAACGGGAACTCCACCTTCGAGATCCCGACATTTGACTTGAATTCTCCCTTTCGCTCATCAAAATTAAAGTGAGTCTGGTAATTCTTAGTAGAAATGGTAAGATCGGCAAGGTCGTAGGATTTGATTCTGAAATTCGCGATCAGTGCATCAAAAGTACGGCTCTTGAAACTGAATCCCCGGGAGTCCATTTCTGCATCTTTTATTTTCACGGTTCCATTTCCCGACAATCCATTTGGCGTCAGGGCAAGTACTCCTTCAAAGAGAGACTCATCCCTGTACATATTCATCTCTTTCCGGGTACTCGATATCAGGAGTGAATCGTTATAGGGGAACCAGAACTGATTAACCGAATCTCCACGAACCGAAGGAGATTCGAACCCGCCCGCCTGTTCGTTTGCTATAAAAGAACGGGCTAGTGTTTTCATGGAGTCGGGTAAGAAGAGGAAGTCGGAAGAGGTTGTCGAAGAGTTCAGGTACTGTAATGTTCCGTCCCCGCGTAATCCCTGGTTACTCAGATCAATTTTTGAAAAGAATGTTCCCTTTCCGCCATAAACGGGGGAACCTGCACCCCCTGTAACCTTCTCAAGTCCAAGCGAAATGTCGGGTCGGACTTTTAAGGGTTCATCAATCCCGGGAAAGATTCCAGCCGAAGTCAGAGAGCCCTTAAAGGTCAGGCTATCAGTAGGAACCACATCCAAACTATGAATGGTAAAGGGACTCACCTCATAGTAGAATTTATCTTTTTTGTACACCCCTTTATTGATTGTTTGTTTATCCCAGTAAACAAATGCCGTATCGTTGTTAGTGAACACCGGGTATTCGGGGGGTGATTTGAGTCCGGATTTATTTTTCGGATCGTCGATAAGCAGTTCGCCGCTGAGCCGGGTAAGAACTGTCCTGACCCTCGCCAGCGAAAACTGACCGGTTTTGGGATCTGGTTTCCTGCTTCTCACGTAAAACGCCATCGAATCAATGAACGGCAGATTGATCTTGAATTTATTATATTCAAAAGCACAATCACGGGCATAAAGATCAAATAATCCGGCTTCGATCTTTCCGCTGAAAAGAAAATCCATGTCTTTTTTCAGGATCAGCTCATTATTTTTCGGATAGATATAAACCTGCTGCGAATCGCTCAGGAATACCCTTGGGACTCCCTGAAGTTTCAGGTCAAAGCTGACCAGATTCAGAATTCCATTACTGGAACCGGTAACTTCAGAATTAAAAAAAATCACATCATAATCAGTCTTTCCGTTTCTTGCTTTCACATATTCAAAGAGCTTATCTTTAATATGCCCCATCTGATCGTCGGCATTATAAACAAGGAAACCCCGGTTGGCCATTTTCATAAGTGTCATCTCGACCTGTTCCCTGGGCCTTTGTAAATAGTTAGTAATCTCCCCGAGGGTAAATGATCTTGAATTTGTCATTTCGGAATACTTCTTTATAAGGTCGAGCGGATTGAATTCATCTATACCCTTTAACCGCTCATACCGGCTCAGGGAGTAATACGAGCTTGATTCAAAGACGGCCTTGCTCTCCTTGGTCAATCCTTTCATCATCTCGAATTTAAGTTTGGAATCATTAATATTCCAAAACATCGCCTCACAATATATCTCAATGTTATGCCATGAATCGAACCAGGGGCTCACCGAAACAACCCGTTCATCTTTCGTCATGGAAAGTTCTTTATCCTCATGATTGTACTTCATCTGCAATCCGGGGTGATAAATCGAATCATTATCATGATAAATTGTGATCGAGGCTATCCCGGAATTGATCCTGTCGGACCGGATAATGAAATTTTTTGACCGGATAACAGCAAAATCCTTACCCTCTTTTTTCAAGAATAGGCGGGCATCCAAGTTCCTGATCCCAAAACCAATCACCCGTGAGCCTTCCATCGAAAATCCCCCCAGGTAATCTATATTTGCGAATAAATTGGTAATACCAATCATCTTATCGTAAGAAGAGAACCGGGGATAGGAAGCTTTTTCCTCGGTAACGTCAGCAAGCACCTTATCGGTATATATTCCAAGAATGGGAGAAGAAAAATATTTCCTGTGAGAAAACAAAACTGAATCTGCTGAAAATTTTGAAAACCTCATCTGAATCTCATACAGTTCAAGAGAAGCGCTGACCTGGTTTGGATCCAGACCTGCCCTTTTCCAGTTGACATTTCCTCCCTGTCCTTTCCAGCGCATACTGATCGGATAATAGATGCCTTTCGTCTGATAAATATTAAGACTGTCGTCGTTGGCATAGCAGATCAGGTCGGTTCTTTCGAAAGTAACAGCCGGAACACTGTCGAACTCAAACCGGTAATCATCCGAGGAGGTCTTCCACCGTGTGGATGAAGACTCGTAAACCAGGTTTTTCGCAAAAAGTTGCATCGAGAAACCGAGAAAGTTAACAAAAAGCCTTCCGTTTTTATCCGAAGCCAGTTTTGTAAGGATCCGTGACCACGGTTCAAACCTTGATTCCGGATGATGGGAATTAAGAAAAATGTTGAGTGTTGCAATGTAATTGATAAAGTCGGGATAGGGTTTAAACCTTTTCTTCAACATATCATTACAGATGCCATATATCATCTTTTTTTGGGAAGGAATGAATTGTTCACTGTTCCATTTCTGGACGAAATCTTCCATGACGGGAGCAATCATCTTTTTCTCATCGTCGGACAGGTTAAGAAAAAGAGTATTCAATTCCCCGATAAACTTGGTTGAATCACCAGAAAAGCGATTGATTTTCTGTCCTTCACAACAGATCGACAAAGAAACAAGTACTCCAAGCGCAATAATCCTGATGAGGGGTAACTGAAGAATTCTTTTCATTTGCAATATTTTGCCGCCACCCATTGATTCCTGTTCACTGAATGAATGAATTTCAATCTGTTCTCTTCAGCCCGGGCAGAGATAAGGGGCAGGTCGTCAAGGTAAAATCCGCTTAAAAGCAAGATTCCGGTATGGGATAAATGTCGTGCATAGACCGGAATATCCTCAATCAGTACATTTCGGTTGATATTGGCCAGTATCAGATCATATACCCCTTCCGGTATACTGTGAACGTCTCCCATAATAACGGTAATTGCAGGCACAATATTTTTCCGGATATTGTCTTTTGCATTCCGGAATGCCCACTCGTCAGTATCTATGGCATATACAATCCCAGCGTTCATTTTTAAAGCCAGAATGGAAAGGATTCCTGTGCCACAACCCATATCGAGAACCCGTTTTCCTTTTATTTGTTCCTTCATCATCATTCCGATCATCAGAGAGGTCGTTTCATGATGTCCTGTGCCGAACGACATTTTAGGTTCGATCAGAATATCATAGGTAATTCCCGGAACCGGATCATGGAAGGGAGCCCGGATAAGGCATTTTTGTTCAATCAACACAGGATGGTACTGGCTTTCCCAGACGGCATTCCAGTTTTCTGCCTTAATTTTTTTTTGTTCAAAGATAAATCCGGCAGCTTTCGATTTCTTTTCAAGATAAGGAATGATCTTTTTATCCTCATAGGTGGATGCCGGTATATATCCTGAAAATCCATCCTGTTCTTCCAGAAAACTTTCGAAACCCAGTTCCGAAAGTTCAGCCATCAAAATTTCTCTGGTCGGTTCAGGAATTCCCCGGAACCTGAATTCATGGTATTCCATCTTCATGCCGATTGAATAATCCGGATAAACTCATCTCCTTTTAAAGAGGCTCCGCCAATCAATCCTCCGTCGACATCGGGTTGACTGAACAACTCCCGGGCATTTTTTTCATTGCAACTTCCCCCGTATAAGATTGATGTTTCATTGGAAACGTCTTTTCCATATTTATTCCAGACCAGTTCCCTGATAAATGAATGCATTTCCTGAGCCTGTTCGGGGGTGGCATTAACTCCGGTACCGATCGCCCACACCGGTTCATAGGCAATGATAATCTTTAAAAATGATTCGCATGAAAGATGAAACAGTGATTCGTTCAGTTGTTTCCTGACTGTATTGAAATGATCTCCTGCTTCTCTTTCCGTCAGCACCTCCCCGCAGCAGAAAATGGGAATAATATCATGTCGTAAAAGTGCATCCACCTTCCGGGCAAGAAAATCGTGGCTCTCCTGAAAGTACTTCCGTCGTTCTGAATGACCGGTAATGCAGTATTTTATCCTGAGCGATCGTAGCATTAGCGGACTTATCTCACCCGTATATGCTCCTGAATCCATGGGATAAACATTCTGTGCGCCAACTTCGAAGGGAGCATCCATTGCAAAGTCGGTTGCCATTTCAAGGTATAAAAATGGCGGACACAGGATGACCTTAACGTTTTCCGATTTCTCATGCTTCAGTGCTTCGGCGATTTCAGCCATCAATTCTTCAGCTTCGAATAAGCTTTTATTCATTTTCCAGTTACCTGCAACGATTTTTTTACGCATATTGTATATTATTTAATATCTATTACTTAGACTATTCTTTATAATTAAACTGCGATTGCATGTCATTACTAATGATCCGTTCGTCAATGGACTCTTACCCTTGGATCAAGAAGGCCATAGAGGATATCGACCAGAATATTGATCAGAATCAGAATTATTGAGATAAAAAGTACCGCACCCATTATAACCGGAAAATCATACTTATCCAATGCATTCACGATTACCACGCCTATTCCTTTCCAGTCGAAAATATATTCAACAAAAACCGCTCCCGCAAGCAATGAAGCCATCCATCCGGAGATTGCGGTGACGACAGGATTCAATGCGTTTTTCAGGGCATGTTTCATTATGATCTTTCTGTTTCCCAGCCCTTTTGATTTAGCGGTGCGAATGTAGTCCTGTGAAAGCACTTCAAGCAATGAGTTTCTTGTCAGCTCAACGATAATGGCCAGTGGCCTTATTCCAAGCGTCACTGCAGGAAGTATAAGGTTCTTAAGGTCAAGATATTCTCCCCTTCCCAGATCATCAACGGTATAGAGGCTGCCGGTCATATTGAGACCTGTGAACTGGGTAAAAACATATCCGAATATCCAGGCGTTAAGGATAGCCGCGAAAAATGAAGGCAATGACATTCCCAGAACTGAAAAAACCAGTGAAATATAATCGATCCAGGTATTCTTTCGTATGGCGCAAATTATCCCTATTCCGATTCCCAGTATTATGGCAAATGCCATGGACACCATGGCCAGAATAAATGTATTGATAAATCCCTCGATCAGAATATTTGAGACACTTCTTTTCGATTGATAGGAACGGCGGAGATAAGGTTCTTTGACGACAAGGGATTTATTCCCGACAGAGAGCAATCTGACGGTTTTTCCATATTTGTTTTCATCCAGATACCAGTAATCCGACCGATCAGCAATATTATGAAATGATATGGGTGATAAGTCGTTAAGATAATTTAAAAATTGAAGGGGAAGCGGTTTGTCCCTTCCCAAATCCTTGTTGATTGCTTCTACCGATGAAATATCTGCCCGCTGGCCCAGCATCATTCTTGCAGGGTCGCCGGGTAAAATATTGAACAGAAAAAATACAACTGTAACAACTCCGAGTAAGACCAGGAAACCATATCCAATCCGCTTGACAATAAACCTTCCCATTACTTCTCCCACCTGTCGCGGGAATTGAATTTAAGGGTGCATGTATTTCCTTTTGACTATTTCGTACGATGGGATATCACGCCAGCTCCATTTATCCAAGACCACCCCGTTCTTGACAAGAATCAGTCCGGGATTAGCCCGCACCATGGTTTTAAGAATAATATCATCGGCATTGAAAAAGTCAAATGCCGTTCCATTATGTATTCTGAACTTTTGAATATCAGCCGGTAAAGTACTTGTCAGACATGAGAATGCAAGTCCATCGGCCATTGCTTTTTTATAAAAAGGAAGAACTTTTCCGAAACCTTTTGTATTGGTTTCAGAAAGATCGTAAGCAACCAGGAGGAACTGGTAATTAGGATTATCCAGAATAATGGAGGTAAGATCATTGCCATCCTTATCTTCAATTTTGAGGGTAAGGGATTGATTATGGTCAGGATTCTCTACCCGCTGGCTCTGGAATATCCACTCGGAAAGCCAGATGGAATCGTTCCATGGATAATCTGGGGCTAAAAATTCCTTTTCAACGCCGGTCGTCTTATTTTTATATGTCACATAGAATTTTACCGATTGCGGTTCGGTTGTACTGACTTTATTACCAATTTTCCAGGGCATAAAGTCGATAATGGGAAGATGCCGGTAACAATAAACCGATAAAAATGCGAATAAACAAGCGAAAATAGACAAGACAACTACCTGTCCGGATTGTTTTAGTGCTCCCCGGTAACTATTTCGCCAGAAGAAAACGGAGATGACCAGGAACATCAAAACCAGGTTTTTTAGGAAGGTTTGAAGGTTGGTCAGTTTTATCGCATCTCCAAAGCATCCGCAATCGGGGACGATATTATAAACCGCATCGAAAAATGTCAGAACAGTAAAAAATGTCATAACCGGCAAGAGCACCCATACGGTTTTCCTGATCCAGAGGTTAAACAACAAACTTATTCCGATCGTAAATTCAAGAACACATAAAAAGATGGTCAGGGAAAGGGTTAAAGGGATCGCCCACTCCAGCCCGAAAGCTCTGAAATAGTCCTCCATACGGTATACGGTGCCGAGCGGATCTATTCCCTTAACAAATCCGGAAAAAATAAATACTATTCCGATTATTAGCCTGAAGAGTGTCTTAATGGCTTTCATATTCGAGTTTTATCAATGCAAAAATGGCATAGTTGATCATGTCATAATAGTTCGATTCGACACCTTCAGAAACGATTGTTATTCCCGAATTATCTTCAATCTGCTTGATACGCATAAGCTTCATGAGGATGATATCGGTTAATGAACTTAAACGCATGTTCCTCCATGCTTCACCATAATCATGGTTCTTATCGAGCATCAGATCACGGGCCGTATAAATATACTTATTGTACAGGGCAAGACCTTTGTCGGCTGGAAGCATGAGATCTTCCTCATGGTTGAGTTCAAACTGGATGAGCGCAATAACCGAATAATTGACAATACCGATATATTCGGGACGGATCCCTTCGGCGATTTTATGAGAACCTTTGTCATCTATACTTCGGATCCGCTGTGCCTTGATATAGATCTGGTCGGTAATGGATGTGGTTCTCAATATTCTCCATGATGAGCCGTAATCTTTCATTTTATTCAGGAATACATCGCGACATATTCCGATAATAGATTCAAACTGCTTCCTGGTGTCGGGGTCGAATTCCATAGATTGAAGATCCTCTTGAATAATTTGAGGTTAAAAATAGCAAAATTTTAAATTTCAGACCGGAACTTATACAGATTTTTACCACCATGTTTCCATTTGGATATTTCTTATTTTTGCTAAAACTGAAAACCTGTGCGAACCTTGTATTGTTCCGGAAAGAAGGTGGATCTATCGTCGCCAGTCGTTATGGGAATTCTGAATCTGACCCCCGACTCTTTTTATGACGGGGGTAAGTTTTCAGGTATAGATATGCAGCTGATGCAGGTGGAAAGAATGCTTCTTGAGGGTGCTTCCATTATTGACATCGGAGCCGTTTCGACCCGGCCCGGGACGGAAATCGTCAGCCAGAATACCGAAGTGGAACGGCTTGTAAAATCCCTGAAAGCGATCCGGATCCGTTTCCCCGAATGTATCCTTTCGGTTGATACTTTCCGTCCATTCGTGGCAAAAGCGGTGGTCGGCTATGGAGCTGATATGATCAACGATATCTACGGAGGTCGTTTTGAAGAGGGGATGTTTGAAACGGTTGCTTCTCTTAATATTCCTTACATTATGATGCACATGAAAGGAGATCCGGATAATATGCAGGAGAATCCCTCCTATTCGGATGTTGTGGCGGAAGTAATCTATTTTTTCGAACAGCAAACAGCACGTTGCCGTATGAGCGGAGTTCAGCAAATTATCATAGATCCGGGATTCGGATTCGGGAAAACCGATGATCATAATTACCGGTTACTTACCCGTCTTGAAGAATTTAAATCACTGGGATGCCCAATTATGGTTGGATTTTCAAGAAAATCGATGATCAACCGTGTGCTGAAGACAAAACCTGAAGGAGCCCTGAACGGGACGACTGTTTTAAACACCATTGCCCTTATAAAAGGGGCAGACATCTTGCGCGTTCATGATGTCGGAGAGGCCATCGAGGCAATCAAGCTTGTGGAAATGATGAAAAACAGGTAAATTTGCGGAGAATAAGGCAATTTTAATTAAAAATCACTAATCCGTCGCGTCAATGATTGCAATTCAAGACCTGACGTTTTTGTTGAAATAAGTACACATCAAATAAATGCTGATCGCTGGGTTATTCAGTTTGCGGATCATTGATATCATCGATATCGTATTATTCGCGATCCTTCTCTATGAGATCTATCATCTTATAAAGGGAACTACAGCCATCAAGATCTTTATTGGCCTCCTCGCTGTTTACCTTATCTGGAAAATAGTACGTGCTCTTCAGATGCAGTTGCTCACTGAAGTGCTTGGTCAGTTTATCAGTGTCGGGGTGATTGCGCTGATTGTCGTTTTTCAGCCTGAGATCCGTCAGGTTCTGTTATTGCTGGGAGATACCAGAATTATTAAAAACCAGCGCCGGCGATTTCTCTTTTGGAAAATCAGGGTAAGCGACGCGGTCAACCTGAATGTGGATAAGATCGTAAAAGCTTGTCAGAAGATGGCGGAGACCCGTACCGGAGCCTTGATCGTCATTGCGCGTCAGCATGAATTGAATTCGTATGTAGCTACCGGGCAGATTGTCGATGCCAAGGTGTCGGAAGTCATGCTGGAGACCATCTTTTTTAAGAACAGTCCTCTTCATGACGGAGCTGTAATCATTGTTGGGGATAACATACGGGCGGCACGCTGCATTTTACCAATATCGAACAAACCCGGTATCCCATCCTATTATGGACTCCGTCACCGGGCAGCAGCAGGGATAACAGAAAAATCAGATTCAATTGCAATAATCGTATCGGAACAGCGTGGGAAAATTTGTTATAGCGTCGACGGACACCTTTATGGAGAAGTTTCGCCATCGGAACTTTCAACGATCCTCGAAAATCTTCTGAGTTAGTTATTTCACTCCGGATTTTGACTTTTTCCCCTTTGCCTCAGTTTCGGCCATCTGCACACTATCAGCTTGTCTTTTTGCTTCAAAATCCCGTATTATCTGGTCGGGTGTCTTTCCGAGATTCTGAAGTGCCATTTCAGCATCTTTTACAAAGTCGTTTTCCGGATAACGTTCAATGAATAAAAGGTAGGTTTCCTTTGCTTTCTCGAGGTTCCTGATCATATTCTCATAGATGAAAGCTTTGAAAAACATACTCAAACCCGCGTTAATTCCATCGGGGTAGTCTTTTAGGTACCTGTCGAATAATTCAATTGCTTTTTTACTGTCCCCCGAATTCATGGAAAGGTTGGCAGCCTTGAACAAGTAACCAGGAGACAGGCTATCAGATGGATGATCCTCAATAAAATCAATATAAAGTATCATCAGGCTGTCGGCCTTTACTTTGTCAAAACTCATTGCATCGGGAGAGAACAAACGCTTTTCGAGACTCCTGATCTTAGCCAATGATTTTTCACGCGGAGGTTTACACCCCGTACTGGCAAATAAAGCAACCATAATTAGCAGAAATCCAATTTTTTTCATCGGGTTCATAGGTTTAAATATTTACTTCTTACCTTTTTTAAGCTTTGGAAACATCATTTTATAATCGACATCAACCTTACCTTTCGAAATATCATTTAATTTCCCTGTAAGTAATATCTTCCTTAAGTTCGAGATGCGGTCCACAAAAAGAAAGCCCTCCAGGTGATCGTATTCATGCTGGAATACCCGGGCGATAATTCCCTCATAACGTTCATCATGTTCCTGAAACTGTTCATCAAGATAACGGAGATAGACGACAGGTTTGCGCATTACATCTTCCCGTATTCCCGGAATGCTCAGACACCCTTCATTGAAGGAGAACTCCTCTCCTTCCGTCTTGTATATCTTTGGGTTGATAAAAACCCTCTTAAATTCTCCCTGTTCGGGATATTTCTCTTTATACGGAGATGCATCGATGACTATTATCCGTATTGAACGATTGACCTGAGGAGCAGCGAGACCAACTCCGTCGCCCTGGAACATAGTCTCCCACATGTTTGCGATAAAATCTTTAAGTCCAGGATAATCCTTTGTAATTTCCCGGGCAACTTTTTTCAGGACAGGGTGACCATAAGCGACGATCGGCAGAATCATAAATTTCTTTTCTATAGTCGGTTTCAGCAATGATTGGTTTCTTCGCAACGGATTTTCAGGTTGTCATATTTCCTGGAATCCATATAGGATTGCAGGATCAGGGTAGCGCTGACAGAATCGATGAGCGACTTATCCCGGCGTTTGATTTTTTTTATTCCGGCTTCACGTATTGCACGCGAAGCAATCAGGGAAGTAAATCGTTCATCCATCCTTTCAATGCGGATACCGGGAAATTCCTTATGAAGTTTCCTGATAAAAGGTTCAATAAAAAGGGTCGATTCGGAAGCTTTGTTATTAAGGTCTCTGGGTTCGCCGACCACGAAGCAATCAATACCGTTTTTCCGTGCAAACTCCTGTAAAAATCCGATAACATCCATGGTCCTGACAGTACCTGCCGGAGTGGCGATAATATTAGCTTCATCAGTCGTAGCCAGGCCAGTGCGTTTACGTCCGTAGTCTATAGCAACAATTCTTCCCATATTTCAAAATCACTGCAAAGTTACAAATTAGTTGAATTTTTATCTAATTTTGGATTCTTAAACCCCGGACCGTTGGCAACGCTACATCGTGAAGTCATAGAATCAGCATGGGAAAACCGTGAGTTACTCAGGAATCAGGAGACGCAGCAATCGATCCGGATGGCAGTGGAGATGCTTGATCAGGGATTGTCGCGTATTGCAGAGAAAACAGGGAGTGAATGGATCATTCATGAGTGGCTGAAGAAAGCTGTAATACTCTATTTCCTGATCCAAAAAATGGAAATCACCGAGATTGGTCCTTTTCAGTTCAATGATAAAATCCCTTTAAAGCGTGATTATGCTTCCAAAGGGATCAGGGTAGTTCCCCATGCCATTGCCCGATATGGATCGTTCATTGCCGAAGGGGTGATCCTGATGCCTTCCTACATAAATATTGGTGCCTATGTTGATAAAGGAACGATGGTTGATACCTGGGCTACCGTAGGTTCCTGTGCGCAGATCGGCAAGTACGTTCACCTAAGCGGAGGTGTCGGTATCGGAGGAGTCCTTGAACCGGTACAAGCTTCCCCTGTGATTATTGAAGATCATTGTTTTATCGGTTCCCGGTCAATTATTGTGGAGGGTGTCAGAGTTGAAAGGGAAGCAGTTCTCGGAGCAAATGTGGTATTAACAGCATCCTCAAGGATTTTAGATGTTTCCGGAAGCCAGACGGTTGAATATACCGGTTTCATCCCATCCCGTTCCGTCGTTATCCCGGGAACGACAAAAAAAACCTTTCCTGCCGGCGACTTTCAGGTTTCATGTGCCCTGATCATTGGAAAACGGAAAGAATCGACCGACTTCAAAACCACCCTGAACCAGGCACTTCGTGAATTTGATGTTCCTGTTTGATCCATGAAGAAGATCCTTGTCATACAAACTGCGTCCATCGGGGATGTAATACTGGCGACCCCGGTAGTTGAAAAACTTCATACCACGTTCCCTGAAGCAAAGATCGACCTGCTGTTAAAGAAAGGGAATGAAACACTTTTTAACGGACATCCATTTCTCAATGAGTTATTGATCTGGGACAAGCGATCAAGGTCATTGATGAACTTTGATAAACTTCTCCACCGGATCCGGAAAACCAAGTACGATCTTATTGTGAACATCCAGCGCTTCTTTCTCACGGGATTGATGACTGCATGCTCCGGAGCAAAGATGAAGACCGGTTTTGATAAAAATCCTCTTTCTTATTTCTTTACCCTTCGTGTTCCTCATGTCATAAGCGATTCCATCCATGAAGTCCATCGGAACCTGTCGCTGATAGCCCCGATTGCCGGTCCCGGCACAGTCATGCCGAAATTATATCCTACAGATGAAGATTTAAAGCGGGTTGAATCGTACAGAACGGCTATGTTTTATACCATCTCACCTGCCTCGCTGTGGTTTACCAAGCAATACCCCGCACAGCAATGGATATCATTCATCCGGATGATTCCGCCCGGTCGTGATATTTACCTGCTGGGCTCCAGGACAGATCATGCACTGTGTGAACTGATCCGTATCCAATCCGGATCAGTATACTGTAAAAACCTGGCTGGGGAACTCACTTTCCTCGAGTCGGCAGCTCTGATGAGCAAGGCAAAGATGAATTTCACGAATGATTCGGCCCCGATGCACCTGGCATCCGCGGTCAATGCACCGGTAACCGCCCTGTTTTGTTCCACCGTCCCCGGATTTGGTTTTGGACCGTTATCCGATGATTCCGCCACGATTCAAACTGATGAACAATTGCTTTGCAGACCCTGTGGTTTACATGGGATCAAAAATTGTCCGGAAAAACACTTCCGGTGTGCCTTGTCGCTTCCTCCAGATAAACTCCTTGCAAGATGCTAGATATAATGATGAAAGATGAGATTGTGAAATGTCTGGGAATACTTGAAAAAGGCGGAACTATCCTCTATCCGACAGATACTATTTGGGGTATCGGATGTGATGCCCTTAACGAAAAAGCAGTAGAGAAGATATACCTGCTGAAGAAAAGAATGGAAAGTAAGAGCCTGATCATTCTGTTGGACGACCCTGAAAAGTTACCGCAGTATGTTAAAAAAATCCCCGAAATAGCCTGGGATCTGATAAGAAATGTTGACACCCCTGTGACTATAATCTTTCCAAACGCTATAAACCTTCCAGAAAATGTAATCGGCGAAGACAATTCCATTGCTATCCGGATCGTTAATAACAGGTTCTGCAGATCTTTGATTCATGCATTTGGAAGACCTATTGTCTCCACTTCGGCGAACGTTTCAGGGTTCCCGACACCCCTTATGTTTAGAAATATCTCTAAGGAAATTTTAAACCAGGTGGACTATGTGGTTTCCCTTTTCCATGATGAATTCATGGATGTCAAACCTTCCAGGATCATCAGGCTCAATGAGGAAGGTGAATTCAGGATCATCAGAAAATAATCATTACCTGCCAGAAAACCGGAATGATAAAAAAGTCCATTTATTGTTTCTTTCTGTCGTTATCTTTAATCATTCCGCAAAGTCATTCAAAGACGGTGGATATTCCCGAACGTTTCACCATTAATGGGAAGATTACCGATAAGTCGAACGGGGAATCGCTGGTCGGGGCAACCGTCTTCGTAGAAGAACTAAAAACAGGAACGGCATCCGACTACTATGGAAATTATTCAATTACGCTCCCAAAAGGCAGCTATACTGTTGTCTTCTCATTTATCGGATTCTCCTCCTCTCACCATAAGATCGACCTTATTAAAAACGCAACCCTTCATGTTGAACTGGAACCTTATCACGAAACCCTCGGCGAAGTTGAGATCACCAGCGAGAAAGATGACAAGAATGTATTAAAACCGGAGATGAGTGTTTTTAAAATGGACATCAAAACTATTCAGAAGATCCCTTCTTTGATGGGGGAAGTGGATATCATCAAAGCAATCCAGTTGTTACCAGGGGTTCAGTCGGTCGGAGAGGGTTCCAGTGGGTTCAGTGTCAGGGGAGGTGCACCGGATCAGAACATGATCTTACTGGATGAGGCCAGCGTATACAATGCTTCTCACCTCATGGGATTTTTCTCGGTCTTTAACAATGATGCGATCAGGGATGTCAAACTTTATAAGGGAGATATTCCGGCCGCTTTCGGTGGGAGGCTTGCCTCCGTCCTGGATATTCGCATGATTGAGGGTAATTCAAAAAAGATCGAAATAAACGGTGGTATCGGGATTATTGCCAGCCGTCTTACCGTGGAAGGTCCGATCGTGAAAGACCGTTGTTCGTTTATGGTTTCGGGTCGACGTACTTATGCCGATATTTTTCTTCCGTTATCTTCAGAAAAGGCGTTACGTGATAACCGTCTCTATTTTTATGATCTGAATGCAAAGATCAACTACCATATCAACGACAATAATCAGGTTTTTCTCTCCGGTTATTTTGGCCGCGATGTCTTTAAAAATGATTTTGCCGGGATGCGTTGGGGCAATGAGACCGGAACCTTCCGGTGGAATCACCTCTTTTCAAAGAAACTTTTTTCAAACTTCTCCGCGATCTATACGAATTACCGGTACTACCTTGGCACCCCGACCGGCGGAACCAACTCGTTTGAATGGCTGTCAAGTCTCCGGGATATAGGGATCAAAGGCGACTTTAATTATTACCTGAATACCAAGAATACGATCCGGTTCGGAGCCACCATTACCTATCATATGTTTAATCCGGGACTTGCCCAGGGCATTGGTGACCAGACAGTTATCAAGAGTGTCAAAATACCCAATAACTATGCGATCGAATATGGAGTATACGCCGGTAATGAACAGCGTCTGGGCAACCATTTTACCATAAAGTACGGATTAAGATTCTCCATGTTCCAGGACATCGGACCGGGAACCGTTTTCCATTATAATCCGGAATACCAGGTAATTGATTCCACTGTTTACGAATCCGGTATAATCTATCAGAATTATGCGGGAGTTGAGCCACGTCTTGGATTCCTGTTTGATTTCAACGAAAAATCATCCATCAAGGCAAGTTATGCACGCACGCTCCAATATATCCAGCTCGCTCAGAATTCAACCGTCGGGACTCCGCTCGACATTTGGTTCCCGGCCAGCCCGAATGTGAAACCCCAGATCGCTGACCAGGTTGCACTCGGGTATTTCAGGAATTTCCGCAGGAATACCATTGAAACCTCGGTTGAAGTATATTACAAATGGATGCAAAATGTCATCGATTTCAAAGATTTTGCAGTGCTGCTTTTAAACAATAAGATGGAGGGTGAGATCAGGGCCGGTAAAGCATGGTCGTACGGAATCGAATTCCTCGTACGGCTCAATGAAAAAAAGATCAGTGGCTGGATCAGTTATACCTATTCGCGTACCTTCAGGCAGATCAAGGAAATCAACGATGGTGATCCCTATCCTGCCCCCTATGACAAACCAAATAACATCTCAATCGTCTTCAATTATAACATCACCAAACGGTGGTCGGTATCGGCAAACTGGACCTATGCAACAGGAGCAGCGGTAACATTCCCTACCGGAAGAGCTGAGATCGGTGGAAATATCATCCCGATCTATTCCGACCGTAATGCATACCGTTATCAGGATTATCACCGTCTTGACCTATCTGTGACTTTCGCAAGCAAAGAAAAGCCGGGACGGAAATTCAACTGGGATATCAATCTCTCGGTGTACAATGTCTATAACCGCCATAACACCTGGTCACTTAATTTTGTGCAGGATAACCTGAACCCTAATATCACTTATGCCGAAAAAGTCTACCTGTTTGGAATTATACCATCGATAACTTTTAATTTTCATTTTAATAATGATTAAAAATATTTTTCTCAGCCTGATCCTTGCCTGTTCACTGCTTGCCTGTACGGAAAGAGTGGATGTAAAGCTCGACAGTTCTTATTCCAGGCTGGTCGTTGATGGCTTTATTTCGCCCGAATCAGGCACATACCGTGTTGCGCTTACGAGCACAGCCAGCTATTTCTATAATGAGCCCGTCCCGAGAGTGGTAAATGCCATGATGAGGCTGACGGACGGCAGTAATACCTATATCCTGAACGAAACAGTTCCCGGAATTTCAGGAATCTACGAAACCGATTCCTCCTTCGAAGGGATTATCGGCAGAACCTATACCCTGAACGTTGAACTTTCTGAAGATATCGGAGGATCCAGGGATTATGAGGCTACCGACCAACTCAGGGATGTCACCACACTCGATTCCATCAACGCGGTATTTCATCCCGAATGGGGGACCGAGGGAATATGGACCATCCAGTTGTGGGCACAGGAACCGGGAGACGAGGTGAACTTTTATATGTTCAATCTTTACCGTAACGGCAAATTGCTTACGGACACGTTGAATAAAAAGATAATCTCTGATGATGCTTTATTTAATGGCAGTTACATGAACGGTATAGATGTTATGTACCTGAACCATGCCCATGCATGGGAAACCATCTATCCCGGCGATACGATCATGCTTCAGATGTCGGGAATTACCAAGGAATACTATGATTTCATCAACCAGGTGAGGCAGGCTGGGTTCAATATCCCGTTTTTCTCTGGTCCGCCGGCCAATGTCGAGGGAAATGTCAGCAACGGAGCGGTTGGTTTTTTTGCGGCATATTCAAATAGTTTTGCTAAGGCGAAAGTCGGGAACTGGAAAGTGGAAACAGGCAATACGCCTAAGGTAAAAGAAAAAATACCGTCGAAAGAATGACCTATCCAGATCAACGGATTAACTATTTTCCGATCCGATGAAATAAAAATTCTTCACAGAAGGCAGCTGGGCAATAATTATTATTGTCAATCCTAATATGGAATAAATGAGATGAATTATATCTGCTTCCCGGATGATCATTACCTCGATATCAATCCACAGGATCAACAAAATTCCGGTATAATAGGAAAAGTTCCATGACCAGTGCTGATTCTTATACAAATTCAGGAATCGCAATCCCTTCCATGGAGGCCGCTTGATCAGCCCATAAAAGCAAACGAGCGGCATTATTCCCAGCACTAAAAACAGAAACAGCCCGGGAATTAAATAATCCGGAAAAACAGAGTATTGCAAGAGCGACAGCGGCATGTCCAGGTATTTCCCCGATGGGTCAAGGATCAGCAATCCTCCCCCATAAATTGCACCGGTGGATTGAAAAAGGATCAGTCCCATTAAGAGATAACGCATAAACTGTTATTTGATAATACGTTAATATTTCAGTGGTCAAATGGAATAGTAGATCATTATCATCCGACGTTTATAAACGATGTTTGGATGGATTTTCCATAAATAAAAGCTTGCATTTTTTTCATGGTCTTCCTTATTGATGGATGATAATGACTTTTCTTACCACATAGCCGGATCGCGTCGATATTCCAACCCAGTACATTCCTTCCGGGAGATGATTCGTAGGAACGGAGATTTGGTGATCGTTCACATCTCGCGCCTGGAATTGAACCACTCCCAAAGCCGACCAAAGGGAGATCTCGTCTATGGCTACCTCACTTTGGATTTGAAGCAAATCATTTACCGGATTAGGAAATATTTTAATAGATCTATTCTGAGGTTCATCCAACCCAACGGAGGGAGTGACCAAAACCGACATGGAAGTATCGGAAACACATATCTGATAATATACGTTCATACAGTAGCGAAATTTACTTTCCAACTTCTTGACAGGTAAAAGATCGACATAAAATGTGTCGGTAACAAGTTCCTCATTGAGTTTTGTGTATGGAGGAAAACCGGTAGAATCCGTACGAAAAACGTTGTATCCTGATATATTCCCTAATGTGTCTGTATACCGGCAAGGTCTATCCCAATAAATTGTCACTGAATTCTGAGACTGAAGATACATGACAGTATCAGGTGGCTTGCAGGAAAAATCAACCAGAATATTATCTATCTTCCAACTATTTATAACAGAGGAGGACAGACCTGCTGCACGGAACCCGATACGAAAAAAACTGCCGGTAACCTCACTTATATCGTGTTTGTAATGAATCCATCCGTTGGTGGTGATATTATTATGAACTGCCTTTGGGTACCAGACTGAATCATAATACAATTCGAAAAAAAGTTGAGAAGAGTCACCCGGAATAAAGGCTTCCATTTTAAGATCATATTCCACGATATAAGACGCGCAGTTAGCTCCATGCCAAAGAGGAGTAGAAATAAGTCTATATTCAAAATTATTTACTTCGGGCGTCCCGGTGAATATAGCGGCGGGCCATGGGTTTCCATCGTCAAGTGAAACATCCCAATTCCCAATCGAAGGATAGAACTTCCAATCCTGAGCTGCAAACCAAGGAAAATTCCAGGATTCAAGGAATGGGAGGATGTACGTATACCATTGGTTGATCGTATCTGCGTTAGAAAAACATGATTCGCCATACTGACCCGGATATCCATAAAAAGTCAGATCATAATAGGCAGTGATTTGATAAATAAATAAACCGGGTTCCGTATCATAATCAAAAAAAAATAATTCGTCTGGATTATTTACATAGGCAATATTCTTAGAATTCCTGTATACATTATATCCCAATAGTCCGTCGGGAGTTCCTCCTCCCGGGAGTACAGGTTTATTCCAGGTCATCCAGATTTCCTGTTCGGCAAATTCTACCTGGAGTGAGGTCGGAGGATAAAGGGTATCGCTTTGGGGTAAAAAGGATCCGGTGACAGATTGTTTTTGTGCATATCCCCCGAGTGTTGTCATTAAGAACAAAAACAAAATGATTTTTTTCATAATGATCGGATTTTATATGCCTTTTGACTGTTAACCGTCGACAACCGTTTACATAAAATTAGCCTTACAAATATAATAAATCAATTTTCATATTCCAAATATTATATGATTTTTTTATATCACAGATTCAGCGTATGATCCGTCATTCCCATGAGGATGCGGCAAATACTTTTGAGTGAAAAAAGAGAGGGGTATGGCAAAATAGGATCATAGAAAAAGCCGTCCTTTTGAGACGGCTTGAGAAGCTTATAATCGGTAATCCAAACCTTTTACTTCACCACGACCATTTTCCGGGTTTCCTTGCTTGTGGTGGTCTTTAAAGTATAGTAATAGATCCCCGGCCTGAAATTCTGCGTATTGATCTTAATCTGATGATCTCCTGCCGGAGTTTGTTGGTCGAGAACATTCATGATTTCTTTCCCGTTCAGATCATAGATCATTAATGAAACATGATCCCGTGACGGGAGGGTAAACTGAATGGTTGTCTCCTTGCTGCAGGGATTCGGCATATTCTGGTGCAGTGATATGGTTTCTTTGTTCAGATCGTCGATACCCACGCCTTCCATAAACCAGTCGTAGGTGCGTTTAATAATATCGTTCCGAACGCTTTCGGTTTGCACCATTTCAAGACCGATACCGAAATAGACGATTTTGGAATCATCTTTGGTTGATCTCACTGCTCCGATTTTTGTCTTCGCGGTGTTGTAGTAAAAGATCTCCGTTGCATTCAGGAGGGGTGAGATCTGATCGGGATACATGTTCCCACTATTCACATCAACCACATTGGAGGTTATCACGGATCCATAGATCAGATCATCGGTATTTGCGATGAACTTATTATTGGCTGTTGAACCATCGTTGATAAAGGATGCTTTAAGATAGTTGGTATAAAGATCCTTATTGATCACTGTTCCATGACTTCCATCATCACCACTCATGATATCCCATCCGATATCCTGTCCTGCAACACACAACATTCCACCGTTATCGACAAATGATTTGACTGCCAGGGCTTCGGGATCGGTAAAGGCGGGGAAGGTCCAGGCGACATTGTAGAAAAGGTTCAGGACTTCGGAAAGAATATCGCTGGCCGAGGCGCGTCTGAACATTTCGGAACTCATCACAGCCAATTTATCACACCCGGCGGCATGGAGTCCGTCGATATAAACGTCCTGGAATGAAGATGCATTATCATCACCGGCTGCATTGACAAGCAGCGTATTCGAATTTGCTAAAACGTAAACATGGAAGTACTTCGTTGGTGCATTGGGATTATTCACTGATCTCATTTCAAAGGTGAATTCCGGGAAAGCGGAGGAATCGCCGGGGATAACGTTCAGAACGAGATCCTTTGGAGTACCCTTCACCAGATCAGTGACTACACTGTCGGTATAAGTAGTCTGGTCGATCACAAAATTCGCATTCCAATCGGATGGGGAACCAGAAACCAGTTTGATGACAAAAGGTTCAGTGCCAGCAATATTACTGTTAGCGGTAAGGTTGAAAGTTGTTGTCATCCCGTTGTGTCCCAGTTGCATAACACTATCGTTGGTACGGATATCTCCGATATACAAGTTGGTACCTCCTATGGCATCAACCACGTCGCCGGAAAGAATCTCCTGATGGCTTTGTGCAACGTAAACGGCAACCTGGCAGTTTTCAACGATACAAGGGACAGACCGGTAAGCATTGGGGACGATGTAAGTATAAACCTTATCAACCAATGTTCCCTGAGTGGTGGTGGTGACTTCATCTCCCCATTGCCCGGTTATAAAGTGACGGAGCATATGCATGTGTTCATAGTTATTTCCGGCACCACCTCCGGTCTGGGGTCCGAAAATATGATCCTGAAGAAGGGCAACATTGATAAAATTTGATGAAGTGGCGCTGTTAGCGGTATAGTATAACTCCACATGAACCGTAAGTTCGCGTGTAGCGGCATTGTATGACGATTCTATTCCGACATTGACCGGGGAGACCTGCTGAAAGATCGTATTGGCAGCATTGGTCCAATCGCCCCGTCCCAATGCAGTTTTGGTTCCGGAAAAAACATGACGGTTTACGGTGCCCGAGGGATACCCTGTTAAACCGGTCTGGCCTGCAAGTGCATCTCCGAAATCCGTTCTGTAATCAGGTTCCCCTGTGCCGGGAACGGAATAACTTCCCTGGTGAACAGCCACGGCCACCGCTCTTCCGGGATTATTGTTGAGAAGTGCCTGAGCAATAACATGGCCCTGTGGGCAATACTGACAATGAATTCCGGTGAATTCTTCAAGAACGGCATTTTTATTGGTTACATCGGTTGTAACCAGGGTCTGTGAGATAGTTGCCGACAAGCCAAGAATCAGCATACTCAGCGTAGAAATTATTTTTTTCATACTGGATGGATTTGAATTAATAACATTTTAAAATCAACTGCAAATGTATACAAAAATTGATATGTCCTTCCGTAAGAACTACATTCTGAATTTTCCGTACCTTTGTTCATCAACTGCAGGACCCGTGCGGACGGATTATCATGTTAACGGGATCAGTCTTATTATTTTCAAAAAAGTGAATATGGACAACGCTTTAAATGCCATTTCCCCGGTTGATGGAAGATACCGGAATATCGCCGAACCGCTGGCCGCTTTTTTCTCGGAAGCGTCTATCATACGTTACCGGATCCTGGTGGAGGTGGAATATTTTATTGCTCTGTGCAAAATTCCTCTCCCTCCGTTACAAGCGGTAAATAATAAGGTTTTTCCAAAGTTACGTCATCTCTATACCCATTTTGATAGTGAAGATGCCATGCGTGTAAAATTTCTTGAAAAAGAAACCAACCACGATGTGAAAGCAATCGAATATTTTCTGAAAGAAAAATTTGAAGATTTGAAGCTTGGGGAATATAAGGAATTCGTCCATTTCGGTCTGACTTCACAGGATATCAATAATACCGCATTCCCATTGGCCTTACGTGATGCAACCAACGATTTTTATGATCCGAAGTTGGTAAATCTGGTTCATCTGCTATTGCAGAAAAGCAGGGAGTGGAAATCGGTTCCCATGTTAGCACGGACACATGGACAACCCGCTTCACCCACGACAGTCGGGAAAGAATTATATGTGTTCGTTGACAGGCTGACACGGCAAATGTCATTACTGGAAACAATCCCTTTTTCGGCAAAGTTCGGGGGAGCAACGGGAAATTTTAACGCACACCATGTCGCCTATCCTGCGATCGACTGGGTAAAATTCGCTGATTCTTTTATTAATAAAACCCTGGGGTTGGAACGTTGCGCCATAACGACCCAGATCGAACATTATGACAATCTTGCGGCATTCTTTGATAACCTGAAAAGGATAAACACCATTCTGATCGATCTTAACCGTGATATCTGGACCTATATTTCGATGGACTATTTCAAACAGAAAGTTAGGAAAAACGAAACAGGGTCATCGACCATGCCTCACAAAGTCAATCCCATCGATTTTGAAAATTCGGAAGGAAACCTGGGAGTTGCCAATGCCCTGTTCGAGCACTTCTCGGCGAAACTACCCATTTCCAGGTTGCAGCGCGATCTCACCGATTCGACCGTGATCCGGAATATTGGCGTACCCATCGCCCACTCCATGATCGCTTTCACCTCCCTGATGAAAGGATTGGAGAAATTAGTACTGAACGAAAATAAGATCAAAAAAGATCTTAATGACAACTGGATCGTGATCTCTGAAGCTATCCAGACCATCCTGAGGAGGGAGAAATATCCTGAACCCTATGAAGCGCTAAAGGAACTTACAAGGGGAAAAGAAGGAATCGATCAAAAATATTTCGCTTCCTTTATTGACAAATTGAAGGTTTCGAAAAAAGTCAGGGAGGAACTGAAAAAAATAACTCCTGAAAATTATACCGGGATCACAGACTTTTAAACGACTCATGAAGATCAGCGGATTTACATTCATCCGGAATGCATTCAGGTTCGATTATCCGGTCGTTGAATCTATATCTTCAATTCTTCCGCTGTGTGATGAATTTGTTGTTGCCGTAGGAAACTCGGACGACGGCACGCGCGAGTTGATCCAATCCATTTCCTCCTCCAAGATCCGCATCATCGATACCCTCTGGGACGATACAAAACGAAGGGGGGGGAAGGTTCTGGCTGAAGAGACAAACAAGGCTTTCGATGCCATCTCCCCCGAAAGCACCTGGGCATTTTATCTCCAGGCCGACGAAGTAGTTCATGAAGATTGGCTGGAAACGATCCGCCAGTCGATGGATAAATGGAAAGACGATCCTGAAATCGACGGTCTGCTGTTCAATTACCTTCATTTCTATGGTTCATACGACTTTGTTGCCGACTCGAGGAACTGGTACCGGCGTGAGGTCAGGATTATCAGGAATGATAAGCACATCCGGTCGTACAAGGATGCACAGGGATTCCGGAAAGATGGAAAAAAGCTTAGCGTGGCCTTGATCCCGGCATGGGTGTATCACTACGGGTGGGTCAAACCACCGGAGTTGCAACAAGCCAAGCAGAAGACCTTTCACCGTTACTGGCATGATGATCGTTGGATCGAAAATAAAATCCCTGATTCCGACTCTTTCAACTATTCGGAAATAGATTCGCTGGAACCGTTCAACTTGTCGCATCCATCGGTCATGAAACCGAGGATCGAGAGTAAAAACTGGCATTTTCACTATGATCCATCAAAAAAGAATTTTTCTCCGGCCGGAAGAATCCTGCATTGCATCGAGAAAAGAACCGGCTGGAGGATTGGGGAGTACCGTAACTATCGGATCAGGAATTGTGAAAAGTAAAGTCACTGTGCAGGATACCGGAAACGGGATCAGAGATGCAGAATATGGATCTGTCACCTGGTTACTATTGGCTTTGGAACTGATCCAACAACAACTACCTCTCCACCGGATTACCGGTATCATAAATTTATTTTTTCGTACTTTTGTTAAAATTTCAATCGGATGGATTTAAGTAAGATTTTATCAATTTCAGGAAAACCCGGGTTATTTAAAGTCGTTTCCCAGGCTAAAAATGCAGTTATCGTTGAGTCACTGATCGATAAAAGGCGTTTCCCGGCATTCGGCCATGAGAAGATCAGTTCACTGGAAGAGATCAGTGTTTTTACGACAGGGGAAGATATGCCCCTGAAAGATGTTTTCAAGGCAATACATGTCAAGCTTGAAGGGAAACAAGCCATTGATCCAAAATCGGATAACGACACCCTTAAGAAATTTTTTCTTGAGATGATTCCCGGATTTGACCAGGAAAAAGTCTATCTTTCCGATATCAGGAAAATGATGGGATGGTACAACCTGTTGAATGAACTGAAGATGCTTGATTTTACAGAACCGGAAGAGAAAAAGGAAGAACCTTCAGCCGACGAGGTTACACCGGTTCAGGAAACTGTTAAAGAGCCGGAGGCTATAGTTGAACCGGAAAAGGAAAAGAAGAAGAAAAAAACGACGAAGAGCGCAGAATCCAAACGAAAACCGAAGAAAAGTGAATAATTTTTGTGTATATTGCAGTATAATCTATAAATCGACGATCCTATGAAAAATGCACTGATAAAAAGTTTGGTAATCATCTTCATGATGACTATCAGTATCACAGCCATTGCCGCTAAAAAAGTCGTCCGATTCAGTTGTTCTGAGCCCGATGCAAAGATCTATGTTGACGGAAAGCTGATGGGTACCGGACAGCTTGAAGTCGTTATTCAATCGTATACCTGTGTTGTTGTAAAGGTTGAAAAAACCGCTTTTCTGACAACCTCCATCGAATTCTGCAACAAACCGAATTTTGCACCTCCTCCCAAGACCTATCACATGATCTTGGAAAAAGATGATTCTTATGATGCATCCGAAGCGACCGATATTTCCAATATCGATATCGAAGTGAAAACAACCAAGACGGAAGTTGAAGCATGGAGACTTCTCAGCCAGATCATAACCACCTATTTTGATGTGATTGAAGTTACCGACCGGGAAACCGGATATCTTCGTACTTCCTGGGTTGTTCAGACCTTCAAACAAAGGACTATCCGAACCCGGATGATTGTCAAGCTGGGAGGAACCGATCCCCTGACTTACAAGATCAAGCTGGTCAGCGAACATGCCAACGTACCCCAGATGAGTGTTAAAAATGACGAGTATTTTAAAGAATGGGATCGTGTTCTCAGGAAATACAAAGAGATTATCTACGAAATCCAGACCCGTTTAGCCAACTAACCAATCCTTATAATGGGTGGAAAAAAGCGTGTTCAGGATCTCAAAATAATTAACAATAAACGGTTAAACGAACGGCATTTCCTTCTTGACCTCCTTTCCCCGGAGCCGCTGCCGGCAATGCTTCCCGGGCAGTTCGTACAAGTTCGTATTGATGATTCACCCAGTACTTTTCTGCGGCGACCTTTTTCCATTCATTCGGTTGATACGGATAATAACTCCTTTCGGTTGTTTATTCAGATCAAAGGAGAAGGAACGAAATTCCTGAGCAAGCTCCGGACAGGTGATAAAATAAATACGATCTATCCGCTTGGAAATTCATTTTCAATGCCGTCGGGCAATGATGCGCTTCTGGTAGGCGGCGGTTGCGGGATTGCACCCCTCCTTTTCCTTTCTCAGATCCTCCACCTGAATAATATACGACCGACAATCCTGCTGGGATTTCGTACCAGGCAGGAAATTGCCGAAACCGGAGAGTATGCAAAATACGGGAACCTGTTACTGACCACCGATGACGGATCAGAGGGTGAAAGAGGTCTGGTAACAGATCATTCAATATTTAAGGAGGGAGGTCGGGTGTTCAGTAAGATCTATTGCTGCGGTCCGGAGCCGATGATGAGAGCCGTTGCCCGGATTGCCGGCCGACATGGAACAGATTGTGAAGTGTCACTCGAAAATACGATGGCATGTGGTTTCGGTGTATGCCTTTGCTGTATCACTCCAACCGATAAAGGGAATGAACGGGTCTGTGTCGAAGGACCGGTATTCAACACAAAGAGGCTACAATGGACCTGATAACTGGTATTTAGAATTGAAATTTTAAGGTAAGTCTGAAATGAAAACATCATCCTGCATCCTTCCTCTTGAGTGCAGCGGATTTTCAACCTGTATTCTTTATCCTGCCTATGATTGATCTATCCATAAATATCGCCGGTCTCCATTTTAAGAATCCCGTTACCACAGCATCGGGAACCTTCGGTAATGGGGAAGAATTTCTTGATTTTATTAACCCTGATCGCCTTGGGGGCATCTTTGTCAAGGCTGTTACGGGACAAGACCGCAGTGGGAATGCTTATCCACGCATGGCCGAAACACCCTCGGGAATGCTTAATTCGGTAGGCCTGCAAAATAAAGGAGTCGACTATTTTTGCCGTGAAATCTATCCCCGGATCAAGCATTACAAAACAAATATAATAGTCAATGTTTCAGGCTCCACCATTGAAGAATATGCAGAGGTTGCTGAAAGAATCAATGAACTAGATCTGATTCCGGCCATCGAGCTCAACATCTCCTGTCCGAATGTCAGGCAAGGCGGAATGGCTTTCGGAGTTATTCCTTCGATGTCGATGGAAGTCACCAGCGCCGTGCGGAAGGTCTATAAAAAAGTATTGATGGTAAAGCTTTCCCCCAACGTCACGAATATCTGTGACTCAGCTAAAGCCGTTGTTGACGGGGGAGCAGATGTGATAACCCTTATCAACACCCTGCTCGGCATGGCAATTGATGCGGAAAGACAGCGACCTGTTCTTGCTTCCGTTACCGGCGGATTGTCGGGACCTGCCATAAAACCGGTTGCCCTGAGGATGGTTTACCAGGTTTATAAATCCGTCTCTGTTCCGGTCATCGGACTCGGCGGTATTATGAATGCGACCGATGCTATTGAATTTCTCCTTGCCGGTGCCTCGGCAATCCAGGTTGGCACTGCGAACTTTATCGATCCGTCAGTTACTATCAGTATCATCGACGGCATTAAAGACTATATGGAACGTCATAATATTTTTTCAATAAAAGACTTATCAGGAGCATTAAAAGTATGAAGAAACCATTTATTATCATTTTTGGTCTGGGAATACTCGGATGCCTGATCATTGCAGGAATGCATTTCATGTCAAACCGGGAGAAGACGTCAAAACATGAATCTGCCACTGGTGAGAAGAAGACCGCTGAACCCGACCAGGAGCCCAATGACTGGATGGCAATGCAACGAACTTTTCCTTACAACCGCATCAATCCGGAAGCTTATTTATCGGCAGCCCGTCAAGCACAGGATCTGATGAAAGATGCCAGGGTAAGATCCAATCCATGGACATTTACAGGTCCCGACAATATCGGTGGCCGAATCACCGATATTGAGATTCCCCAGAACGACTTACAGACCGTTTATATTGGTGCCTCTACCGGAGGATTATTAAAGACTACAGACGGGGGGGTAACCTGGACCAATCTTTTTGATGACGTCCCTGTGATCTCTGTGGGAGATATTGCCATTGATCCGAATAACAGCGATGTGCTTTATGTGGGAACCGGGGAAGCCAATTCGGCTAGTTTCAGTTTTCTTGGAAACGGCGTCTATAAATCGACGGATTCCGGTAATACCTGGGAGCATCTTGGTCTTGAACATTCGGCTTATATTGGCCGGGTAATTGTCGATTATTCCAATTCACAGCGGATATTTGTTGCTGCCTGCGGATACCTGTTCACATCAAACGATGAAAGAGGAATTTACCGGAGTCTTGACGGGGGAGAGACATTTCAGCGGGTATTATTTTTGAATGACTCCACGTCGGGTATCGATTTGGTGCAGGATCCGGTCAATCCGGAGATCCTTTATGCGGCCATGTGGGAGCGTGTACGCGGTTTGGTTTACCGGAGGTCATTCGGAGAATCATCGGGTATATGGAAATCGACCGATGGCGGAGATACCTGGAACGAGTTGACCAACGGATTGCTGACAAACAATACCGTGGGAAGGATTGGGCTTGCCATTAGCAAATCCGATCCGGATATCCTGTATGCTTTCTACGACCTTACAAATTATGAAGTCGGAATCTTTAAATCTACAAACGGGGGGCAGTCATGGACACGCAAAAACGATGATCCCCTGTATGACATGAACAGTAACTTCGGGTGGTACTTCGGGCAGATCAGGGTTTCTCCCACGAATCCCGATCAGGTCTATGTCATGGGGGTATCGCTTTACCGGTCGGACAATGGCGGAAATTCCTGGACTGATATTGGATCGATGAACTGGGATCTTCATGTCGATCATCATGCCATGTTCATTGATGAAAATACCGGGAAGATCTTTGAAGGCAATGACGGAGGTTATTATACCAGCGACGATGATGGAGACAGTTGGACAAAAATCAACAATTTACCGCTGACCCAGTTCTATGCCATTGATATTGATTATCTTAAACCACACCGGATCTATGGTGGCACGCAGGATAACAACACCATCCGAACCCTTAGCGGTGGCACCAGCGACTGGGCACCCATTCTGGGAGGGGATGGTATGTACACCCTGGTAGATTATACCAATTCCAACATCATTTATGCCGAATACCAGTATGGCAACCTGCATCGTTCCACCAACGGCGGGTCATACATGGAATATATTGCAGGTCCGATGTCGGGAGACAGGGTAAACTGGTCGGCTCCCCTTGCGATGGACCCTGAAAACTCTTCCACGCTATATTTTGGGACATACCGGGTTTGGAAGTCTACCAATCAGGGAGACACCTGGCAACCCGTGAGCGATGATCTGACTGACGGATTCGACAATTATTTTTATACCATCACAACTATTGCGGTTTCCCCGCTCAACCCTTCCGTCGTCATCGCAGGTACCGGAGACGGGAAAGTTCATATATCTACCAATGCCGGGCTGACCTGGCAAAATATTACCGGGGATCTACCGGTACGATGGGTAACCAGGGTTGCCGCCGATCCATTCGATCCCCAAACTATTTATGTTACCATCTCGGGATTTCGCTGGGATGAACCGTTACCCCATGTATTTAAGTCGACAGATCTCGGGCAGACATGGACCGATATTACAGGGAATCTTCCTGAATTTCCGGTCAATGATCTGGTTTTGGATCCCGATCTCCCCGGAAGGTTGATTGCAGCGACGGATGCAGGGATTTATGGAACCGTCGATGGAGGTCAGACCTGGGAGTGGATATGGGACGGACTCCCTGCGGTTCCGGTTTGTGCCATGAAAATCCATCGCCCCACGCGTACCATTGTGGCCGGCACTTATGGATTATCATCTTACAAAGCAAGCCTGGATGACCTCTTTACCGGAATTCAATCGGCAGACAAACCGGGAGAGATCAATATTTCTGTTTTTCCGAACCCGGTTATGAAAAGTGCGAACCTTCACTTCTATTTACCCCAGGAAGACCGGGTTGAAATTAAACTCTTCAAATTAAACGGAAGTCTGGTTAAAATACTCTATGACGGAATACTCCAAAAAGGAGATCAGAATTTCTCCCTATCCATGGGAGGAACAGTCGGGCAGGATATACCATCTGGCATGTACCTGGTAAAGATCGATGGAAAACGTTTTTGGGGAACGAAAACAGTGGTCAAAATCTGATCAGACGATATTCACCTCTGTTTCCAGGTTGATTCCAAACTTTTCATAAACAGATTCACGGATCTGGTTCGCAAAATCAAGGATATCTTTCCCGGTAGCCAGTCCATAATTTACAAGAACCAGTGGTTGCCCTGAATAGGTTCCGACGTCTCCCTGTCTCCTGTTCTTCCAGCCACATTGTTCGATCAGCCAGGCTGCGGAAAGTTTGAATTCATCATTGAATGGAAAATGAACTATCCCCGAATGTTCAAACCGGATCTGTTCCAGTTGCTCACCGGTGATCACCGGATTTTTAAAGAAACTTCCGGCGTTTCCTATCAAAACCGGATCCGGGAGTTTTTTCCGGCGGATACGGATAACTGCTTCCCGGACATCACGGATGGTCGGATCCTGAATCTGCAATGTAAATAATTCCTCACGGATCTTACCATAATCAAGGTGTAGAATCGGGTATTTTGTCAACCGGAACGTGACATTCATGATTAGATAATTCCTGCCAGGATGCTTAAAAACACTTTCCCGGTATCCAAACAGACATTCTTCCCGGGAGAATTTCCGTTTTTCAAAGGTCACCAGGTCAAAAGCTTCCAGTTCACAGAAAACATCTTTAAGTTCGACACCATAAGCACCAATATTTTGTACCGGTGCAGCTCCTACATTTCCCGGGATCAGGGAGAGGTTCTCCAATCCACACCACTTCCGGTCAACCGTATATTTCACGAATTCGTCCCAGACTTCTCCTGCTTCAGCATTGATGAAAACATAATCGGAATCTTCCTTGAGAATTTTAATTCCCCGGGTAGCAATCCTAATGATCGTTCCCGGATAATCTTTTGTAAACAACACATTACTTCCTCCTCCCAAGAACAATAAAGGCTGATGATCTTTTTCAAGGGTGGGGATGAATTGAGTGATCTCATCACAACTCATTATCTCGGAAAAATATCGTGCTTTGACATTTATCCCAAAAGTATTGAATGGTTTGAGTGATATGTGCTCTTTTATTTCCAACATGGTTTTGAATTCCGCGAACGCCAGACCCGTAACATGCTTCGGGATTAGCGAGCAAAAAATAAAAATTTCGCTTTGATCGGAGAATCCTTGCGTTTTAATGCGAGTTTCTCCGATCTCCAAAAGTAAAGCATTTGATCGTAATATCAAGGAAATAGTTAATTTTGAATTTCAGGATTGAACCGATACTGATGTTTGCAATTGTTTCTGTTACCAACGACCTGACTACCGATCAGCGGGTAGACCGTACGTGCCGTACTCTGGTTAAGATGGGATTTGAGGTATTGCTTGTCGGCCGTAAACGAAAAAACAGTTTACCGGTTCGGGCACGTGATTACCGCACACACCGGATGAGGCTGTTATTTGAAAAAGGGCCGTTATTCTATGCAGAATATAATATCCGTTTGTTCTTCTTTCTGCTGGTTCACAGGGCGGATATTTTCGTTTCGAATGATCTGGATACCCTTTCGGCCAATTGGCTGGCACAACGATGGCTCAGGCTGATCCGGGGAAACCAGGCACCAAAACTGGTTCACGATTGTCACGAATATTTTCGGGGAGTTTCTGAACTTTCCGGACGCAATTTTGTTACTTCAGTATGGAAATGGATTGAAGACCTGATATTTCCGCATCTGGAAAACATCTATGCCGTAAATGCCTCCATTGCGGATCTGTATTCAAAGGAATATGGAAAGGCCATTCAGGTGATCCGGAATTTTCCCGACAGGAAGCTGTTTTCCGGTGCAAAAGAGAGAGCCTCTCTTGGAATCCGGCCTGAACAAAAAATAATTTTGTACCAGGGGGCGGTTAATATCGACCGCGGACTCGAAGAGGCCGCAGAAGCAATGCAATATATCAGATCGGATGCTGTTTTTCTGATCCTCGGAACCGGTGATATTTTTGACAGACTCAAAGAACTGATCAAGCTCAAAGGAATTGATAAAAAGGTGTTTATGATGGGTGCAATACCGCTCGAATCACTTCACAGTTATACCCTCCTGGGAGATATTGGTTTGTCGATTGAAAAAAATGTCTGTATCAATTACTACTATGCATTGCCCAATAAATTCCTGGATTACATTCAGGCCAATATCCCGGTGTTAATCTCCCCATTTCCCGAGATGAAGGAAATAGTGGATCGCTACAAGATCGGAGAATTCATCGACAGTCATGATCCCATTTACCTTGCGGCCAGGTTTGACCAGATGCTTGGTGACCGGTCGCAGCTTGACCTGTACCGGAAAAACTTAATCAATGCCTCGCAGGATCTCTGCTGGGAAAATGAAGAAAAAATCCTTATCAGGATATTCTCTGAGATCATGTAGTATTATGAGTGATTTGCACCTTCATATTATTTCATTCGACATTCCATTTCCGGCAAATTACGGAGGAGTCATCGATGTTTATTATAAAATTATGGCACTTTCGAAGGCTGGTGTCAGGATTCATCTTCACTGCTTTGAATATCACCGGAAACCCTCTCCGGAACTGCAGGCACTTTGCCATGAAGTTCATTACTATCCGCGGGCAAACGGCTATCCGGCTGCCTTCCACTATAAGCCCTATATTGTGGTCAGCCGGAGATCATCATTGCTCATCCGGAATCTATTAAAGGATGACTATCCGATCCTGTTTGAAGGATTGCACAGTTGTTATTTTCTGGGGGATGAAAGACTCAGGCACCGGTTTAAAATTTACAGGGAAAGTAATATTGAGCACAATTATTATTATCATCTTTTTAAAGCGGAAAAGAAGCTTGATGCAAAATTATTTTTCCTGATTGAAAGTTTCAAGCTGAAGGTGTTTCAGAAAATACTCGATCACGCCGATCTGATGCTTACGGTTTCAAGTGAAGACAATGAATATCTGACAAGACATTTCCCGGGAAAAAAGGTGATCCATCTGCCCAGTTTCCACCGGGATGACGAAGTCAGGATATTGACCGGAAAAGGAACCTATAACCTTTATCAGGGTCAGTTGAGTGTGCCGGAAAACAGTCGCGCAGCTGAGTTTCTCATCCGTGATGTAATGGATGAAAGTCTACCGGAATTAGTCATTGCCGGGTTAAATCCGCCGGATCATCTGATCCGTCTTGCCGCCAGCAGGAATAATGTAAAAATAATTGCCAATCCCGATGATGAAGAGATGTTCCGGCTTATACGGGAGGCTCATGTGAATGTCATGGTAACATTCCAGGCTACAGGTTTAAAACTGAAACTGCTGAATGCCCTGTTCAATGGACGTTTTTGCCTGGTCAATCCCGGGATGGTTCACGGTACAGATCTTTCTGCACTGTGCGAGATTGCTGAAACCCCATCCGGATTTAAACAAAGGATCCGGGAACTTTCCTTCCGGGATTTCACGGAAGATATGATCCGGGAGAGAAAAGTTCACCTGGTTCAAAATCATTCAAATACAGAAAATTGTAAAATTCTTTTAGATTTACTAAATTTGTAAAATGGAATTCCTGAAAAAGGATGGAGAATTTAAGAAAATGGGATATTCATACTCAGCTATTCATTAATACATCAGATGATAAGAAAGGATATTCGATCTGACCATTAAATTAAAAATATTTCCAGATGAAAAAAATATTAGTACCTGTTGATTTTTCCGGACACACTGATATAACCTGTAAGTACGCCCTGGAACTGGCAAAAATCGAGGGCGCCGAAATCCGGATATTTCATACTTACTTTGATCAGATTATCATCGCAGATACCAGTTTTCCCGATACGCTCGATATGAGCACCATCTATAACGAAGAGCTGATGAAGGAGATATTGCATCAGGCTGAGCGAAACATCAAAGAATTACTGGAAAAACTGGAATCTTATCTTGTCAGGGAAAAACTTACCGGTATTACAATAACCTCAACCCTGGTCGGTGGTGAAATTGAACATGAAATTAAAATGGTGATCAATGAATATCAGCCCGACATGGTAATTATGGGATCCCGGGGTAAAGGAAACAATATCAATATATGGGGAAAAGTATCTACCTTCATCGTCAATCATTCCCAGGTTCCGGTTTTAACAATCCCCGAATTGAAAACCATCAAAGGATTCAAAAACATCCTCTTCATGGATGACCTTATTGGCCCTGGCCCATTCATCATCAATAAAATCCTTGAAATTTTTAACACATATTCCCCTGTCGTGCATGTGGTTCACTTTTTGAACAAGGTAAAAATCAAGGATGAATACGATAAGATGAAAGCGCTGCAAAGCCAGTTCGGGAAAGAAGAAAAACAAAATCTGGTCTGTTTTGAAGTGAAAGAATTTGAAGATGACAATCAGAAAGCAATCGACGATTATGTTACCTCACATCAAATTGATCTGATCGTCTTTCATCCGCATAAAAGGGGTTTGTTTTACATGCTTTTCACCAAAAATATTACGAAGAAAAACCTGTTTGCAACAAACATCCCCTTGCTTGCAATCGCGGAAAAGATCAGTTGATCTTAACCAACTTGTAATTATCAAATTTGTATATTTCCCAGTGCTGGTTTTCAAATCCGGAGCCCTTCTCCTGACGGAATTCAAAGGTCGACTGAAGTCCTTTCATGGTATAGTCACCGATACAGTTCATAAAATCCCCTCCGTATTTCATCAGGGCGGATAAAAAATAATATCCGATATCGTATCCCAGAAAAGCCAGGTGCCCCGGGTCAGTCTTTATCGTTTCCTGGAATTTGCAGGTGAATTTTTTAACCGATGCATTGTCATAGTCGATGAAATAAGGAGCGATGAGATGGGCGTTCAGATTGACCATATAATCAGTCTCTAATTCCTCAATCTTATCCCAGGCTGGTAATCCGACAATCGATATGGTGTAGTCATTCCGGCGTTCAGAAAGTTTCCGGGACAAGTCAAGGATATAATTATTGTTTTCAGCAAAAAACACCAGGACATTCTCTTTTGATTTCGACAGGCGTGATATTGCATTATCGGTTCCATCGACAACTTGTGTACTAAGTGTCAACTTTGCGCATTCCTTTTTCAGCTGATCGGGGGCATCCCGATCTTTGTATTGATTATTCCGGACGATAAGGATCTGCGATCGGGAAAAATTTTGCTCCAAAACCGGGGAAAGATTAGTTAACTGGGCTTTTCTGGATGGGCATACTTTAAACACCCAGGGATTGCCTTTTATCAGGTCGCTTCGCTCAGAAATAGGATTGACGATGGGTATCTTATTCTTTTTTGCGAACTCAGCTACCATCTGGAAATTCATATGATAAATCAGTCCGATGATCAAATCCATTTTTTTCATTTCAGGTTTTTTCAATACCTGCCTTGCGCGCGCAGTATCTTTTCCGATATCATATACGAACAATTTAAGCTTCAACCCTGATTTTTCGAGCGAATCCAATGCCATTCTGAACCCCTCATAAAATTCTATGAACTTAAGCGAATTAAGGGTCTCAGCAATATCAGGTTCCTGGGGATCAATCCGGTTGACCTCGGAAAGAACCAGCGGGAGCATTAAAGCAACCTTATAAACCCGGTCCTTTTTCTCTTTGCCTGTGGAACATGGAATTCCGGTTGAAGTATCCGCAGGTTTTTGAGGAAGAGTATCTTCCCTGACCATTCTGGAATCCGGTAAGGGGAGCGAAGGGTCCTGGACTTTAGAAAGCTGGAGATTCTGCGCAGGTTCACTACTTTTTTGACCGGGAACAGGAATCCTGAGCTTTAAGTCAGCCTTGATTCCCTGTTTGACTTCAGGATTTTCTTTTATCACCTCATTAACATCCACTCCATAGGCTTTTGAGATCATATAAAGCGTTTGTCCTTTCTTTACAATATGGATGTAATATTCCTTCCCATCGATCTTTTGGCGGACTTCCGACCGGATTTGCTTCAACTGATCATTGGTTATTTGTGAAACAGTAATCACGGGGATAAGGAATCCCAGGATAAGAAGGCAGTGTGAAAATATTTTCTTCATGGTTTCGATGTCTATTTCCGGATTGGAGTCCGGATCACTCCCATTCAATAGTGGCCGGGGGTTTTGAACTGATATCATATACTACCCGGTTCACTCCTTTCACCTTATTGATGATGTCGTTGCTAATTTTAGCAAGAAACTCATGTGGCAGATGCGCCCAATCGGCAGTCATCCCATCTGTAGAAGTCACCGCTCTCAACGCCACCACATTTTCGTAGGTTCGTTCATCACCCATCACTCCGACCGATTGCACTGGTAATAAAACTGCAAAGGCTTGCCATACCTTATCGTACAGACCATGGAGGTGAAGACCGCCGATGAACAGATCATCGACCTCCTGTAACAAGCGGACTTTCTCTTTTGTCACGTCGCTTAAAATGCGAACTGCCAGTCCCGGTCCCGGAAACGGATGACGGTTGAGAAATTCCGGATCCAGACCCACTTTCTCTCCTACCCTCCTGACCTCATCTTTAAAAAGCGTGTTCAGGGGCTCAACGATCCGTAAATTCAGATGTTCGGGCAATCCGCCTACATTATGGTGTGATTTGATAGTAGCCGAGGGACCATTGACGGAGTGCGATTCGATCACATCCGGATAGATGGTTCCCTGTGCCAGCCACTTGATTTCCTTAAGTTTAAGGGCTTCTTCTTCAAATACCTCAATAAACGTTTTGCCTATGATCTTGCGCTTTTTTTCCGGATCTACTACTCCGGCCAACGCATCCAGGAAAAGACCGGATGCATCAACTCCGATCACATTAAGATCGAGTTTCCGGTACCTTTCCATGACCTGATTGAACTCATTCTTACGAAGCAGGCCATTGTCAACAAACAGGCAATAAAGGTTCTTTCCGATTGCCCTGTTAAGCAACATTGCCGAGACGGAAGAGTCCACGCCACCGGAAAGACCAAGAACGACTTTGTCTTTCCCTATCTTTTTCTGCAAATCCTGAACTGTCGACTCCACGAATAATTCAGGAGTCCATGACTGACTACACCCACAAATTCCGACTACGAAATTCCTGAGCAGTACATGACCTTCAGTGGTATGGTGGACTTCGGGATGAAACTGGATCCCGAATGTTTTTTCATCCTGAATTTTAAAACCTGCGACCGGAACCTCGGGAGTTCTGGCAATGATCAGGAAATTACCGGGAACCGAAAGGATGGTATCTCCGTGCGACATCCAGATCTGAGTTCCATCCGCCATTCCTTTCATCAATTCATTATCGGGATCAGTCAGGGACAGATTGGCTCTTCCATATTCACGAATCCGCGATTGCATCACCTTTCCTCCGGAAAGGTGTGCGAGGAATTGAGCTCCATAACAAATTCCCAGTACGGGAAGGTTCCCTTGAATTCCAGTCAAATTCGGTGCAGGAGATCCTTCATCCAATACAGAATAAGGACTCCCGGACAGGATTATTCCTTTAATACCAGAATGAATTGGAGGTATTTTATTAAAGGGGTGAATCTCACAATAAACATTGAGCTCCCTGACCCTCCGGGCAATCAACTGAGTGTATTGGGAACCAAAATCAATGATCAGGATGGTTTCTTGCATATCGCAAATTTACATGAAATATCCATTGGAACTTCGCTTACGCCAATCTTGGATGATAATAATGGATATTCCATATGACCAATGAAACAACGTTCTTAACAGAACAATTTACCGGATCAGTGCCGCTTCGTAGCGGGTCGAATTTCCAACGGCATCCGTCACTACTAATTTGAAGATATTTTTACCCTTTTTCATCCGTTCGTCGAAAGAATACGACAGCATATTCTTCTTTGCGTCATAATCCATCAGTATCCAGTTGCCGTTTAAAGTTCCGCGATAACTTTTTATCCCGGAGAGATTATCGGAGATTCTGATCCTGATATTGTACTGATTGGAAACCTTTTTATTTGGAAAACAATTTACCGGACGGACGACAGGTGCAACCGTATCGACTGCAACCGCATAGTTTCCAAAATTCCGGATCTTTGTTGTTATAAAACCATCCCGGTACTCTCCTCCTTTGCTGACCTTATGATTTTTTGCATCCAGTTCCACAATCACAGCTTTCCCGGTCAGGGATGACGAAAGCTGATCAACTTTAATGGACAAGGTGCATTGTGTATGAAGTGGAGTATATTGGTCGTGCAGATGATGGATTCTGGTAATTGTTCCCTGGGAGGACGGAGATGAAAAGTATTCAAATGCCAGATCTTCATAAAGTGCATTCACCGGAGCTGTAAAACGAATATCGGATCGGGTAAAAACGTTCTCTCTTTCCCAGGTAAAAAGCTGATCTCCGGTTTGAGAAGGTGTTTCCGGTCGACCTCCTTTTCCGGGAAGGGGATGACTTTTGACCATGAATTTTAACCTTGCCGTGTTTCCAAACACATCTTTAACTTCATAGCGTATCTCATGTGTCTTATTATCTGAAAAATGTTGTATTCCCCGATCTATGACCGGGCCATAAATGTTGAGTTTATTATTCGGAGCAATGTAGGATCGTTGAATCTTCCGCCGGTTTTTCATATAGGCCGGGTAATCCATCAGGCTGTTGACATATCGCGTTTGTGAAAAGGCAAATCGTTCAAGGTGTTGTTCAAAAACGGGTTGTCCGTCAATGAAAAGATGTATGGAGCTGACCCCGGTTTTAAATCCTTTACCAACGGGTTGGTCCCTGGCCTCAACCCCAAAGATGATATTTCCGGAAACAGAGATGGTATCCGAGGCTGTCAGCCGGAAATTTCCATTCGATCCGGTAACAGGCATGAGAATCTGTTTATTGGCGAAATTCACAAGACTGTTTTCATCGAGCGGATATATCTTTATGCAACTGATCTGAGGAGGTAACGCATCGGGTGTCATCAATCCGAATTTCAAGGGATCAATGGTTTCCTGGGTTTTTGTTTCACGAATTTCGAAATGAAGGTGAGGGCCTCCTGAAGAACCTGAATTTCCCGAATAGGCAATGATCTCCCCCTTTTTCACCTTGATCAGTCCTTGCGTCAATTCCTTGTCGAGCGCAAAAGATTCCAGCTTGTATTGCTGATCCCTTATCCAATTTTTAACCGGACCGGAAAACGATTTAAGATGACCGTAAACCGAGGTATATCCATTGGAATGATTTACGTATAAAGCTTTCCCGAAACCCCAGGGGGATACAAATACCCGGGCAATATAACCATCGGCTACCGCGTACACCGGCTTCCCTTCCACCCCTTCGGTTCTGATATCAATCCCGGAATGGAAATGATTCTGGCGGATCTCACCAAAAGACCCGGAAAGATTGATCGAAAAATCGATGGGCGATCGAAAATAATGGGTTGGGTATTTGTCTCCTCCTGCCGTGACTGAAGTCAGGTTCAAAAAATTCAGAACCGAAAAAAACAGGATCAGCGGTTGCAACATCGATCAAGTCTCAATTTCATACATATCCTTTAACAAATGCCACCAGAATGATTATTGGTTACCTCTGGGCTGAAGGAATGAATAATCTTTCGAATACTGCATCATCTGTTCTGTAAAATCCTCCGGGAAGGAGATCTTCACATCCGAGATGGTGTCATTATTCATTTCCAGGGTGAAGACGGGGTTTATGAATCCGGCATAAGGAGCAATATTCAGTTTCTTGTACCGTTCAAGTACCTCTTTGTGCAATTCCGGATCGACTTTAACGCCATACTTCTCCACAAGTTCACTGGCAGCCTTGTAATCTCCTTCAGAAGTTATTCGCTGAACCTCTTTCAACAAACTCCCGAAAAGATCCCTCAGGGCATTGTAATCATTGATCCTGAAATAGGTCTTACCATCCTTCTCTACTTTCTCAATCACATTCTTTTCCTTCCCTTGTTCATAAACCCAATGCGATATCAGGGCACGGTCGCGCATATGTGCCTGTTCAATATCCTTTCCGGGCATGATCCTGACCATTTGTGTCATCAACCCATTTCTGATAAAATTGTCATATTCCACCTTTCCTACTTCCAGACCAGGAACCAGACCGAGATGAATAATCTCCGGATCCATGATATAGAACAGCGCAAACAAATCGGCACGGGATTCTTCGATGGCTGAATGATAATTCTTTAACGCTTCCGGTCCGACACCAGGAAGAAGCTGACCCGAAGCATGCCCGAGGCATTCATGAAGGTCGGTAGTAAGATTGCCGGCCAGAAAGCCATACTTCTTATAATTCTCTATCTCTTCGCCGGAACAGGCAAACTCTTCCAGGAATCCGTTTCCCAGGGAAGCCTGGTCGTAAGCATAGGTTATGTTATCCATCGTCACCGACTTGGAACCATATTCCTTTCTGATCCAGTTGGCATTGGGAAGGTTGATCCCGATAGGGGTTGTAGGATCACAATCGCCACCCAACTGGGCTACCGTAATGACCTTAGCAGTCACCCCTTTTATTTCGGTTTTCTTAAAGCGGGGATCGATCGGCGAATTTTTTTCAAAATAGAGTGCATTGCTGCTGATAATTTCAGTACGCTTTGTCGCTTCGATGTTTTTAAAGTTCACGACCGCTTCCCAGGTAGCCTTTAAGGCAAGAGGGTCGCCGTAGACTTCAATAAAACCATTGACATAATCCACCTGCGACTGAAGATCTTTTACCCATAGGATATTATATTCATCCCAGGTTGTCAGGTTTCCCGTCTTGTAATATTCAATCAGCTTTTCCATGGTTGCTTTCTGTTCCGGAGTTTCAGTACAGGTCAATGCTTTTTCGAGCCAGAAAACGATTTTTGAGATAGCCGGAGAATACATTCCGCCAACCATCCATGCTATTTCTCTGATCTTTCCATCTTCCTTTACAACCTTGGTGTTAAGCCCATAGGAGACCTTCGTATCCTTTTTATTCTTTTCATCCGTCTTCTTTAATGCCGTATAATAATCCTCCACCTCCTTCTGGCTGACTCCGCTATAGAAATTTACAGATGAATTTAAAACCAGGTCTTTCCCCGGATCAAGGCAAAGCCTTTTTGGTGCAATTTCCGGATCAAAAAGGATAGGTATCATTTCGGCAATGAACTGGTCGACGGTTTGTCCTTTGTCAAGAGGAAGGTTTTCCGGTTTAGTGCCATTCACGAGCATGCTGAAATATTCTTTCGAAAATTCAGGGAGGAACTTGTCGGTAGAGTAATGATGATGTATCCCGTTTGAAAACCATACCCTTTTGAGATAGATCACGAAATTTTTATAGTCATCCGTACTTTTATCGCCATCAAAATTCAGGTAAACGGATTCGAGGGTTTTACGGACCAGGAGGTTGTTCTTATAATTCTGATCATAAGTTATATCCCTGCCGCAAAGAGCTGCCTGGCTCAAATAGTAGATCAATTTTTTCTGGTTCAGGGTCAATTCTTCAAATCCCGGGACCTGGTACCGCAGGATTTTAGCGTCAGCGAATTGTTCTGTCAGAAATTTGAAGTCATTCTTCTTTTCCTGATCTTCTTTCTGCGGTTGGCCGCACGATATCAGAACAGCCGAAATACTCATAATGGTTACGAATTGATAGGTTTTCATTGTTAATAATTTTTAAATTAAAGGTCACATGGAATATCCATTATTACCATCTCCGGTTTGCATGAGCGAGGTTCGTATGGATATTTTAAAGATCAGTCGTTAATTAAGGTCAGTAAGTTAGTAAAATTTTTCCGGATAATATCATATTGAACTTCAGTAATCCATTCCCCGGCTACCTGGTCTCATCAATGATCTCCTTTCCATTAAATACAGGCACCACGTTTGTCTGATCCATCCGGAAAGAGTATGGTATGACATCATCAAGTTCAAGTTTCCGAAGCCTTTTCCTGTGGGCCGCCTTTTCAATATATCCTAAGAGATCCTCTTTGGCAAAGGTCCAAAGATCCATCGAGGCATGAGCAGAATCGCAACAAGTCGAGAAGGAAGGATCGCTTAATAATGCCGATGCTAAAGCTCCGGCGAACAGGGAATCCTCCAGACAAAATTTGTTTTTCCAACCCGAACAAAGGATAACGACATTTTTTTTCTGAGCGGTAAGCCATTCCGTCAATGCATGGATATTGATAAAGGCTCCTATTGCAATTTTTTCAGCACTTTTTGCATATTCAAGGGCACGGGTTCCATTGGTCGTGCAATAAACCAGGGTCTTCCCGCTTACCGCTTCCCTTGTAAGATGAAAGGCGGAATTCCCGAAATCGGCAAAATCCAGTTTTTTCCCATCCTGTTCGGAGGCAACAAGAAATCCCTGACTCTTATATTGCCTTGCTTCTTCTGCTGTGGCGACCGGTATGATACTTAAAACCCCGTTTTCAAAAGCAGTACAAATTGAAGTCGTAGCCCGCAGGATATCGGTCAATACGACAATAAAATTATCTTTCGTAAGAATCTCTTTAAACAGTAAGGGTGAGAAACAGACTTCGACCGAATTGACACTTGTTCCCGAATTCAGCATATCGGCTAATAGTAGACGACTTCGCACCTTGGATGTGAAGCCTTAAACTTTTCCACTTTTTTTTCTGAGACTTTGGTATTGAAGATCTTCAGTGATTCCAGATTTCTGAGGTTTTCAAGTACATCCAGACTGCTGATCCGGGTGTTGTATGACTCAAGTATCTTCAGATAAGTAAGTTTCTGAAGATACTTCAGGTTTTTCACTGGTGTTCCGCTGAATTTAAGTATCTCCAGCTGGATCATGTTCTGTATCGGTTCAAGGTCTTCAACCTGTGTATTTGAAAAATCAAGTTCCCTGAGTCTTGGCAATCCATTGATCGGAGTGAGATCAACGATTGGATTTTTCTGACAACGGAGTATTTGTAGCGTAGTAATCTGCGACAGCGGGTCGAGTTTATTAACGGCAGTTCCCGTAAACTGAAGTTCCTTAAGCCGCGACAAATGCTGCAGTGGTATCAGGTTATTGACCTGTATATTTTCTGTGATCGCAATACTTTCGAGATTCGCAATTTTCTGGAACTGGATCTTGTCGGGAGTACCCTTCAGGTTAATCTGACTGAGGAAAATTTCTTTCCATGGCTGACCCAGTGTTTTCCACCAATTTGAATTATCGAGGGTTTGATAGATCAGCATACAACCGGGATTCTGGTCAAGGAATTGGTTTGCCTCAGCCAGGGTGACTTCACTATTATCGGCGAAAATAAACCGGAGATTCTTCAATGATTGAAGGGGATCCAATTGTTCAACAGACGTGTTATCAAGATTAAGTACCTCCAGTTTCTTTAATCCCGAAAGGGGTTGCAGGTTTGAGACCTTGGTATTTGAAACATTGATTACGACCAGGCCGGTAAGGTTTTTTAAAGGATCAAGATCATCGATGGGAACACTTGAACATTGAAGGATTCTCAACAATCTCAGCTGGCTGAGCGGGGCAATGGAATTGATCGAACTTCTGCCATTGATATTAATACTATCAATCAGGATCAGTTGATGAAGTTGCTCTTTTGTCGGTGAATTATCAAGAGAACCGTACACTCCGAATATCTTTTTCCAGTCGGGTGACAGTGCTGACCACCATCTTGTAAGTTCCTCCGATTCATAGACCAGGGTAGTGGTTGGATGTTTCTGAAGGAAGAAGGTTGCTTTTTCCTGGTCGATGAGGGTATTATCACAATATACTTTCTGAAGGACGGTCAGGTTATCAAGGGGAGCAAGAGTGCTGATATTTGTGTTGTCGAAGAACAGAAGTTTCAGGGAAGTCAGATTTTTTATTGCATCCAGCTTTTGAACCTGGGTTCCGGAGATGTTAAGATATTCGAGACTGTTAAAGTTGGAAATGGGTTCAAGTTCAGAGATCTTTGTCTGACTGAGCCGCAGCTCCCGAACCAGGGTCAGATCCCGGATTGGTTCAAGAGAGGTAACAGGGGTATTGCTGATATCTAGAACTTCGATTAAGGGAAAAGTGGAAAGAACAGAAATATCGTTTACCTGGGTTTCTTTCAGCCGGAGCTCCGTGAGGTGGGTACAATAGCGGAGCGGATCCAGACTACCGACCAGGGTCCCGGAGATGTCGAGAACCTGCAGGCTGTTTGTATTCCTTAAAGGCATAAGATCGCTGACCGGAGTTCCCGAAAGCTTGATATCTTTCAGATTCGACAGTTTTGCTATGGGTTCCAGGTCCGCGATGTCAACATTCCCCGACAGGTCAAGTGTAGTAAGGTTGGTAATCTGGCTCAGGTTCCGGTAAAACCGGTTTGCATCGATCATCACCTTCTGCCCCTCTTCAAATGCCACTGTATCATTGAAAGATTCAATCTGAGACATGGGGATGTTATCATCTGCAAACAAATCCTTTCCCAGGACGTTTTTCCAGCTTTGTGAAAGGCTGTTCCACCATTTCCGGAGATCGCTTTTCTCATCCAGTTTAGTCGTATAGATACTGACGATTTTCAATTGTTGTTTGCTGTCGTCGTAATTAATTTCGAAATACCTGACCTGGTTTGAATTGACTGAATCGCCGTTGATGGTCATCCCCGACAGGTTCCTGTTTGAAGTCACCCGGAAATAGGTCTGGCCCAATTCGTTGGTCTGAACACTGATATCCTGGACCGTATAGGAGAATCTGACCCGTTTGAAAAAGAAATCGACATCGCTCAGGTAAGCAGGCATATCTTTAAATAAAGGAACCAGTCTGTTTGCATCCAGATCATCTTCAACCTGAACTTCCGGATCCCAGCAAAATTTCAGGTAGCTTTCCGTCACAACGACCTGTTTTTCTTTAACTGGATTAAGCTTACTGCCAAGAAAATTCAGGGTGCTTTCGAAAAACTTTATCAGTGAGGTAGCTTGTTGCCGGTAATTCTCGATCTGATCTATGGGGATCGTCCCTCCTTTTTGTTTTGACTGGGAAGAAGACTGGGTCCCGGTCTTTTTAGGGGGCACCTTTTTTTGCGGGGTGGTTTTTTTCTGTGCCCACGACGGAGAAAACCCAAAAAGGAAGCCCACCATCAACAAGATAAATATTTTCCTCATATGCGTCAGTTTATATGAGTATAATTCCGTATCAGGGATTTCTTTTCCGATTCCGTCACACGCAGCATATTCGAAATTAGCCATCCGGAGTTAACATTATTCCGATTGAAGAAGGAGACCTCAAAATACCAGTTCGGGACCTGGAAAACATGAAATTTAACATTATTTACTGATACGAATTTAAGGTTTTCATTCTTCATCTCCATAACGAAAAGAGCCAGCATGTCGGGCTTATACTTATTTTCCAGGTAATAGTCGAGATTATCTGGTTCCCTGAATACCTTGTTCAGATTCATAAAATCCAGTTCATGGCTCATCGGATGGATGAAGTACTTAATGTTATTTGTATCGCTCAAATGTGAAAACAGGGATTCAAAACGATCGAAATAGACATTCGAAATGACCCATTTATAACCGTCATTTTGTTTTTCAAGCTGGAAATAGAGGATCATGTTCCCTTTTTCCTTTTTATAGTTGAAAGTGGCAGCAACTTCGGCATACCATCCCTTCCCATGGAAGTCAAGAAAAACCGGTTTTTTCTTGTTCAGTACCTCTTCGATAAAAACAAATTTGGAATCGTTTGAGATCAGAGGACTGGAGTTATCAAAAAGGATGTTGAGGTATTTTTTCCTTATTTTAAAATCGTGATAGCCCGGATCGCCCGGATAATATCTTTTCCCGATGATATCTTCTTCTCCGTTGAACCGGAGAAAGAACTGGTTCATCTGTTTAGTCTGGGCATAAAACACCGTTTCATCTTCAGAAAAGGCATTGACAGAACCTTGTCCAAAACCCAGAAAAGGGAAAATCACGCAGAAAAGAAGAAAAAAACTTCGCATTACTTGGAAGTTTCCTTTACACGGATATCTCCAAGCATTACATCCCAGAAACCAATCAGACGGCCACCAATCTGAGTTTCCTTACGTTTCACATAAACGGTAATATCCTTTTTGGTTGTATCTTCATAGACCAACCCTTTTTCTTTATCAAAACCCTGGAAACGCTGGTAAATCGTTATAACACCGACATAGGTTCCATCGGGCTGACGTTCAAGGTCGCTTACGTACTGAATTTTATACCAATCGATGGTTACTTTATCATAATTGAGCTGCATCAGTCTGTCAAAGTATTCGCGAACCTTATAATAGTTGACTTGCTGACGGTTGATGGACGAGACGCCAATTTCGCTTCCCTCCATAAAGAGTTCCACTGCTCTTTCTATAACCCGTTGGGCTTCCGACCATTGGGTTTTCTTATCCCCTATAATACTGATATATTTACTAAGGTCACGTACTTTTTCGAGAGCAAGGCTATCAATCGCCTGCTTACGCTGGGGCGAAAGGTTATCCTGGGCTTGAGCCATTGTTGCAGGACCAATAATGGCAAGCGTTATGATGAATGCAAAGAGTTTTCTCATAGGATTTACTTTTTAATTAAGTCAAGTGATTTTATCTTTCCGTTTGAATCCATCTGGATGGCATCCACGGCATTTCTGCTGACCTTCTGATCTTTCAGATATTGAAGGTAAAGCTGAATCGTGGTAGGTTTATCATAGTCGACCATATTTCCTTCACGGCTAATGATGATCAGTACAACGGCATCGGTTGAGCCGAAATACTGAAGTACATTTTTTATCGTATTATCAGCTTGTGTAAGATTTCCTGCCTTCGCGGAAGAGGCAATCGTCTGGAATGCATTTTCCAGCTGAGTCTTCATAGGAAGCGTCCCAACTCCTGAACGCATATCTCTGATCTTTTTCTCAACCCGTTGAATCAGTTCGCTGACCTCCGGTGTGGGTTGTCCCATCCCGGATTTTATCTGGTTTAATCTTTGTTCCAGCTCATCGGCCGAGAGATTTTCCTTATTCACCAGTAAGTCGAGCAGTTCTGCTTTGATTTGATCCATTTGTTGTGCATACCGGTTATCTCTCTCCTTTATAAGTTGTTTTACTTTCTTCTTGGCATCGACAATCATCTGATTCAGTTGGGGATCGCCATAATTCTTCGACTCGATATTGCCGATCAGTTCTGACTGTTCATCCAGGGTCAATGTAGTAGAGCCATCGAGAATGGATTGAAGTTGTTTCTTTGCGTTTTCAATCTGCGCCTTTTTTTCTTTTTTCGATAATTTACCTGAAGATTTGCAACCTTCAGAGCCAGCAACGACAGCAGCGATCATCAGGATCACTAAAAAATGGTTCCAGCTCATGGTTTTTATTTTTCTCATAATCTCCGACATACTGTTTTGATTAAAGGTTTTTACTACAATATTTTCTGAATCATTCAATGGGTCATTTTATAAAAGGGAAATTTCACGACCCTGGCTTTGAGGGCTTTATCGCGGATCCTGATTTTAATGATACTTCCTTCTTTGGCAAGTGATGCAGGCACATATCCCATTCCGATAGGAATTTTCACAGAGGGTCCCATTGTACCGGAGGTGACCTCACCTATCTTAGTTCCGGCGTCGTCCACGATCTCATAACCATGGCGCGGAATTCCTTTATCCACCATCTCGAATCCAACAAGCTTGCGAGCCGGACCCTCCTGCTTTTGCTTCAGCAAGGCAGCTTTATTGATAAAATCTTTATAATCGACAAATTTGGTTATCCATCCCAATCCAGCTTCAATCGGAGAGGTTGTATCATTGATATCGTTCCCATAGAGGCAGTATCCCATTTCGAGGCGCAGGGTATCACGGGCAGCCAGACCGATGGGTTTAATGCCATACTCCCTGCCTGCTTCAAATACGGCATCCCAGATTTTTGGGGCATCTTCATTGGCCATATATATTTCGCATCCTCCTGATCCGGTGTAACCGGTCGTGGCAAAAATAACATCTTTCACCCCGGCAAAAGTCAATTTTTTAAAGGTATAGTATTCCATATCCACGACAGGAGTATCAGTAAGCTTTTGCATGGCTTTCAAAGCAAGAGGTCCCTGGATGGCAAGCTGTGCGATATCATCAGAGACATTGGACAACTGGGCTCCCATTTTATTATTCTTGTTGCACCAGGCCCAGTCCTTTTCAATATTTGCGGCATTTACAACCAGAAGATAGGTAATATCATCCAATTTATAGACCAGAAGGTCGTCCACAATACCTCCCTTTTCATTTGGGAAACAGGAATACTGCACCTTACCGTTGACCAGTTTTGAGGCATCGTTCGATGTAACCCATTGAATAAAATCCAGTGCTTTGGGTCCTTTTACCCAAAACTCACCCATATGGGAAACATCAAATACACCGATTCCTTTCCGGACAGTTTCATGTTCGATATTAATTCCATCATATTGAATAGGCATGTTATACCCTGCAAAAGGGACCATTTTTGCGCCTAAGGCTTCGTGAAATTTAGTAAATGCCGTGTTTTTCATTGTTCTTTTGTTACTGGTTCATAAACGAAGCAAAATTAGGAATATTTTATTCATTTTTTTGCCTTCCGTAAAAGTAATTCTAACTAAAAGAAAATCAGCTTCATCTCAGAAAACAACCTCGGTCATATCAATTAAAATAGGTAGATAATTTGATGATGATATAAAAATTTGTTGCTTTATTATATTATTTTTATATTTTTGTACCATTCAACAACAAAAACCAAACACATGAAAAAATTCAACCATCTATTTGTTATTGGTGTTCTTTTTCTGACCACCGCATTTATTCTAACAACCGGTTGTAAAAAGGAAGATGATCCTGAACCGACTGTTAACGCTCCCACATTTGTCGCAACTGCTGTTCCTGACGGAGACTATCTTATCATCGCAGCCGTTTGCACGACAGATGACGTTCTGCTGACAAAAGTTACAATTAAAGATCCATTACAGAATAATTACACCTATACTGCCGGTCAGCAGCTATGGGTTAAGGATGAGTACATCACTTTTCCCGATGAATACCTGAAACAATATGGTACATGGAGATTGACCTTTGTTGGTAACAGATCTACCGACGGATCTTCATTTACTTCATCCGCAACCTTTACTGTCAGCGGAAAATAAAAAAATCTTAATCTATAAAAAAAAACCGACCGGGATCCCGGTCGGTTTTTTTTATCATTTGCTCTTATCCGGATATGGTGGGATCGGCGGTAATTCTTTCGGCCAGTTTTTCAGTTCTTCTTTCATCAATTCAATAGCCTTATTCAGCTGTTCATCTTCTCCTGCATATTCTTTTGCCGGATCGTTCTCTACCCGGATATCAGGATCCACGCCATATCCTTCGATGATCCAGTTCTTACCTTCGGTATCATACGGAGCAAATTCGGGTTTTCGCAACGAACTGCCATCTACAAAAGGCAAGGATCCACGGATTCCGACGACGCCACCCCAGGTCCTGACTCCGATGGCCTTCCCAATCTTCAGTTTTTTGAACTGGTAAGGAAAAAGATCACCATCGGAAGCCGAATACTGATCGATCAGGATGCATTTCGGTCCTAACTGCATCTCCAGACGTCCGGGAGCTGCATCGGTATTACGCGACATATTGATCATGGTCATCTCCCGGGCAAGCCGTTCAATGATCATGGGTGACACATTCCCTCCGCCATTGCCACGGTCATCAATGATCAAGGCCCTTTTGGTAAGTTGCGGATAAAAATATTTTACAAATTCGTTCAATCCCTCAACACCCATATCCGGAATATGAATATAGCCAACTTCACCATTGGTAGCCTCGGAAACTTTACGGATGTTATCCTGTACCCAGGTATAATAATATAACGGGGCTTCATCATCCACGGGAATTACAATGGATTTACGGGAACCCGCTTCGGATGGAGTGCTGTTCACCGTCAACTCAACCTGGATTCCGGCTTTATTGACAAGCAATTCATAAATATCATTCACCTCCTTTGTTGGTTTTCCGTCGATAGCGATGATATAATCACCCTTTTTCACATCGACTCCCACTTCGGTAAGCGGGGAGCGAACTTTATTGTTCCAGTTCTCCCCTTTTAATATCTCATTGATCTGGTAATAGCCCGTGGCGTCCCTGCTGATCCTGGCTCCCAGTAATCCCATTTTGATCCGTTTGGGTGCAGGTTTGTCTCCTCCCTCAACGTAAGTATGTCCGGTACTCAACTCACCAACCATTTCACCAAGGATATAGCTTAGGTCAGTCCGGTTATTCACGTATGGTAACAGCGGTTCATATTTATCACGGATCTTGGTCCAATTCACCTCATGCATATTCGGGGCATAGAAGAAATATTTCATCTGGCGCCAGGCTTCATGATAGATTTGGTCCCACTCGGCCTTCAGATCGACCATCAGCTTCATATTTGACATATCGACCCAATCTCTAACATCAATCTTTCCCCCTTTCGGAAGATCGATCACCCCATACTTTCCCATTCCGGTTACCAGCATCTTTTTTGTGTCGGCTGAGATCTCATAGGTTCCAAATTCGCCAAGATTGGTCTCTTTATTATCCTTCAGGTTGAAGGTCATCAGACATGGCTTTTCGTCACGTTTATTTTTTACATAATAAACATTTTCACCAACCGCACTGATTCCCCAGTAGTTTGATGCTTCAACAGGAATTGCCAGGATACGGTCAATGATGCCATCCACATCAACTTTCACAGTTATGACCTTGGGGGCATCTCCCTTTTTCTTATCATCCTTCGTTTCAGAATTCCCGTCGGAAGCAGTTTTTTCTTCCTTTTTTACGGTTACTTCATCATTCTCCGGTGCAAATGGGTTGGGAGTATCTTTTGCAAGGGTCACAAAATAGACCTTTGTCATATCCGTATAAGCGTGATTCCACTCGGTCCAGGAGTAAACCGGGTTAAAATCACGATTGGAAGTAAAAAACAGATATTTCCCGTCGCTGCTGAACACAGGACCAGATGCATCGTACCATCCATCCGTCACCGGATATGCATTCTTTGATGTCAGCTCATAGATATATACCCTGGAAACCGATCTTCTTTCAGGGTAAATATAGGTGATCCATTTGCTGTCGGGCGACCAGTTATACTCACGGAACTCCCAGCTTTTTGCCTGGGAAACCAGTGTGACCGCTTTCGTTTCAATATCCACATATTGGATTCTGAGCAATTTATCGGACCAGAGCAGCTTTTTACTATCGGGTGACCAGATTGGTGAATATTTGTAAGTATCTCCGTTTTTCGTAATCTGAACCGGTTCGGAAGATCCATCCTGATTAACCAGCCATATTTCATCTTCACCTGTGCGATCGGAAATGAATGCAATGTATTTTCCATCGGGCGACCAGGCGACATCCCGGTCATGAACTCCGGTGGTTTGGGTCAACCTCTTGGTAATACCTGTCTTTGCAGGAACACTCCAGACCGCTCCACGCGCATCAAAAGCGATCCGTTTACCATCCGGTGCCAACGAAAAGCTGTTAATGAACTTACTTGCGTCTTTGAGCATACTGCGACCCGTGATGAAATCATTGGCAATACGGATCGTTACCTTCTGGGTTTTCTGTGTTGTAAGATCAAAGAGATATATAAATCCACCGTTTTCAAAAACAATGGCATTCCCCCCAATGGATGGAAACTTGATATCGAACTCCTTGAAGTCGGTTACCTTCCTGGTTTCTTTTGTGTTCAGGTCATAGCAGTAGAGATTTGTCGGACGTTCCCGTTCGGAAACAAAATAGATCTTATCGTTGTTCCACATCGGAAAGATATCCTGGGTCGGGCTACCTGTAATATTCTCCGTTTGTTTGGTCTTAAAATCATAAATCCAGATATCATCGGCCATTCCTCCCTTGTAATATTTCCAGGTCCGGAATTCACGGAAAACGCGATTATAGGCGAGTTTTGATTTATCGGGAGAATAGCTGCAGAAGCCACCACTGGGAAGCGGAAGTTCTTCGGGTAAGCCACCATTGATATTGGTCAGAAAGAGCTGGCCTTTAAAGTCATTGAATGTTTGCTTACGCGACCGGAAAACGATATTCGAATTATCTCTCCAGGTCATGACAATATTATTAGGTCCCATCCGGTCGCCAATATCGTCGCGGCCAAGAGTGGCAGTATAGGTCAGGCGTTTGGGATTGCCTCCTTCTGCGGGAATCAGATATACTTCGGTATTCCCATCATATTGTCCCGTAAAGGCAATATATTTTCCATCCGGAGAAAATCGGGCAAACATTTCATATCCGTTTTCATCATTGGTCAGTTTTCGGGCCAGACCGCCAATTTTATCGACGGTGTAAAGATCGCCGGCGTAAGTAAACACGATCTGGTTTCCGCTGATCGCTGGAAATCGCATCAATCTTGCTTCCTCCTGGGCAGAAAGCATGCCAAGACATAGCATTGCAAAAAATAATAATAAGCATCGTTTCATGGGTACATAATTTAGATTATAAATGGTATTAAGAAATATCCATTATTATCATCCGTGGTTTGCATGAACGATGTTCGTATGGATATTTCATCTGAAGAAGTTTATAATGAATGGCAAATTTATTCAGAAAAAGAGATTACAGTGAAGTTTTTCGATCTTCAATGCAAATTTCTCGATGAAAAGACAGCATCAGAATAAGAATCTGATATTTATTTTCTTTAAATTATTCACTCAAATTCCGATGCTTTTCAGTAAGTTTGGATCAAATTTTCTCCTACTTTACCGTGATGAAAAAGAGTCTTCTATTCCTGGTTGTACTCATTCTGATCCTCCAGCCCGGTTTGATCTCAGGTCAGAGGGTTGCATTAGTATTAAGCGGAGGAGGATCGAAAGGCGGGGCTCATATTGGAGTGATCCGGGCGTTGGAGGAGAACCAGATCCCAATAAATTATATTGTAGGAACTTCTATCGGCGCCATCATAGGGGTATTGTATGCCATCGGGTACACTCCCGACGAAATGGAAGAATTCCTCAGTTCGGAAGAGTTTCGGCAATGGTCATCAGGAAAACTCGACGACAGTTACCAGTATTATTACTGGAAAGAAGATCCGAATGCCTCATGGGTCAACATGAATATCAACTTTAAAAAAAAGTTCACTACCGTTCTTCCCACGAATCTGATCTCTCCATACGAAATCGATTATCATTTCATGAGATTACTATCGCCCGCCAATGCGGTCGGGAAATCCAACTTCGACAGTTTGATGGTACCATTCCGGTGTGTGGTAGCTGACATTGATTCGACAGCAGCGATTGTCCTTCGCAAGGGGGATCTTAGTTCCTCTGTACGGGGTTCGATGAGCATTCCGATTTTCTTTAACCCTATAATCCTGAACAAGAAAATGGTATTCGACGGCGGGATGTACAACAATTTTCCGACTGACGACGCCATCAAAGAATTTCATCCGGACATTATCATCGGCAGCCGGGTTGCCCAACGTTATAGTAATCCGGATCCCGACGATATTATTTCCCAACTTTTGACAATGTTGATGGAAAGACAAACCGATACCATTCTTTATCATAAATCGGTGATGATCATTCCAAAGATCCCGGCGGTCAATCTCCTTGATTTTTCTCTTACAAAAATCCTTTCCGACAGCGGGTATTCCGCCACAATCCGGAAAATTGACGAGATCAGAAAACTTGTGCACGACACCCTGACTCCTGAAGCGCTGAAGCAGAGGAGAGATTCATTTAAAAAGAAAATGCCCCTGTTGATCTTTGATTCCATACATACAACCGGACTTACCAAAGCACAGGAAAAATATGTAATTAAACTTCTGAAGCATGAAAAACCCACCATCACGGAGCCGGAGTTAAGGAAGGAGTACTTCCGGTTTGTGAATGAAGGGTTGATCAAAAAAATATTTCCGGTCGCAAAATATAATCCAAAGAGCGGTTATTATGATCTTTTCCTCGATATCCAGAAGGCAGATAATTTCGGAGTAGAGTTCGGCGGGAACTTTTCGCTTGGAGCCACCAATATGGCATTTCTCGAACTGACTTATAAATATCTTTGGACCAAAGCGCTGCGTTTTTTAATTAACGGGTACTTCGGGAGGTTTTACATCGGGGCACAATTCGGGGCAAGGATCGATTTCAATTCCAAACTTCCTTGTTTCCTGGAAGCTAGTTATACGTACAATGATTTCAACTATTTTAATAATGTCGTTTTCTTTTTTGATGATAAGACTCCCAGCTATATCCTCGACAGGGAGTATTATGCAAATCTCCGGGCAGGGATCCCGGTCACGAACAAAGGAAAGCTCATGTTAGACGCAACTTATGCCAATGCCAATTCCCGTTATTATGCTTCCAATACCTTTACCCGGACAGATACGGCCGATCAGACCACCTTCGGCTATCTTGCACCGGCATTCAGTTTTGAACTGAACGGACTGAACCGAAAGCAGTATGCCAATGCCGGAGCCAGGCTTAAGTTAATATTTTCTTATGTGAACGGACGCGAGGATTTGATCCCCGGTTCGACGTCAGCAAATAAGGAATTGGTTACACGATTTCATAGCTGGTTCAGGTTACGATTGATTTACGACAACTATTTCCAGAGCCTTGGACCCTTCAAATTCGGCGTTTATGCAGAGGGAACCATATCGAACCAGCCATTGTTTTCGAACTATACCTCAAGTTTGCTCTATGCTCCTGCCTTCCAGCCTGTGCCGGAAAGTCAGACCATGTTCCTTCCCACTTTCCGGGCAAATAATTTTGCTGGTCTCGGATTGAAAATGGTTTTACGGATCTATAAAAAGATTGAATACCGGCTGGAGGGATATATTTTTCAACCATACCAGGAGATCATGGAAAACCCTGATGATCAGTCGGCCTATTATGGCAAAAAATTCAGTGACCGTTCTTATATGGCCACTACTTCCATCGTCTATAACAGCCCGCTGGGTCCCATCAGCCTGGGGGTTAATTATTATGATAAAGAAAGGGAACAATTTACTTTTAATTTAAACTTCGGATACCTGATCTTTAACCGCCGGGCAATGCCTTAACAATCCATCGATGGGTCTTCCCTGCATGGTCATGCATGGGGTCATTATAAGCAGAATTGTCGACAGATGAAAAATATTAGTATTTTTGCTTCCCTTTTGAACCAACAAACCGGCATTTGTCGGATTCTATTCATGTTTTGTAAAGATGATTTTAAAAATCAATGGAAACCAAAGAGAATACCTATCAGAATCCTGAGCAGGAGATCATTCCTGATCAGGAGGAGAATGCTCAACCTGTTCCTGTAACAGCAGAAATTAATGAAACCGAGCTCCCGACTGACCCTGTTCAGATCAAAGAAAAAGAAACCGAAGTTTCTCAAAAATCAAACCAGGAACTGCCCGACCTGAAAGAAGAGCACCCGGAAGAACATCCGGATGAGATCACTGAAGAGACCGTTATTCCCCAGGCACCTGAATCCGTCGAAGATTTCAATAGTTATACGCGTCCTGAACTGATTGCCCAGCTTGAAAAATCGGTCCATGATACCGATATCAATGCGGTCAAGACCCGGATTGCCCTTATCAAGGTCGCCTATCTTAAAAAGAAAAAAGAGGAGAACCTTCGGAAGTATGAACACATCATGGAGGAGGGCGGCTCGAAAGAGGAGCTCGAAGCCATCCATGAAGATGAGTTGGACATCAGGTTCAATGAAATATTCAATATCTATAAAGCCAACAAAGCCCGTTATACCGAGGAACAGGAAAAGATCAAACTGGAGAACCTGAAAAAGAAATCGCAGATCCTGGAAGACCTTAAAAACCTGATCAATTCGGAGGAGACCCTTAAAAGGACCTATGATGAGTTCAAACTATTACAGGAGCGCTGGAAGGAAATCGGGATGGTTCCCAGGACAGAGATCAATAATCTCTGGCAGAATTATCATTTCCTTGTCGAAAAGTTCTTTGAAAAGGTCAAACTGAATAAGGAACTCAAGGACCTCGACCTGAAGAAGAACCTGGAAGCAAAGATAGCCCTGTGCGAACGCACCGAGGAACTCCTGCTTGAGACTTCTGTCATCAAGTCATTTAAAAGACTCCAGAAATACCATGAAGAATGGAAAGAGATAGGCCCTGTACCTGCCGACAAAAAAGATGAGATCTGGGAACGTTTCAAGAATACCACCGATAAGTTAAATGAACGTAGGCGTGAGCACTATTCGCTGATCGAAAAGGATCAGCAGAAAAACCTGGAAACAAAGACAGCACTATGTGAGCAAGCTACGGAAGTTCTTACCCGGAAAAATGAAACCATCAAGGAATGGCAGGAAAACACCAACAAAATAAATGAGCTCCTTACCATATGGAAGAGTATCGGGCCGGTTCCTCAAAAGTACAATACCGAGATCTGGGTTAAATTTAAAAACAACCTGGATGCATTCTTTGCCAGTAAGAAAGAATTCTTCGACAAACTCAAAGAGCAGCAGTTCAATAATTACAACCTGAAGGTGGAACTATGTCTGCAGGCAGAATCTTTAAAGAACAACACCGACTGGAAAAAAACAACAAACGAACTGATCCATCTCCAGGGCGAATGGAAAAAGATCGGACCCGTTCCGAAAAAACATTCCGACAAGATATGGAAGCGGTTCAGGGCTGCCTATGATGAGTTTTTTAATGCCAAATCATCCTATTTCTCCAATCTTCAGGCCCATGAGGAGGAAAACCTTGGGAAAAAACAGGATTTGCTCATGCGCCTTAAAGAGTTTTCATTCAGTGAAGACAAAAATTTCAATCTCGATGCGCTGAAGAACTTCCAACGCGAATGGACCGAGATCGGACATATCCCGATGAAAGATAAAGACCGCCTTCAGAATGAGTTCAGGACCATTGTCAACGAGCATCTTGACCGCCTCAAGATAAGTGAAATTGAGATCAGCACGATCACCTATAAGAGCAAGATCGATAACCTCAAAAATGATCCTCAGGCCCGCAAGGTCATTATCCGTGAAAAAGAGTTCCTTGCCGGAAAGATCTCTAAACTCCGCGACGATATAAACCTCTGGGAAAACAACATCGGATTTCTTGCGAAATCAAAAAATGCAACTATTCTGAAGGAAGAATTCGAGAAAAAGATCGATAAAGCCAAAAATGAGGTCAAAGTCATGGAGGCGAAGATGAAGATACTCAAGCAGCAGATTGCGTGATGAAAGCTTGCTGCGATCGCGATACAGGCACCATGATGTGAGTATCAGGAAAAATTAATTGAGAGATGGCGGGAAATTCTATCGGAAAACAACTGGTGCTGACGACCTTCGGCGAATCGCACGGTGTTGCGGTAGGCGGAGTGCTTGACGGATTCCCACCGAAGATTCACCTTGATCTTGATTTTATCCAATCGGAACTTGACCGGCGACGGCCCGGGAAGGAAACTGCTTCTTCAACCAGAAATGAGGAAGACCGGATTGTGATCCTTTCCGGGATATTCGAAGGAAAAAGTACCGGAGCTCCGATTGCCTTCCTGGTTTATAACAAAGATGCACGTCCGGAGGATTACAGCCATCTCAAGGATTTTTTCAGACCCTCTCATGCAGACTATACCTACCAGAAGAAATATGGGATCCGCGACTACCGGGGAGGAGGACGAGCCTCGGCCCGGGAGACAGTAGCACGGGTATGCGGAGGAGCTTTCGCTAAATTATACTTAAAGGGAAAAGGGATCAGCCTCACGGCTCAGGTCGTCCGGATCGGAAGGTTTCAGATCCCGGATGAGCAGGATGCCGCCGATCGGTATTTAAAGGAATTAAAAGAACAGGGCGATACAACGGGTGGAATCATCGCCTGTACCATAACCGGTGTCCCCGCAGGGCTCGGAGAGCCTGTATTTGACAAATTGCAGGCCGATCTTGCAAAAGCCATGCTAAGCATTAACGCAGTTAAAGGATTTGAATACGGGTCGGGTTTTCATGGGGCATCCATGAAAGGATCCGAACACAATGACCTTTTCATTCCCGGGAACAAAGAGACCGGATTTCAGACCAACCATTCCGGAGGGATCCTGGGTGGTATCTCGACCGGTCAGGAGATCTTTTTCCGCGTCGCCTTCAAACCGGTCTCCACCCTGATGATGGATCAGCAGATGATGGATCATTCCGGAAAAACCAAAACGGTTCCCGGGAAGGGCCGTCATGATGTATGCGTGGTCCCTCGCGCCATTCCCATCGTGGAATCGATGGCAGCCCTGGTCATTGCCGATCACCTGATCAGGTTCGCCCCGGCCGGACATTGAAAAGTAACCCATGATTTCCTTGACTAATACTTCCAGGATCTTTCGTTACCAACCCGTTGCCTCCTCCGTTATGGGACGATCCGTAAAGTAAAAAAGCTTTCCGGAAAGCCGTGAGATCCATTTCACAAAAACATCATTATATTTGTATTATATTTGTATTTAATCAATGTTTTAATTAATAGTACAATGTATCCGGAATGATGGTATTCAAACAGATAAAAGCGGGAGTATTATGAAAAAACTATGCTTTCTTTTCTTTGCCTTTCTTTCAATTGTTGTATGTGCCCAGCAACCGTGGCATAAATCTTCCCCGTCGGATCATGCATGGATGAATGTCGGCAATGCAGGATTTTCCGCCTGGGGTTCATATTATAACGACCTTGCTTTCAGTTCTTCCGGGCAGCTTTATGTGGCATTTTCGGATGGTGCATATTTATTTAAGGCCACAGTAATGAAATTTGACGGTAACAACTGGGTATATGTGGGAAATCCCGGATTCTCACAAGGAAATGCAAGTTGGGTCACGCTTGCCATCAGTCCGGCGGGAGAACCGTATGTGGCATACGTTGATAATCAACAGGCCACAGTAATGAAATTTGACGGAAACGATTGGGTATCCGTTGGAAATCAGGGCTTCACACCAATTAGCACCATTTATACCTGTTTTGTCATTAGTCCGGCCGGAGAACCGTATGTCAGCTTTGTGAATAATCATATAGGATCCGTGATGAAATATAACGGAACAGACTGGGTTTATGTCGGGATTCCAAATTTTTCCACTCAGATATACGGAGGAATGAGCCTTGCATTCAATCCTTCTGATAGCCTTCCCTATGTGGCACATAGTAACTTTGATAATGGAAGGAAAGCAATTGTGATGAAATTTAACGGGATTGAATGGGTCTGTGTAGGCAGTACTGGTTTTTCATCCGGAGAAGTCCAAGATATCACTCTTGACTTTAGTCCGACGGGCCAACCTTTTGTCGCATTTGTAGATGTTGAAAATAGTAATAAGTGTACGGTAATGAAATATGACGGAACAAACTGGGTGAATGTCGGCAATGCAGGTTTTTCCATAGCGACTGTATCTTCAACAGATATTGCCCTTAGTCTTTCGGGAGAACCTTATGTAACTTTTTCAGATTACGTAAAAGCCGGTAAAGCGACCGTAATGAAATACGATGGAACCAATTGGGTTAATGTAGGGAATTCCGGATTTTCAGCGGGAGAGGCGACGGGTACAAAGATTGCATTCGACCCTTCCGGAAAACCTTATGTATCTTTTACGGATGTAGAGAATGATGAGAAAGCAACCGTTATGAAATATGATTCTGTTTCTTTGGGGATCAGTGAATTACAACATTCGCAAATTTTTATCTACCCCAATCCTGCAACTGATAAAATAACGATTGAGACATCAGCGACCGCAATTCAATTCCAGTTATCCATTTTTAATACAAGTGGTCTGCAACTGATCACCCATCAAATCACCAAGCCTAAAACTCAACTTGACATAAGCAGCCTGCCCATGGGCATTTATTTTGTACGGCTGACGGGCGAAAAGACGGTGCAGATGAAGAAATTCGTCAAAAAGTAACTGGAAAATGCAGGCAGTATAACCGGATAAAACTACTTAAGGTCCGGGCATAATTCACAGTCAGATCATAAGAAACCCTGGTGCACTCCGGTTCCTTCATCTATAGTAATTTCGTTAATCCTTCCGTTTATTTTTTCAATACCGGAATCTTTGCAGAATCACCCTGCATGTGTTTAGGACAGACTTTCATCATACTGTCTTTCATCATACATCCTGGTTTTACCGGACACATTTTTTTGTCCATTCCCCCGGGGCAGCAAAAATGTCCTTTATCCATTCCCGGATGACAGCAAGAACGTCCTTTATCCATTCCCGGTTGACAGCAAAAGCCACCATGCATTCCATGAGTACAGTCTTTTTTCATCATCATCTCATGCTGGCAATTGGGATAACAGGGAAAACCCTGATTTGTCATCCTGCAAATGCCACCTCCGATAAAGCCGATGAAGAGGAGGAATCCTACTACTATAAAGAACCAGGAGATGAAAGTAAAGAATTTACCGGGCATGTCTTTCCTGAATTTGGCAAGCAACAAGGTGCCGGCAAGAATAGTTAATAAAGAGATAGCTAGAAGATGCATAATCTAAAGATTTTAATAATGACTACTCTTTTCACGGTTTTCGTCGTTCCCGTTTCAATTTATTGATCTTAACGAATTATGATCTGATGATCCATTACAAATATAAGATATTTTCTGCCTGTTTTTTCTCTCTGGTTCTTTGAATCCTGTGCGAATTGTTCAGGATTGAATCCCGCGAGCGCATTCCCCGCGGCTTGCCGCGGGGTTAGCGAGCAAAAAAATAAAAATTCCGCTTGGATCGGAGAATCCTCGCGTTTTAACGCGAGGTTCTTCAATTAAAGGTTCAGGGAGAGCAGGTTGAAACAGATTGCCTTCCCTGAGATCAGTCAAGTATACAACGGACAGGCAGGGCATTCGCCTTGCACGATTCGTAGAGGGAGACGCTCTGGTTTTTGCAGTTCACTCCACGGGTGATAATGCGGTTGTCTGATCCTGGGTCGGAGGTCCAGAAGAGGGAGGCCGAAGGGGTGTCGGTGGAAGTGAAAGCCCAGGAAGTATTCAGGTAGGAGGTCCCAAGCAGTAGTGTTTCAAAGCCCCTGGGAATAAGATAAAGATCGGTTAAGAAAGTCCCTGCCAGGGAGTTGCCCTTGTTGGCGTCGATCAGGGACTGGAAATCGGCCGATGAGGGAATGTGCCATCCAGGGGGACAGACTCCCTGGTAACCGGGCGGGGTGTTGATGCCGTACTGGATGAGTTCATCCCATTGGTACATTGCTGTTACATCCCGGCAGCCTGACGACAGATCCCCCGGACAGTATTTCTCAGCGATGCAGTTATCCCCCTGGTGAACAGAAGAGGGAATCCATGAGCCGTAATCCAAGTTGGCGCCCATCCAACACTTTGAACCAACCTGAATAGTCCTGTACACCTTACCATCCCTGATATCGGTCAGGTTATTTCCACAGATAAACGAAAGGCTTGTCTGTACTTTGATGTTCACCGACTGATTTGCACTGCAAGTATATACATTGGCATATGAGTAATTAATAGATTTTAACCCGATTCCAGCGTCAGATGGGGTAAAAATTCCAGTTGATGAATTAACTCCCGGACCTGAATATATACCTCCAAGCGGAAGACCTCCTTTAAGCTTAAAAGGCTTAGCATTGGTAATAGTGATGGTGTCGAAACAGGCGGTGAAGTTCACAACCGGTGATGGAAATACCAGCATGGTTAATGTATTGCTGTTTGCAGGATCATTGGCAGTGCAAATTTCTGATGATGAAAGAATACAGGAAACCTGATCACCGGATAACGGTGAATATGTGTACACCGGATTGTTTGAACCGACGTCGATTCCATTCACTTTCCATTGGAATAGAGGTGAACTTCCTCCATTTACCGGGACTGCCGTACAGTTGACCGGAGTACCTTCGCAGGTCGCTCCAGAAGGATTGGCCGAAATTGAGACACTCACCGGCAGGTCAGGATTCACGGTGATTGAAACAACATTACTGGTGTCAGGATTTCCTCTCGGACAAAGTACATTTGAGTTTAAAATACAAATGATATTATCTCCATTTTCGGGCACGTATGAAAAAACCGGACCATTAATCCCGACATTTATTCCGTTCACCTGCCATTGATATTGTGCGGTGCTTCCGCCGTTACCCGTTGTTAAATTAAATGTAACCAGAGTTCCTGCACAAACAGGGTTAGCCGAAGGAGTAATGAAAATACTGACCGGAAGGGAAGGATAGACAACCATCATGATTGTATCTGAAGTGGCCGGGTTATTTGAAGAACAGGTATCGTTTGAGGTGAGAATACAGGAAACAAGATCACTATCTGACGGGGTATAAGTAAATGTAGGGGAGTTGGTTCCCACATTAATTCCATTGACCGTCCATTGGTACTGAGGGCTGTTTCCTTCATTAGCAGGGATTGCCATGAAAGTAACCGGTGTACCGTCACAGATATTATTCGATGAGGCATTGATGCTGACACTAACAATAGGACCCTGCATGACAAATATCTCAAATTTTGTAGACGTCAATGCCGTGCATCCATTTGTGTCTGTGTAATTCACCTGAACAATTTGCAAGCCGGGGCTATTCCAGTTCACTGTGATAAAATTATTGGTCGGGCCTCCACCTGCGGTTATTACTCCTCCTAAAGAAATGCTCCACTGGTAATTTGTATTTCCCGGGGCAGTTGAATAAACCTTATCCTGGCCGGCACAGGCAGTATCAAAACCGAAAATAACAGGCACCGGCAATTGGTGAACCACAACATATACAAACGCAGAATCCCCCGGATCGCCGCACTTATTCAATCCTTCCACCCGTATATTTCCGGAACTTGCAGAACTGCTGAAATCCACAACGATATGGGTTGTTCCTTCACCACTGACAAGGTTTGCACCCGGAGGTAAATTCCAGACATATCTTACCGCATGGGTTACTGGTGGAATTGAATAATTCACACCGTTTGTGTTTGAACAAACACTTACAGAGCCCGTTATGGGCGCAGCAATATCGACTGGCCAGCATTCGATGAATTTTTGAAGGAATGAATCGCTCGCACCTTTATATATGACCTGGTGTGCACCTTCTGAGGCAATATTTGTAGTAGAATTCGTATGCCCCGAGAAGTAAATAGTATCATCAGCTACATACATGGATGAATACCCAACATCATATTCCGGCCCCCCGAAATAGGTTCCCCACTTCCGTTGACCGTTTGTATCGAATTTTACCAGGAATGCATCATTGTCTCCGTTGATGGCAGGCATATAAGAACCTGACGTTGCAATCCCATCCGTCGAATTTGTCTCGCCTGAAAAGAAAACATTCCCATTCCAGCCGGGTGAGCAACTATGAACATAGTCATAACCGGAGCCTCCATAGTAGGTTCCCCATATTCGTTGTCCCTCGGAATTGAATTTCGCAATAAATCCATCTTTGTCACCACCCCCAAAGGTCTGCTGGTGGCTTCCGGCGCTTGCAATTCCCGATAGCGATTGTGTATCTCCTGTCAAATAAACAAAATCATTATCATCAGCCTTGCACTTGATAGTTGGAGAAAATCCCCCCACCCAGTCACCTTCCTGTGAAGAGCCTCCATAATAGGTACCCCATAATCGCTGACCTGTAGTAGAGAAAGCAACCAGGAATACATCTGATTCACCGCCCCCGTATACTGTCTGGTAAGCTCCGGACGATGCAATTGATTTAGGCGATCGTGTCGATCCTGCTGCATAAATGATCCCGGAATTGTCGATAGAGATACCTGACAACAGACAACCCGTTCCATAGTAGGTGCCCCATATTCTTGTGCCGGAACTGTCGAATTTTGCTAAAAATCCGTTTCCACTCAAATGATCATCGTAATTTGGTTGATAGGTTCCCGGGGTACCCAGCGTTGAGGTGCCGTTTGTTTGACCTACGATATAAACGTTACCACTTTGATCTGCGTCTACATCATAAGAATCATCACTGGCCCATCCACCATAGTAGGTACCCCAGATCCGCCACCCATTGGGGTTGAATTTTGCAAGAAATCCCGCCGAAGGTCCCAGATTTTCATAGGATGAACAGGTGTCCTGGAAACTTCCGGGGGTTGCAATACATGAATTAGAACAAGTCAATCCGGTTACATAGAAATTTCCGATCATGTCAGTTTTGGAACCATATAGATATTCAGTCCCGTCGCCTCCATAATAAGTCCCCCATAAACGGACACCATTGGCGGTGAACTTTGCAATAAAATTATCATAAAATATATTCTTGGTCGTGTCATAAGCTCCAGCTGTTGCAATATTTGAAGAGGACTTAGTTCTGCCGCCCAGGATTACATTGTTTTCATTGTCAACAGAAACCGTATAACAATATTCCCTTAATGCTCCACCGTAATAGGTCCCCCATGACCGAATGGAAGTTGGATCGATGACCAGTGTTGATGTCAGAGGATAATCCCCATCAACAGAAAAGCCATAAACATTCTTGCCAATATCAAGAAAGTGCGATTTGATCAAAGTTTTGGAATAACCATTCAGAACATATGACTCGGGGATCAATTCATTAACGATGCCAAAGTTTGTTGTGAATTTAATCGTATCCCGGGTAAACCGAATATGATCAGGTCCGGTAATATACAATTTAATGTCGCTTATCTTACCTTCAGGATGAATAACAAAATTATATTTAAAGCCACCTTCCTGAGTAGTGATGAATTCCATGTCAATTCCATAATATATATTCTTATAGACAATTGTTTTATAATACCTTACACATGTGATCCCATTTACCGGCGTTCCGGTTGTATAATAATTCAGATAATCGGTAGAAGGTTCAGAAGTTTCAACCGTATAATCCGGATCTATTCCTACCATTTCAATATCAATTCTTTGGAAATGATATTCCTGAATTATTGAATCTGAAAAATCAAGGTGACTCATCTTGTTGTTTGTTTCCGAAACTAAAGAATGTAAATCAACCTTGTTATTGATTGAATAAATATCATAACTGAACCCTGTCTTTCCTAGCTGTAGATTTAATCCCGGAGTATTCAATAAAAAAAGTACATTTGGATTTGGTTTTCCATTCTGATCGATGATCTGACCTTTGTTTTCGATAAAACCTCTTTCACGTGCAGAAAAAGCAAAACAACTCTCTCCCGGAAAAACTGCGGAATAAAAAACAAGGAGGATTACTCCAGATTTCCTTATTAAAAGGGAAGCAGATTTGACCCGGAATTTACCCTCAGGCATAAAACGTTGACTCTAAACACGGCAACAGATATAATATGGACTCATATAAGTCCTGAATGGTTGTCTGATAGAAACTTAAGAATACAATATTAATCATTTTATTCTTTTTTTACATTAAGGATTATCCTTTCAAGTCGAAACAAATGTGCATTACCTGGTTTAACAGGTCACATTTTTTTATCCATCCCCAGGAGGTAGCAAAAATTTCCCGTGTCCATTCCCTGTTGACAGTAAAAACCACTTTGCATTCCATAGGTACAATTTTCATCATCATTTCATGCTGGCAATCTGGATAACATTGAAAACCATGATGTTATCCTGCAGATACCACTTAAAGATTTAAATTCTGGTTCTTTGAATCGCACGAGTGCATTCCCGTCGATCCTGTGATGATGGCCTTGATTTCAGGTTATATTAAGAAAAAGTTTCGGATGAGTTAAAGATAGTAAATGTAAAAGAGAACCACCTTATGATTTATGATACCCCACTGATAGAAACTGACGGAGTATATTGTGTACTATTCATTCATACTTCAATGCTTCCACCGGATTTCTTGTTGCTGCCCACCAGCTTTGTCCGATTATGGCAACAATGGCTATGATCAATACAAACAAAGCACTTACTAAAAAATATCCGGGGCCTAAATGGATACGTTGTGCATACTCAGAAAGCCATCGGTCCATAACAATATAACTTCCGGCTGAAGCAACGAAAATAGCAACAACAACAATGATCAACGTTTCCCTGAATAGAACAGAGATCACCTGGATAACAGAACTGCCATTCACCTTACGAATCCCAATTTCCCTGGTACGGCGCGAGATTTTAAGAACGGTCAGAGCTAATAAGCTTATCAAGCTGATAATGACCACTTCAGCTCCACCGATAGATACCATTTCTGCAAGCCGGTTTTCTTTCTTATACATTCCATCAAAAATATCCGCCAACGTGTAATAGTTAAAAATATAATTTTCATCAAAGCGGTGGAAGATTGCCTGAATTTGCATCAATTGGCTCCCGGTCAATGGATTAATACTTCGGATATATATATTGGGAGTCCCCCAATAACAATTAGCAATAACCAAGGGAGCAATGGGTTCACCCGGATTGGTCATATAATAAAAATCCTTTACGATACCAATAACTTCAACCCGTTCATCATTATAAAGAACAGATTGTCCGGCTTTTGACTTTAAACCCAGGTATTTTATTGCCGATTCGTTTAAAACAACAGCCTGACTGTCGGCCATGGATTGGTGGAAAAAACGTCCGTCAATCAGTTGAAATTTCATGAGTTCGCCAAAACCAGGTTTTTCGCGGTATTCGTTGATGGCTTTATTGTTATTTTCCCCGTCGGCCAGGGTTCTGATGAACTGTCCGCTGCATCCCCCTCCCATAAAGTGCTCCCCGCCACAAACTGCAGTAATGAAAGGCAGCTTTAATAACTCAGTTTTTACACTTTCATACTTTTTCGATATTGGGCTGCTGCAATTGCTTATCGTAATAACATTATTCTTTTCGAACCCCAATGGTATATTATGCATGTATCTTAATTGCGATAAAATAATGATGACACAACTGATGAAAAAAGATGCTACAATAAACTGTATAAATACCGATGTCATCGAAAGCCAGTTGTTATTTCCCGTGCTTGAAATTCTTCCCCTCAACCCTAATGCATATTTCATTCTTGAAAGATAGAGCACAGGATAACCAGATGTAATCACAAGAAGTACGATCAAAACAATCATAAATGAAATAATACCACCCAATGAAAACAAATCGGAAAGACCTACTTTTGATTGCAATAAAGTCGATACATATGGCATTGAATTGTAGATAATCAGAAATGCTATGATGGCGGAAAAAAGAAAAACAATTACCGTTTCTAAAAAAAATAGTTTGGCGATGCTTGCTTTTGTGGCGCCGAACATGGTCCGGGTTGATATTTCAGCAATGCGTTTTTCACCTTGTATGATAAACAAATTAATATAACTGATCAATGCTGTGAGCAGGACAAATAACGCGATCAATCCGACAATCAGCATTTGTTTTATGTTCCCATGGTTCGGGATGAATGTACTTGCAGCAGAATGCAGATACAAATCAGTAAGGGGCTCAACACCCGATTGGACTTTAGCGTTCATTCCCTTGGCCCAATTTTGCATTAGAATATTATTTGCATTTGCAATTTTTGCGCTTGCTGCTTTTGAATCAATATTTGGTTCAAGTAAATAGTATGTTTGAAATTCGAGCCCTCCAAACCAATCGTCAGTTTTAAGAATGGTTGACATGGAAATCAACAGATCGAAGCTCAAATGCGAATTTTTCGGAAGTTCATCCATTACCCCGGTAATCATCAATTGTTCACCATCCGCTTCTATTGTTTTTCCGATACAGTTAGTTGAATTGAAAAGCTTTTCGGCAACAGAAGTAGTGATCACTGCACTTTGATTGCCAACCAGTGCTGTTTTTTCATCACCAAAACGGAGCGACAGTCCGAATACTTTAAAAATCGTAGGGTCTGCATAGAAAACCCAGGCCTTTTCTATCTTATTAACCTTGGTTTGAACCGATGATTGCCAATTGCCATAAAGCTGAACAGCAGACGCTACTTCGGGGACCATTTCAGGAAGTTGGGAATATGCCTGACGTAAGGAAATACCATACACTTCGGTACTTGTATTATCGGTCACCCGGCTAAATAGTCTTACTACCCTATCCTTCGTTTTAAAATGCCTGTCGTAACTCAACTCATAGCGAATGTATGTAAGTGCAAAAATCACAGTGGCTAATGCCACTCCAAGCGCTGTCACGTTTGTTATAAGCAGGAAAGGGTTGCGCTTCAATATTCTTAATACAAATTTAAAATCGTTCATAGATGAAGTTTTAATTCACTTTACAACATATCAACCGGATAAAACTCAACTCGGATTGAATATAAAATAAAAGCAGGACACACTCCGCCAATCCAATGGTCTGACTTAGAATGCTGATTAAAGAATGAGTATTATTTCTGATAATATGAGCGATTGTAGTTGTAAAATAATTCTTTATCATGTTATTAATGTTACAATTGAACAGGGACCGGGAAACTATATTCATTATTTCAATTCAACCTTATCGTTATTCCCAAAGATGGTATAATCCGAAACGATCACTTGTTCACCGGGAGTCAGTCCTTCTATGACTTCATAATATTGTGGATTTTTCCTGCCGATTTTTATGTTCCTTTTAACGGCAAACTGTCCGCTTCTATCCACAACAAAAATCCATTGTCCTCCCGTGGTCTGGTAAAAGCTTCCCTGTGGAATCTGGAGAGCTTCAACAGGTTGTCCTAACTGCAGTTTAATGAAATATGACTGTCCGATCCGGATATTTTCCGGAAGCTTGCCCGTAAACACCAGGTCGATCCTGAAACGTCCGTTACGTACCTCAGGGTAAACCTTTCTTATTTCCAGTTGAAGCGTATCATTCGACCTTTCGATATAACCGGTCAGCCCTGTCCGGATACGGTCGATGTAATGTTCATCTACATCCGCTTCGATTTTAAAGGAGGTCAGAATATTGACCTGCCCGATCCGGAACCCGCGCGTAATCGACTGACCGATTTCTACCATCAGACTTCCGAGCTGACCGTCGACCGGCGATTTCACATTCAGGTAATCCTGCTGTTGCTTCACCAGGCTCAGGTTTGTCTGTATATTTTTAAGGTTTTCGGTGATCTGTTCAATCTGCAGGTTTCTGAAGGCCGAATCCTGTTTCTGGCGAAGCAAAACCAATTCCAGTGTTTTATCAGCAAGTAAATGATCTTCTTCCGATTTAAGCCATTCATCACGGGAGATCAACTGATCTTTATACAACTCCTTATTCTGATCCCATCTCCTTTTTTTTGCAATAAGATCATACCGGGCATTTAGTAATTCTCTTTCCAGTGAATGTTTTTCCTGCTCCATTCGGATCCTGACTTCCCTCAGAAAGTTTGCCTTTTCGGCCAATTGCGCTTCACTGTTGAGTATATTGAGATTGATATCGTTATTGCTTAGCCTGACGATGATATCGCCCTTATGCAGCATACTGCCCTCCTCCAGCAGGATCTCCTCCACTTTTCCACCTTCATAGGCATCGAGAAAAACGGTCGATATCGGAGCCGCGATTCCGTCATTTGTGATATAATCATTAAAAACTCCCCGGAACACAGGTTCAATGGTGATCCGCTCCTTTTCAACCCTCACTGTACTGGTCCAATCGCGGAAAATGAAAAACAGGACGATCGCCAGAAGTACTGTGCCTCCGATAATATATTTCCAGTATTTTTTTTTGATCCACCGATTCTCTTCGATGACCCTGTCCATGCCGTCAGATTTCTGGAGTTCCATAATTATGATTTACAATTTAGATTTATGTTCCGCTCAACAGTGAGCCTGTCATCAGGAACCGGATGTATCGTTCTTTAAGCAATACCTGCAAACCGGTTCGCAGAACTTCGGTCTTTGACTTGAACCAATTATTTTTCTGAATGTAGAACTCAATGATGTTAATGAGTCCTTTGTCAAGCTTCTTCACTGCAGCTTCATATGCTTTTTGTGTCTTTGCGAGCTGACTGAGTGAAGATTCGTATTCAGCCCGGGCCGACCTCCAATCGGTGAGTGACTTTTGCACGCCCATCATCAGTTTGTATGAAACATCATTGTACTGGATTTTGGCTTGCTGGTATTGCAGCTTCGATTTACTCAGGGTGGTAATTTTTGAGAATTTTGAGAATATCGGGATATTGATTCCAAGGCCAAGATATTCGCTTGAATTATTGGATAATTGGTTAGAGAACGGAATGATCTTGTCATTATCATCGAGATTGGTTTCGGAGTATTGTGAATTCCAGCCACCATAGAAGCCGATATATGGAGAAAATGCACCCTTGCTGACGCGAACAGCCTGTTTCGCCGCCAACAACTGGTTCATGGCAATATTTAAATCGGGTAACGACTCTGATGCCAACTGGAAAAGCTTTTCCATAGTAAGCGTATCTATGGTTCCGGAGAAAAGAGAATAGACAATCGTATCGATCACCAGGCTGTCGATGAGTGGAAAATTCATCAGGTATTTCAGATCCAGGGAAGCCTGTTCCAGCAAGTGATGGGACCGCACCATTAAAAAACTGTCGGTCGCCATATTGGCTTCTGTTTCCAGAAGGTCGGTACCCGCTTTTCTACCAACCTCAACGAGTTTCATTGTATAATTCATCTGATTGACGGAAAGTTCATAGTTTTCATTTGCGATTGAAACGAGTCCCTGTTTCAGAAGAACATCATAATACCCATTGATGACTGTGAACGCCACCTGGTTCTTTAGCTGTTGCAATTTGTTTGTTTCCGCTACGACATTGTGTTTCTGCATATCGATCGTGTTCAGCTTCATAAAACCGTTGAAAATATCTACAGTGGAAGTGACATCGTATGAGTTTGTAAAAAACTGTACATCAATGTAAGCATTCGTAACCGGATCGATGGATCGTCCGAAATACTGGTCAAAATAGGATTTAGCAGATATCGTGGGCAGGAGATCATTTTTGGCCTGACGGAAATCTGTTTTCCTGATTTCAACGCCAAGTTCCTGGTTGTAAACTGAAAAATTATTCTCCCATGCATAGTTGATACAGCGGTCAAGGGTCCAAATATTTTGCGCGACCATGATTTCACGGCAACCGGAAAACAGAAAAAAAAGGAGCAAGATTATCCCTGACCAATTCATTTTATAAGGTTTGTTGGCTTTGTGCAATCTCTTCGGTCACGATCTGTCCGTCGAATAAATTAACGACTCGGTGGGCAAAAGTGGCATCGCGTTGTGAGTGGGTAACCATAACGATGGTAGTTCCCTGCTTATTCAGGTCTGACAGGAGGTTCATGACCTCTATTCCGTTTTTTGAATCCAGGTTCCCGGTAGGTTCATCGGCCAGGATCAGTTGTGGCGCAGGTACAACTGCACGGGCAATGGCAACACGCTGCTGCTGGCCTCCGGATAACTGTTGCGGAAAGTGTTTTTTTCTATGGCCGATCTTCATTCTTTCAAGAATTTCAGTCACCATTTGCTTCCGCTCGGCGCCCGATTTCTTCAGATAAAGCAGTGGCAGTTCCACGTTCTCAAAAACATTGAGTTCATCGATCAGGTTAAAACTCTGAAAAACAAACTGGATATTCCCTTTCCGATACCGGGTACGCTTTCCCTCTTTATATTTTGAAACATCCGTTCCATTGAAGATATATGTTCCTTCACTTGGATTATCGAGCATTCCCAGGATATTCAATAAAGTTGATTTCCCGCATCCTGAAGGTCCCATGATGGCAATGAATTCACCCTGTTTTACATCCATGTTCACATTGTTCAATGCGGTAGTCTCGACTTCGTCGGTCTTGAAACGCTTTGTCAGATTAACTGTTTTTATCATTGCTGAATTTTTAATTTTAAACACCCTCTGCAACTTTTATGCCAATTTGCTCAAAGCACTGTAATACAATCACATATAAAATATCTCAAATTTATTCTGTAAATATATTGGACAGTTGTTTGTAAACATTCCGTACATTTGACCGCGCGAGTGCATTCACTTTTCTGCGGCCGAATTAGCGGGTAAAAAAAATTGAAAAGATTTATTATGGAGGTAAAGAATAAAGAGGGCCGACTACTCATCGTCGACGACAACAAAAGCGTTCTGAATGCTTTACGAATGTTTTTAAAATTTGAATTTGTGGAAGTGTACATCATTTCCAGTCCGAATTCCCTGATTCATGAGATCGAGACCAGGAACATTGATGTAGTACTACTGGACATGAATTTCAGATCGGGCGAAAGTTCCGGGAACGAGGGAATTTACTGGCTCAGGGAAATTAAGCGGCGGAAGCCTGATATTGAAGTGGTTATGTTTACTGCATACGGGGATATTGAAACCGCGGTTAAAGCGACGCATGAAGGCGCTGCTGATTTCATTCTTAAACCATGGGAAAATGAGAAATTGCTGGCAACGCTGAAGTCTGTCCTGGAGCTCCGGAAGTCAAAACTGACGGTCGGTGATCTCCGGAAGAGAGAACAAGACCTGAAGGCAGAGCTGAACCGGGATGAACGGATGATCATCGGCGTTTCACCTGCAATGCAGAAGATCCACGAAATGGTCAGAAAAGTGGCACATACCGATGCCAATATCCTGATCACCGGGGAAAACGGAACCGGAAAAGAGTTGATCGCTAAAGAGATACACCAGCTATCGGGACGCTATAACGAGTTACTTGTTACGGTCGACCTTGGATCGATGTCGGAAACGCTCTTTGAAAGTGAAATGTTTGGCCATGTCAAAGGATCGTTTACCGATGCTCATGACGACCGTACCGGGAAGATCATTCTGGCCCACAAAGGAACGCTGTTGCTTGATGAGATCGGCAACCTTCCGTTACCGCTTCAGTCAAAGCTGTTGAATGTACTACAAAACAGGGTAGTAATTCCCGTCGGATCGAATAAAGAGTATCCGGTCGACATAAGGCTGATCTGTACCACCAATAAAAACCTGCTTCAGATGATCCGGGAACAAACTTTCAGGCAGGATCTTCTATACAGAATCAATACCATTCAGATCGAACTTCCGCCATTGCGACAGCGGGTAGAAGACATTGAGATCCTGGCTAATTTTTTTACCGGTAAATATTGTTTGAAATACAAAAAAAACTGTCAGAAAATTCACCCCAAAGCAATCGACAGCCTGAGGAGTTATCAATGGCCGGGAAATATCAGGGAATTGCAGCATACCATCGAGAAGGCGGTCATATTATGCGAGGGAGACAGTTTAACTTCAGGCGATCTCTATCTCGATCCATCTCATCATTTCATCTCAGAAGAAACATTAACGCTGGAAGAAATGGAAAAACGAATGATCGCCAATGAGTTAAAAAAAAGCAGTCAAAGTCTCAGTCTGACTGCCCGGAATCTTGGGATTTCGAGGACCACGTTGTACAAAAAAATAAAAAAGTATGGGATATAAACGACTCAGGCTGACTACCGTCGTCAGCATCATAATCATGGTCATATCAGCACTGGCAGCCGGTTATCTGAGCGCGTACCATATGAATCTGTGGTATTTGCTTTTTCTTTTACCTGTGCCTTTTGCGACTTTCTCCGTCATCAACAACGTTGATCAAACGAACCACCAGGTTGCCTTCTTTTTCGAAGCGATCCGGAACGAGGACTCTTCTTTAAAATTTCCCACCGCAACGCGACAGAAGTCTCTTCGTCATTTGTATCAAAGCCTCAACAGTCTGAATGACCGGATCACCGAAATCAAACAGCAGAATGAGTACATCGAAAAGTATTATCAGAGTTTTATTCAGCATGCCGCCACAGGGCTTATGGGAGTTAATGGTAACAATGAAGTCGAGATCATGAATGAGAAAGCATTTGAATATGCCGGCATCCCTTCTTTTACGCCCCTTCATCTGGTCCCTTCGCGCAACCCCGATCTTTTCGACATACTGGCGGTAATACAACCCGGGGAAGCATATACTTATAAGAGGTTCACCAACGAATCGCAAATCAATCTTCTGATCCGTTCAAAAGAGATCAGGTATAGGGGAAAAGTTTCTAAACTGTTCTCCCTGCAAGACATCCGGAATGAACTGGACGAAAAGGAACTCGACTCATGGCAGAAACTTATCAGGGTACTCACCCATGAAATCATGAACAGTATCGCGCCTATTGTTTCACTCACCGGCACTCTGCGGAAATTTTTCATTGTGGAAGGAAATCCGGTTCATCCTGACAAGGTTGACGAAGAGACCATCGAAAACGTGGTACAGGGGCTCAATACGATCGAAGAGCGGGGAAACGGGCTGGTGAATTTTGTGAACAGCTACCGTAAACTGACCCGGATCCCAAAACCTGAATTTGCACCTTTCAAAATACAGGAATGGCTTGAAAATATCCGGTTGCTACTTAAGGAAAAGATGGAGAACCTGCATATTAACCTTGAGCTTAAGATTGATCCCAGGGTCGGTGAATTAACGGGCGATAAAAAACTGCTGACACAGGTCATCATCAACATCCTGAATAATGCCATGGAGGCGCTGGGAGAGATCCCGGAAAACCGTAAAATCAAATTATCCGTTGATATCTCAAAGCAAAACCGGATACTCATCCACATCGCCAACAACGGCCCTCACATTCCAGAAGAAACGGTTGAGAAGATCTTTATTCCCTTCTTCACGACCAAAGAGCAGGGCTCTGGAATCGGATTGAGCCTCTCTCGTCAGATCCTCAGGATGCACCGCGGGCACATTTATGCTGAATCGACTGAAAAGGTAACCAGTTTTTTGATTACGCTATAGAAATTAATCATAAATATTCCTTTCCAGCTCTTCATTGTTACTTTTTTGAGCCCGGAAAATCGCATGAATTTAATGACGCTACACAAGGTCTAAAAGAATTGATAAGTTCAAACTTTGGCTATACTATGAGATCACTATATATGTTCGGCTGAATGCCCTATTGCCATCACGGTTCAATCCCTTCAAATAAGAAAGTCGATAAAAGAGAGGCGTAAAGATTCACACATTCCAATACATCCCATTTTCTTACAGTTGCTGGTTTAGATTCTCCGATATGTGGGTACTTCTTGCCAATAATTAATATTGTATGATAAACCCTAAGAATAAGAAAAGAAAACAGGAAACCGATAAATGCATAAATATTTAACCAAATCTACTACAAATATCAAAATATGCAGTACTTTTGGTTAAACTTTTCATCCTATGCGACAGTCACTTCTTGAACGGTTTAAACAAAATGGTGGATTCCTCCGTACTGCTGATTCATTGTCGGCAACTGAAAAATATCATCTCCGGAAACTCATAAAGAATGGCATTATAAGCAGGGTGAAGCGGGGTCTTTTCCGGCTGAATGATTCTCCCAGGGTTTTCCAGGAAGCTGAAGTAGCCAGGATGATTCCCAATGGAATATTCTGTACGTTCACAGCATGGTCCTATTACGATCTCACTACACATGTTCCGGCAGAATATCATATTGCCATCCCGAGAACCATTAAAATTGTTCTGCCGGGTTATCCGCCGGTGAAACTATACTATTATGGTACTGAAACTTTCGATATCGGAAAAACATCAGCAGAAATAAACGGCTCATTGGTCAATGTTTACGACCTCGAAAGATCAGTTTGCGATGCTGTCAAATTCCGTAATAAAATTGGTACCGATATATTGAGTGAGATACTCCACAGTTATTTACTCCGGAAAGACAAGAATTTGGATAAGCTCCTGAAATATGCTCCCGTACTCCGGATATCAAACACATTGAACCAACTTCTGCAGATAATGCTATGACCGATATCGGGAAATCAATCCGTTCACGCCTGCTTAACATTGCAAAGAAAGAAAATCTCTCGTTTCAGCTTATGATTATCCGATACCTGCATGAGCGGTTGTTATACCGGGTCTCACTTTCACCGTATGCCGATAATTTCTGCCTGAAAGGAGGAGTACTGCTTTATGTCTATAACAGGGAACAAACCCGCCCCACCCTAGACATTGATTTTCTTGGGACCAATATCCCCAATGAAACAGGCTCCCTCAAATCAGCTTTTAGAGAAATCTGCTCAATCTACTTTCCTTTCGATGCTGTGGTATTTGATACCGATTCCATCGTTGCCGAAGAAATTGCCGGTCAGGATGAGTACCCTGGCATCCGTTTATTCGTTACTGCGAATCTGGATACTATACGACAGCGGATTCAGGTCGATGTAGGTTTTGGTGATATTGTCATTCCTGCACCTGTGAGACTAAACTACCCCACATTATTACCAGAATCAGGGATTCCGGTTGTTCAGGTCTATTCACTTGAAACCGTCGTAGCCGAGAAATTTGAAGCCATGATTGACCTTTCAATTGTCAACAGCCGGATGAAAGACTTTTATGACGTATATCAGATCCTCTCAACGCAGCAACTAAACCCGGAAAACCTCGAAAAAGCCATCCGTGAGACTTTTCGTAAGCGCAATACCATTTTTAATCCCGATCATGCCCTCTTTTCCAACACATTCCCGACCGACGTTAACCGCCAGCGACAGTGGAAAGTTTTTCTGGTTAAGAACCATCTTGATCAAAATATTGAATTTCCTGAAGTCATTGGTAAAATAAGCGCCTCCCTTTTCCCGATCTGGAAACGGCTCTAATCGTTCAATAACATCCTGAAAAGAAAACGTAAAGATTCGAGAAATGTCTCAATTCGGTGATCCGTAGTATAAATCCGGGAGTTTCTGACATTTTAAAATTCCGTACCTATTAAGTCCATTGTTATAATTTTTATATCATGGTCGTAAATAGATTTAAAATTTCATTTATTAATTCATTTATTACTTTCTATAGTAATGATTTGCTTTTCCTATATTTATTGAAATACTGTGAAAGTTAGAAACCACTTTAAGGGTGGTTTGATATTAGCTGAGTAAATTCTGTGCAAATGAAAAAGGGTCTCAGGAGCTGATCTTCTGAAACCCTTGATTTTGCTGTCGGGGGTAGCAGGATTACCTGCGGTGATCCTTGGTGGGAAAGACCAACTGACAAATTATTTTTTCAAATTAATTATTTAACTTATTTTTGACTATAAAATAAGTATCATATATATGAAGACCATCAAGTTCCAGCCACTCATTAAGAAAGTCATTCACCCGCCAAGTTTATCAAAATCTAAATGATAGTGAAGACGTACTGGTGCTTTGTTCCGATATTTTCTCACATTCAGGCATAGAAATAACGAGGAGGTATTTGGACATTCGTAAAGATAAGGAGGTTATTATGTTTAAAAATGCAACAGAAAAGGGAATAATTACAAGGCGTTCGTTTCTCAAAGGGGCCGGGGCCCTGGCTATGACTCCGCTTCTCCTGAACCTCGGAGGGAAAATGTCCTTCGCGGCCTCTCCCAATTCGCACAAGAGGTCTGCCAAGAAAAAATTCAACACCAGACTTGTTCTTTTGGGCACAACCGGTGGTATGACATGGTGGCCCAACTCAAACCGGGCCAGTGCATCGCAAGCATTAGTTATTGGTGATGCCATGTACATCATTGACCTGGGATTTGGGTCCACCCAACGGCTTGCTGAGGCGTTTAACTATGCACATTTCGTCACTATCAACGGTGAGAAGACGCAACTTGAACTATCCACTTTTCTCAGGAATGTCCGGGCAGTCTTTATCACGCATCTGCATATGGACCATTTGGGAGACTATCCGACATTTCTTATGATTGGCGCCAAGGCGGGTTTTGGTGTCCCGAATCGGTTGCAGATCATTGGCCCCGGGGATCGGGGAAAACTGAATGAAAACCAGACCGGATACACCGGTTCAATTATCCAAACGGAATGCGGCGGTCCCAGGCCCATCACTCCAACTCCGGGAACCAAACAAATGACAAACCTATTGCTGCAAGCATTTGCCCAGAATTTTAATGACTGCGCGTTGGATGCCGGATACCCCGATCTCCCCAAGATCATTGATGTCAGGGAAATAGGCGATCCCCGGACGATACCCTGGCCAGCGGATTTCATCCCTCCGGATCCATCTATACGCTGGACGAGGAAAGAAACCTGCCCAGCTATTGAACCCTTCGAAATTTACCGGGATGATCTGGTCCGAGTCTCGGCCACGCTTGTGGATCATTACCAGGTCTATCCGTCTTTTGCCTTTCGATTCGACACCGATGACGGATCGCTGGTCATCTCAGGTGATACAGGCCCGGATACCAATGGAAACCTTCAGAAACTCGCTATAGGTACCGATGTCCTTGTCCACGAGGTCATAGATAAGGTCTGGATTGATTCAACCTTTAAGGGAGTAAAGGAGGGTGATCCGGCCTGGCCACTCTACTACCATACCATCACCGCTCACACGACTATCCAGGATGTCGGGAAAGTTGCCCAACAGTGCCAGGCTAAGACGCTTGTTCTCAGCCATATCGGCCCAGGCAATACCCCGCTTTCACGGTTGAAAAAGGCTAAGGAGAATTTCTCCGGGAAGCTCATTATCGGCGAGGATCTAATGGAGATTGGTGTGGGTAGGGTAAGGCAATTATAATTTTATTTTTTTACTTTTACGCTAAATCTACACGTTTGTCCACACCCGTTGTTATTCCTCAAAAACTGACGACATTATGACTGGAAGTGTTTTAGGTGCAATTAAAATGAAAACTCTTATGAAACAATTTTTACTGTTATCAATCTTTTTAATGATCTGCTTGTTTCCTGTTTCTTCTCAGAGTCTCTTTCCAAAAGGTACCTATATGAATTGTGAGGAGTTGATAAACAGACACCCTTCAAGCCTTGATACATTCGAAATTAGAAAAAGAAGTAACGGGGATATTGCCATGATGGGAGGTAATGACTTTAGTGTATCATCCAAATCAAAAAAGATATCAAAAAAGAAAATCAAAAAGGAGATCTTTGCCGTTTCAACTGGTGATAGTTTGTTTCTAAATTGTTTTCCATTGGGCCTTCAGACGAAATACACTCTCGCTCAACTTGATGGTAATTTTCTAATTTTCAATGCTGGAACACCCTCAGACACAAATAGTGATATTCTTTTAGTTAGCGTTGCCATGGGCAGTTTAATGGGCGGTGTCATGGGCGGTGTCATGCGCCATGCCATTGGTGACGCAGCTCCAGCCTCAAAAAGATATCCATATATCATGTATCTAAATGGCTGTCGAACGGCAATGTTAACGAGAGAAAATTTTACTTATTTACTACATCCGTATACAGAATTATACACCAGGTTCATGCGTGAAAAGGGGAAGGACAGTACGGAGGTGTTGATAAGATATTATAAGGAATATGTAAATCTAATCAATCAATAACTGCCCCCGGCAAGCCAGCAGCCTAGCAATGCTGGCGGTTTCCGGGAGTAGGCCTTTATCAAATCTACGAATGACAGACAATATTGAAATATTAACCAAGTAAACCCCGCACTGGCGGCTGCCCGCGGAACGTTAGGCGGCGTGTTAAACGATGATTCTCGCTATGATTTATATTCATAAACTGAAAGACTATATTTTATTTTTGATCGGAATGGTTCTAGTTATAATTCCTTTCTTTATTCCGTTGTGTTCATGTCAATTTTACATTATCAGAGATCTTAGTGGTGCCTATTATTCTAGTATAATTGACATATATTTTATTTTCCTAATTCCACTTATCGGTATATGTTACTTTTTTAAATTATATACTTTTTCAATTACTCTAATTTTTCTTGAATTTATTGCCCAATCCGGATTTTTAAATAATGTAATTCCATACGGAGCACATGGATATTCTGTTTTATATGACGGATATTTTGTAGTAGTTTTTTTACTTATTCTCATTCAGTACCTTCTTCTAAATAAAAGCTTTATAAGGTGGTTTCAAATTGTAATTAATACAAAATATTATCAATTTTCGTATATTGGTTTTTCAGTGTTGACATTATTTTCTACATTATGGCATGACCAGAGTAAATTACCGAAAATTCTTATTTGTATTTGGTTCTTAACAAGTATAATGACGATCTTAAATAGCTGTTATCGTATAGTGTACTTTTTTTTCTTTTTAATTCTTACTATTCTTTTATCGACTTTTTACTTAAGTTGTTATTCTTACTTTGTATACGATATAGAAATAGTTTCCTTCTCCTTGAATAATATCTTGAGTAATTGCACTTGTCAATATTTAATTTTAATTGGGTTGTCTTTCCTTCTTTATTCATCAATCAATCAAAAGTACACGCCGCCTAATAAATAAGGCTTCGTGTGGTCGCATTTCAAGACCAAACATGAAGCCGTTGTTGCACGAAATACAGGTTGGATAAGTATTACAAGGGAAAAAATCTATTATGGGGATTCAATGACCAAGTGGCAGATCGGAGATTGGATTTTTTCTTATCCCGTTGGGAAAAGAAAAGTGTTTCAGGGATAAGAAGGTCAGGCAATCTGTAAAAGGAACAGGTATTTTCAATTCGTTTTTTAAGTTTAAGAAATATACTGCCGAGTCCATTTCTGAACGGCTTTATTATGACACACTGATTTTACTGAACACATTTTGGTTAAATGCCAATCCAGGCGGGGGAGATCGTCCGGGGAGCATTCTTTCGATGGTGATCATCTTTGCTTTTCCGCAATGCGGGCACAGATCGGGATCATAATGAAGATGCTCCCGGCAGACTTCCTTCCAATTCTTCTTCGCAGCTATAGGGACTACTATACCCTGTGAACATTGAATATGCCGCAGAAGGGTCTTTTTTGCTGTCGACAGGAGTCCGTAATGCCTTATCCTGACAAACCCACGTGGCAGGATGTGAAGAGAAAACCGGCGAAGAAACTCAACCCCTGACAGTCGCATGATCTTCTCTTTGTTGTGATCCCGGTAATCCCGCCACCGAAAAGAAACACCTGTTTCATTGATATCTGTGATCCTGTGATTGCTGATAGCCACTTTGTGAGTATAACGGCCCAGGTATTCTATTACCTGATCGGGTCCAGCGAAGGGCTCTTTGGCATATACTACCCAATCGGTTTTATAGAGCTCCCTGACGAGCATTTTATCTGTGTCGAAGGATTTCCCCAGACTTTCCATGAACTTGCTCCTGAATACGCGGGAAAGGCATTTTACGTCAAACAGAAACACCTTCCCATTGGCTGATACTTTGACCTGTTTCCATCGGCCATGGTAATCCAGGCCACCTCCCGGAACGATGCAATGCAGGTGCGGATGAAGCATCAGGTTCTGCCCCCATGTATGGAGAACAGCCACCATGCCTGTTTCCCAGTGGTGCCTGGTAAAGGAGAACTGCGAAAGCGTGCTCCATGCGCTCGAAAAAAGAAGGTTGTACATCTCCATAGGGCGATGTATGAACAACCCGTTGAGTTTATCGGGAAGCGTAAAAACAACATGAAAGTAGCGAACCGGCAAAAGATCCCGTTTGCGGTTCTCGATCCATGTTTCGCGGTGGGTATTCTGGCATTTGGGGCAATGACGGTTACGGCAGCTGTTGTATGAAATGCGGATATGCCCGCACTCTTCACAACGATCCTTGTGTCCGCCCAGCGCGGATGTACGACAATATTGGATAGCCCGTAATATCCGTTGTACATACGTGTTAGGCCGATAAGTCTGAACAAAGGAGTTGCCGAAGTGATCTATTACCTGGGCGAGTTCATATTCCGGTTTCAATCCTTCTTATACAGGCGGTCGAACGGGCTGAACAGGTTGGTGCGTCTTGGCTTGGCAACATGTAGGTAGATCATCGTGGTAACAATTCGTGAATGCCCCAAAAGCTCCTTAATGGAAAGGATGTCCATGCCGAACTCCAGTAAATGTGTTGCATAGCTATGCCGCAACGTATGAAGTGTAATCCCCTTTTGTAGCTTGCATTTTTTGACAGCTTCACGCAAGGCCCATTGCATGCCGCGCACGCTTAAAGGAGAACCGGGTTGTTGACCGTTGAAAAGGTAGTCCGTCGGCTGACAGGCATGATAATACTTGTGAAGCCCGGTAAGAAGCAGCGATGACAGGGGTACGTACCGGTCTTTGTGGTACTTGCTCTGCCGTATGTGGATCATCATCCGGCCCGAATCTATATCCGCTATTTTTAAACGGCTCACTTCGTGTGCGCGTAATCCTGCCGAATAGATCAGTGCTAATAAAATCCGGTGCTTTAAAAGTTCCGGCGCTTTGAATAAAGCAATACATTCCTCATAGTTTAGTACTACAGGAAGCCTGCGCTCATGCTTTAGACTGGGCAGCGTGAATGCTTTCTCCTTCATCCCCATAAGATGGTAGCAATACCGAAGTCCGTAAATGGTGTGTTTGAACTGGCTTAGCGATGGTGTTTTTGATCTTCGGGCCAAGTTGGCCAGGTAATGGTTAATCTGCTTCTCGCTGAGATCTTGAGGCAACCTTTTGTAATGAAGGCAAATATGAGCAATCTTGCGGCCATAGTTAGAGAGTGTACTTTTTGTCTGTCCCCTTAGAATGACCTTATCCTCAAACTCCTGATAAAGTTTTCGAAAGCCGGGGATCTCCTGACAGGCTTGTTCAACGATGGTGAACGTTCTTTTTCGTACTTTAGATGTTGCTTTTTCCATAGTATAAAGATTTTGTGGTGAAATTCATTTATACTACATTTATGGAAAATTGTCACTATCCCGTTCCCGGGACCTATCCCGGGACGGGATTTAGTGCAACAAGCCGACAGCCAGCAATGCGGGCGGTTCCCGGATGTAGGCATTAATCTGTATTTGCTTTGTTCAACTGGTCGGGGTAGCAGGATTACCTGCGGTGATCCTGAAGGATGGTAACCCAACAGAAAAATCCTGCACTGCGTTCAGCTTTTCTTTTTATCACTTCGGCAGGA
>JAEAME010000131.1_pt1 | contig 102999 bp, 85 predicted proteins | sample 8958731 | NCBI WGS metagenome assembly JAEAME01 (sample SAMN16933194, study PRJNA681113) | bioreactor sludge metagenome | isolation source: anerobic bioreactor sludge (Control) | place: India:Bengaluru | collected 2018-10-24
GGTTATGAGGCGGCGCGCGTGCTGGAGGCCCGGGGTTGGAGAAACGTCAAGGTTATGGAAGGCGGGATCGTAGCCTGGCCATTTCCTCGAGATAAATAAGGCAAGGGGCCTCTGCGAATCTCTTTCCTGTGGACGTGGATGCCGGTGATGTGGCGCAGGCCGGAGGTGGAAGCCTTGCGTATCTGAGAGAGAGAAGAGACCGCGGAGAAGCAATGAAGGTTATGTGTGCCGGAGCCCCGGTGATCGTCAAGGGATTATATGATGAAAGGAAAATAGATGGCATCGTAGTGCCAGAAGCCTGATAAAGAGTGAGGCCTCACGCTTCACAACAGATATTTTTAGGACCCGGGAAACCGCCGGGTCCTTTGTTTTCGTTCATCTCGAGACTTCCGTTTTTGCCTTCCCCGCTCACCTCTGTGGTCTTCCAGCTGGCCTCAAGGTCCACCCCACCGGGAATGCACAATACTTCTTCGCCGCATCGACGGGGTACGGGGTCTGTTCGATGTTCAACGACACGGTAAAGCAGGTATCGAAACGCTGGAAAGCATAGCGCCCCGGGTTAAAGGTGAAGTCCGTCAAGCCCCGTGGAATCCTCACATTCTCAACCCGCGTCACTATCTGATCACGATCCTGAATCTGGATGTGGCCAAGAATAGGCCTTCCATCATTCCTGAGCTTCAATCTAAATCCGATTTCCTGGCCAGGAACCGCAGGGTCAGGAACCATTTCAAGGTCCTCCACATACAGTGGTCCCACGCCTCTTTCGCTCATGGACCAGCCGGATTGCGTCCTTCTCGCACAGAACTGGGTTGCCAGGTCTATCGGTGAACGGGTGCGTTCTATGTTGGCTTCAACGGTGAAGCAATGGTCCGAACGGGAAAAACGATGTAAGGTTTCAGGGAAGGTAACCAGATTTTCACCTGGCCTGACCCGAATATCCCTCGCCTCGGTAATGATATCATCGCTATCCCGAACAGCGAGCGTGACCCTGCCGGAGTTGCGGGAACTGTTCAAGATGGTTGCCCTGAACGATACCCGTTGACCCTGTCGAATCGGATCAGGCGAAATCTCGAGCTTGGTCACCTTCAAGTCGCGCGAGCGGATCGGGCTTTCAACTCTCTCCAGGACTCTGTCAAGTATCCTGTCTGCCTGAGCCTCTGCCAGTGTGGGCGCAATGAACAGAAAACCTATTGCTACAATCAACCAAAGTTTTTTCATCATAAGGCCTCCTTGACGTAGTGGATTATATTATCCTAAACTCTACCCAAAAAACACCCTTAAACGGGATTTGATCTGTTTCTCCATGATCAAAGGTATTTTGCAATACGTGTGCCTGAAAAACCCCCTCAGAATACGGCAAAAACCCGATTTAATTTGACATCCGGGCTTGACTAAGTACAATTTTGTCGATTGTGGAACAGGTGACACGACATAATTGTCGAAGCATAAATATCACTGCGATTCAGGACAATGCAAGGGCGGGTAAGCGTAAACGTGTGGAAGCGAACAATAAAGTCAGGATTAAAAGATTATTGGATTGCAGGGTGTTATAATGGAAAATGCAATGAGCGGCACCATAATGATTGAGGAACAAAATGAAAGATAATCATGAAAGTACTATAACGGTCTTTGTCGCAACGATCATGATAGCATTAACGCTGAGTGCGGCCGTATGCCTGTTTCCGTGGAAGGTCATTGCTGCGGACAAACCAGAGGCGGGCACGCTGAGCCTTGTATTTGAGAATGACCTGTTTTACAACGCCGACAGGCATTATACAAACGGCGTGAGGATCTCCTGGCTGGTAGGTCCCAATAAAACACCGGACTGGGTGGTGCAGACGGCCCGCCGTTTTCCTTTGTTTCCGAAAGAGTCTGATGTCAGGACGATCTATAGCCTTGGCCAGAATATGTATACACCCCGGGATATCACGGACGAGAATCCTCCTCTTGACACCCGCCCGTATGCAGGATGGCTGTATGGTTCAATCGGATTGGCCGCAGAGACAGGAAAGCAGCTTGACCAGATCGCACTGTCCTTTGGCATGGTGGGGCCGGCATCGCTTGCCAAGGAGACGCAGGAGACAGTCCACGAGATCTCAGGTGCGAATGAGCCCCGAGGCTGGCATACGCAGCTGAAAAATGAGCCGGGCGTTGTCTTGATCTACCAGCGAAGCTGGCGTGCTGCGGCCGCCAAAACCGTAGCCGGAATCGAGGGTGATGTGACACCCCACGCGGGAGGAGCGTTAGGCAACGTTTTTACCTTCATCAATGCCGGGCTTACGTTGAGAATAGGCAGGAATTTGCCTCTAGATTATGGGGTACCGCGCATCCAGCCAAGTTTGCCGGGTTCAAGTTTCTTTGTTCCCCGTAAGGGTTTCGGATGGTATCTTTTTGCAGGTGCAGAAGGTCGGGCTGTTGCCCGTAATATTTTCTTGGACGGCAATACGTTCCGCGACAGCCGTAGTGTCGACAAGAAGCCCTTTGTCGGTGACTTGCAGTTCGGGATCGCCGTCACGTGGAGTAATGTGCGCCTGAGCTATACACATGTTCTTCGGACCCGTGAATTTAAGACCCAAGACGAGAGAGATGACTTCGGTGCATTGAGTCTGTCGATCAGGCTATGATATTCTCCAACTCCATTGCCACGAGTGCCCCAAAAATTACCTCACTATTTATTCACCCCTGTTTTTTTTATATAGTTGCATTTTTGATAAAAATGATTGAAATAACCCATCCAAAGTGACACAATAAGATGATTTAATAAGTCAAGAATACACGTTGCAGTAGCCAGGAGCGCAGTGGATACTATTTTTATCAGATATTCTGCGCTGTAAGGAGTAACCATGACCAGCAGATATGACTATGATGTGGTTGTAATCGGGGCGGGTATCGCCGGATTTGTTTCGGCAGTGACTGCGAACAGCCTTGGTAAGCGGGTTGCCATTGTAGAAAAGCGTAAAGTAGGGGGAAACTGCACAAACTTTACCTGTATCCCAAGCAAGGCGTTGATTAGGGCAGGGCATGCAAAAAACAATGCAACCCATCTTGAACGAATGGGCCTTGGAGGACTCCCCCTTTTCGCTATTGATACCAAGAACGTATTGCCGCGAATCAGGTCTGTTATACAGAGCGCTTACGAGAAAGACCTTCCCGAAACGTTCAAAGAAGTCGGCATTGAGGTTCTGTCGGGCGAGGCAGCCTTTGTTGATCCCCATCGTATAACCCATGACTGCCAGGTAATTTCTTCAGAAAAATTTATTATTGCGGTTGGAACCCGCCCTCTGGTGCCGCCCATCAGCGGGCTTGCGAAGCTGGATTATCTGACAAACGAAAACCTTTATGAATTGGATACTCTGCCGAAGTCACTTATCATACTGGGGGGAGGGGTTGATGGTCTCGAATATGCTTCTGCCTTTGGAAGATTAGGAGTGGACACCACTGTTGTTGAAATGGCGACCCGCCTTTTACCTATGGTGGACAAGGAGTTGGTTAACCATCTCCTCCGCACGCTGGGGGATGAAGGGATACGATTGCTCACAGGGGCAAAAGCAGAAAGTCTTGCCGAGGATCAAGGCGGGGTTGTGCTCACGTACCAGCGGGCCGACGGGCAGAGGGGAGAGGTTGCGGGTGAGAGGGTCCTTGTGAGTATTGGCAGAAAAGCCGACCTGGAAGGGCTTGCCCTCGAAAAAGCTGGGGTCAAAGCAGGACCGCGGGGTATCGTTACCAGCAAAAAGCTTCAGACGTCAGCGCCGAATATATACGCCTGTGGAGACATCGTTGGCCCCTACCAGCTGGCTTCTACGGCTGAGTACCAGGGCATGATAGCGGGTGCGAACGCTGTCTTGCCTATTAAGCAAAGCGTTGACTACAAAAACAATGTGTACGTTGTGTTTACGGAACCACAGATTGGCTACCTGGGGCTCACAGAGGACGAAGCGCTTCGAAGATACAGCCACAACCTGAAGGTGTACAGATTTGATTACGCAAACATGCGCCGCGCCATGGTTGATGGAGCAGAGACAGGGATTGCCAAGTTTCTTCTTGACGGCATGGGAAGGCTTGTAGGCGCCCATATTCTCGGAGAAGCTGCGGCAGAGGTGATTCATGAGGCCCAGGTCTTGAAGGCGTTCAGGAAACCTCTCCACAAGCTTTACTCTGTGACCCATGCATATCCGACATATGCTCAGGCCCTTATCGGCAGGGCGAGTCAGCTTGCATATCTTGACCGGATGGGAGAAAGCTTTTTCGTGGCCAGGGCTCTTGGCTTGATTCCGGGTCTTGAAAACCGTCTCCATCTTGCGCGAGACCGACTTGCCGAAACAGAGAGATTGCCGGTCATTTGTCCTTTTGATGAATCGCGGGAGACGATCAAAGTTGATACATGGAATGATGATTCGGTCTCACTCATCCGCCTTCCTGCAAGTTTGGTTGATTACGATGAGGAACCCTTGTTTTCGGTTTTGCCGCAAACAAGCGGGAAGGAGACTCGTTCGTTGATCCTTGATTTTGGGAAGGTAACGAAAATGAATGGTCTCGGGGCTGATATGCTCATCAAACTCTGTGCCCGTGCAGCCATGAAGGGCTGGAGTGTTACGGCATGCAGTCTGCCGGAAGGGATGAGAGATATCCTGAAGGTTACCGAGCTTGACCAGGCTATGAATATTATTGATACAATTGAATTGGCTTTCGCCGCCGCTGGAATAGTTGAGACAGATTGCGGGGCGAACACGGAGCCTGGTGTGCCGACATCCATTGACACAAGCAATTGGGCGAGGCCCGTTTCTATCCTCACTCCTCCAAGGATCAAGGGTGCGAGAAACCTTAACATCGATGGTCGCAGTGCAGTCGGTCCCGTGAACGGCTTTGGTCAATTGTGGCAAAAGATCTATCGTCTCTATATAAAGGATTCAACGATCTCACCAGTACAGACACTGGCGGTGCTCAAACAGAACTTTCCGAACTTTCAGCCGTCATTCAATCGTTTTTCTTCATCGCCTGCCGGTATAGCACCGGGCGAGATAGTTCTTATCGATTCAATGACACCCGGAGGGCCTGTATCAACGGGCGTTCAGGTGCTCTATGCCGATGAACAGTCATTTACCTTCGCCTGTCCTCAGGGACATCCGGAATCAGGGTTTGTAACCTTCAGCTGTCACGCAGAAAACGGTAACACCGTCGTTCAGATACTGGGTCTTGCAAGGGCCAATGATCCGATCTATGAGGCTGCATTCCGTTTTGTAGGATCGAAAGTGCAGACGAGAATATGGAAACACGTACTTTCATCGCTGGCTGCCTATTTCGGGGTGCCTGCGAGGATTGCCACGGCGGCAACCTGTATTGATAGCAGGCTTCGTTGGTCACAGGCAAAAAACCTCAAGTACAATGCACAAATGAGGACTTTACTCAACGAGCCCATCTTTGTTTTGAGAAGGGTCTTTGGAGATCATGGCGACAAGGAGGTCAGTCCTGGCTGAGAGTACATATGACGCCGTCGTGGTTGGCTCCGGTCCAAATGGGCTCGCTGCTGCCATAACCCTTGCGCGGGCAAAACGCTCGGTTCTTCTCCTTGAGTCAGGAGAGACGATTGGCGGCGGTATGAGGACTAAGGAGTTGACCTTGCCCGGCTTCTACCACGATGTTTGTGCAGCAATACATCCGCTTGCACTGGCATCTCCATTTTTTCGTTCACTGGACCTGACACGGTTTGGCTTGGAGTGGGTTCACCCTCCTGTCCCTTTGGCTCACCCCCTTGACGATGATCCTGCCGTTCTCATGGAAAGAACAATCGAAGATACAGCCCAGGGTCTCGGCCGCGACAAGGATGCATACGCGCGTCTCCTTAAACCCTTTGTTCGTCACTGGCAAGGACTTGTCGGTGATTTACTCAAACCCCTGAGTATTCCCATGCATCCTCTTACGGTGCTGCGTTTTTCTCTGAAAGGGTTTCTATCTGCCCGGTCTCTCGCAGAGCGTTATTTCCGTGATAAAAGGGCTCGAGCCCTCTTTGCGGGTAATTCATGCCATTCCATCCTTCCCCTCGAAGCTATGTCAAGCGGCGCCTTCGGGATTATGCTCAGCATGGTCGGGCACGCTGTGGGATGGCCCATGGCAAAGGGAGGCTCTCAGAGCATTGCAAATGCACTTGCTTCTTGCTTTCTTTCTTTGGGAGGAGAAATTAAAGTCGATACCCAGGTATCATCAATAAAGGATTCTTTCTTTGGGAGGAGAAATTAAAGTCGATACCCAGGTATCATCAATAAAGGATCTGCCGCCGTCCCAGGTTGTCCTTTTTGATGTGTCGCCGCGTAACCTGGATAGAATCGTTGGAGACCGTTTTCCAACCCATTATCGTCGGAGCCTCCAGGGACACCGGCATGGACCGGGCGCGTTCAAAGTGGATTGGGCACTTGACGGCCCAATACCATGGAAGGATTCAGCCTGCCTCAAGGCCGGAACTCTCCATTGCGGAGGGACTTTTGAAGAGATAGCGACTTCTGAACGTCAGGTCTGGGATGGGGCACCCCCGGAGAGACCTTTTGTACTCCTTTCCCAACCGAGCCTTTATGATCCTACGCGAGCCCCTGAAGGCAAGCATACTGCATGGGCATACTGTCACGTTCCCAATGGCTGTGCGGCCGACATGACTCATGCCATAGAAGAACAGGTAGAACGTTTCGCACCGGGTTTCCGAAAGCTGATAAAGGCGAGACATATTATGTCCCCGGCCCGTATGGAGGAATACAACCAGAACTATATCGGGGGCGATATTGTTGGGGGTGTTCAGAGCTATCGTGAGCTTTTCATAAGGCCTTTGGGAAGGTGGCAGGCATATTCGACGCCCCTGAAGGGTTACTACCTATGCTCTGCTTCCATGCCTCCCGGTGGAGGGGTCCACGGCATGTGCGGGCACCTTGCTGCAAAGAAAGCGATTAGGGAAGTGTTGAGCCCTCATCCTAAAACAAAAGTTAGATAGTATCAAAAGAGTGCTTCATCGATACGTTAGCGCGCGCGGATGGATAGGGGACTTTCTCAAACTAAATTTCCAGGAACAGAACCAGTCCTTTGGGTGCTGATCAGGAGGACAGGCGAGACATTCCGTATGAATGGCAGGGTCTATGGCCCGGGCAAACGTTGAGTATTCGATGATGCCTCCCGATTTGCAGGGATAGTCTTCCAGTCCCTTACGATTGCGGATTTCCTGCACGCGACAGTGGTTCATTCTGTAAATCAGTATATTGTTGTGGGGACGTTCAAAGACATGCTCGTTAATGTGCGTATAGAGGCGATGGTTGAGCGCCTTCTCCAATGCTTCCAGCCCGCCGTTTTCCGGAAGGCCGATCAGACTTTTGATGTGAAAGGCCTCCAGCGGAGAGAAGCGGCTCCAGCAGATATCGGTACATCTCTTTGCCGTAAACATATCGTTGTTCTTCTCAACGCTTTGAAACCAGACCCCATCGGCAGCAAGCCAGTTGATTGAAACGGCGGTGAGAATTTCCTGCAACTCCTCCTCGGATTTCTCAAAGAGTCGCTCTGGGATGCCCTGAGAATCAACCTCAAACCCCAACACTTGCGCAAGATGTTTCATTATGATTGGAAAAGCGGTCTGCCACGTCACTGCTTCCAGTTCCATGGCGCTCTGTAAGCCAAGCTGATATTCAACTTCCTTAAACCATAATCCATAATGAAGGAGGGTAAGTCTCAAGCCGTCAACAATTTGTGAAACGATCTTTTTTTTCCCGTTCAATGATTTTTCCTTTTTCATATATTTTAGATAGAGTATATAACATCCTTCAATATTTCAATAACCCTTTCCTGCTGTTTAAAATGTTTTAACAAATTAACAAGGTCATCACTCTCCCTTACTTCTTTAAGCTTGTCCACGGGAATTTACGCAAAAGCAATTGACAAATGATGACAAATTATCTATAATATAGACATATCGTCTAAGTAATGGAGAAAATGTCCAAATGGGTGTGACGGAACGCAGGCAACGAGAGAGGGAAGTGAGGCGGGAGCTGGTTATAGATGCCGCAATGGCCATATATGCAGAAGAAGGGTACCATGCAATAACCATGGAAAAGATAGCCGAGCGTTCAGAGGTGAGTAGGGCAGCGCTTTATCTTTATTTTAAAAACAAAGAGGAGATAGTACTAAGCGCAATAGTATCCCATGCAGACTATTTTGCGGACCTTCTCCAGGAGGTATACGAGAAGAGGGAGAGCATCAAAGAAAATCTTTTTGAAGAATTGTGGAGATGCTACAGGGCATTTTACGAAAAGGATCCCGTTACATTTTCCGCATGGCAATATCTTCACCAAAGAGAGATGGTCACCAATCTTTCTCAAGAATTTCGCGACATCCTTTACCAGGTGGGATCGAAAGTGGTTGGTCTCCAGCACAAAATAGTCGGATATGGCGTAACAGAACAAATCTTCACACAATGTGACCCCAGAACGCTTGCAGAGGTAATATGGTCAGCGTTCCTGGGTATAGTATACACAGAACGAAGCAAACATCGGCTCTCTCACAAAAACCACATGGCAGTCACGATGGATAGTGCAAGGCAGGTTTTGTCGCAGGGCGTTCTCAACCCGTCCCGGAAGAAAACAGGAGATGGCAAGACAGCGTGTAGGGCTGACCATGTGATGCAGAACGAGGGCGAGCCGGTCAAAATATAAAATACGAAAGAAAAGGAGGAACCATGAAGACAAATTCGGAAGCACAGAACATATTTTCAGCTAGGCCAACGCAGGTTCGCGAGAAAGAGAGGGCAGAGAAGATCTTTCCCGATGTATATACCGCTGCTAAATTTGAAGGGAGGGCAGCATCTGCCGGGAGAGCTGTAGGATGGGCTTCAGTCGTGAAGAGTGAGAAGGATCTACGTGGAGTAAGGGAAGGTGCGGTAATCGTTGCCCCGACCGCTTCACGGGAGCTTATTGCGATTATGCAAAAGGCGTGCGCAGTTGTAACGGAACGTGGGGGTATAGGGTCAACAGCCTTCTGGTATGCGCGGGAATATGATGTTCCCGCTGTAACAGGCGTTGAAGGTCTTACAGAAGTCATCAGCGAAGGAGATCTTTTGCAAATAGATGGAACGAGTGGAACCGTAGAGGTTTTGAGACGCAAAGCCTCTCGTTCATGAAGATAAAGGACCAGGAATTCAAGCTTAATAAGACTGACGCCTGTTGGGCCCCGAATAATCTCCCCCTAGTCCTCGAATGGGATCCCGGTAAACATTAACCCACCTTTCTTCTGAGCGACGATAGAACCGTAAGAGTCCCTTGCCTGAAATTAATTTGTCCAGTGTGCTGGCATCAACGACATCCCAGCTCCTATCTTGAAATTGTACGTATATCATCATTGTAAACCTCCAACAATTTCAGAGATGCAATTCAGGGACCATGTGTAAATGGATCAAACAGGGCTTCATACTACCCTGATTTTAATGGAAATTCGCTAATCCGGGGAGTATCAGAAGGAATGTTGTATGACACTCCAGAGGCAACGTGCCTCTGGAGTGTTAATTATTTGACATAGACCTGAGGCATGCTGACACGCAGAAAAATGGGCAAACCGCTTAACTAACAGGCTTCAGGTTTATCATGTCGGAAAGCAAACAGGACGGAACGAAGTTGTATTTTGTTGCACGGATACCGGCCACCAGGAACACAAACGCTGTTGATGTGAGATATTGTGGATGCCTGTACCATTCTTAATTAATCAGAACAGGCATCCACTAATTTAGCTATAAGTTACGGCAGGCCCTTCAGGAATACATCCAACATATTGCCGCCTGCTTTTACACCTTCATTCCTTTTAATACTTGAAAGGAGTAGGTATTTTCTTTGTTTTTTCCTGGGACTTCCAGTACTCAACCCGCTCCTGCGTGAACTTCAGCCAGCTATCGACTTCTTCAGGTTTGAACCCTTTAGAAATCATATCTTTTTTGTATTCTGCAATAACAGGTTGTACAACCTTTACCCACCTTGCAATTTCTGCGTCAGGAAGAGAGAATGTCTGACCACCCTCTTTAAGGAAGAAATCCCTGCCTTCAATATCAATCTTATTAAACCCTACGGCAAACCGTTCGATGAAATCCAGGGAAACCTCATCAAAAACCTTCTTTACATCGTCAGGCAGCCTGTTCCATTTGTTCTTATTCATGACTATGTAGAACGTATATACACTTCCAACCTTCCATGATTCCGTGTTGAACTTGAAAAGCTCTCCCGTTTTGAAGCCCTTATAAGTCTCCATGGTGAGGTAAGCGCCGTCAACAACTCTTCGCTTGATCGCATCGTAGAGGTCGGGTGTCTCAATGGGTACGGGTACGCCACCAAGGGCCTTAACGATATCGCCGCTTCTCCCGGTACCCCTGATCTTCATACCTTTCATGTCTTCCAGGGTCTTTACCGGTTTACTCGTGGTTTGAATTACATTTACCGGGCTTGTGGTGAACATAAGGACGTGATAGTTGTTCCACTCTTTCGGTTTAAACTTGTTGTAAAAATCGTTGGCCACATGGGTAGCAATCCAACTGCTCGGCAAACCCAATGGCAGCTCCATAATCTCCATGACAGGAAAACGTCCTCTTGAATAAGCACAGTGGGAAAAGCCGATGTCTGAAATACCGCTGGCTACACCGGCCGCCATCTTAACTGGTGAGAGCAGCGTACCGCCATTATATGGGGTCAACTGAACCTTGCCGCCTGACTTTTTATTCACTTCTTCACAGAATTGGGTTATCAAAGTTGATACCATATGCACCGGTGGGTGATACCCTGCGAATTTCAGTTTGATGGGGGCAGCGATGGAAATAGAAGAAAACGAGACAATGAGAAACGAAAAGACAAAAAACCCTACTACCAACTTGCGTAACATGATACAAGTTCCTCCTTTTGTTTTATTGTGCGCGTTGAAATGCTCACACATTGATTGCCGTTCCCGGTAATGACATCCTCCATCTGCTGAAGGGTCTGTCTGCTCCCCCCCGTTTACTCATGAAATCAATTAAAAAATGAACCACCGTTTCTCTTTGTGAAATCATTCATTAGCATAACATGTATGTAATTACGTACGCAACAAAAATTGTAAAGAAATTAATAAAGAGATTGAATAGTGGTTGATAATAAAGAGATATTCAGAATTAATAGATGTACTTCATCTATTAACAGGATTATTGTCGATTATGAATAAACAATAGTATTATTTACAATAACAACAAATAGTGACACATAAGACAAGGTTGAAGAGATAAAGATTAGGCCATTGAGAAAAGCGTACGTAAAAATACCAGTAACTTAAGTTGTGTTTGGTCATCTAAATGAGCCTTTATCTTATCCGTAGCGTGAAATGTTACCATGAAGGATGCGAATTCTGCTATAATCTGAAATCATAATACGTTATCAGTAAGGAGGAAGTTTCGTGCGAATAGGCTGTTTTGAAATAGATGAACCGGTCCCGGAGTGCAATGAGCCTTACGCCATAGCTACGCTTCGGCCCTGGATAGATGTCAACAGCATTGGAAGCCTGGTGCTGAGAGAATTGAAGTCGCGATACGGTGCTTTTAAGTTAGGAAGGCTGTACAAACCTGGTAGCTTCTATGATTTCACCAGATATCGCCCAACAATCAATCTTGAAGAAGGCATTCGTGATATGTCCATTCCCAACTCCACGGTCTACTATGCAAAAAGGGATGGACAGAATGATCTTTTGTTACTGAGACTTTTAGAGCCCCATGCTCATGCAGAGTTCTATATAGCTTCTGTGCTGAAGCTTCTCAAAACGTTTAATGCAAAGAAATATATCCTTCTTGGGAGTATGTATGACGTAGTGCCACACACCAGACCCCTACTAATAAGCGGATATGGAATGGGGGAAGGAGCGATCGAGGAGTTAAAAAAAACCGGAGCTTTCCCGATCACATATCGCGGCCCTTCAACGATTTTAAATCTGATCACGAAAGAAGCTGCAGAATCAGGGATTGATGCAAGCGTCTTCATTGTCTCCTTGCCTCAGTATGTAGTGGTTGACGAGGACTATATGGGGAAGGCCAGGCTCATGGAGCTTTTGAACTTGTTGTATGGTATCCCGATTGATAATCAGGACTTCGAAAAGGCATTAGAACAGCGTAATTCGATCACTGAAAGAGTGGAGAGGTCCTCTGAGGTTAAGATGATCCTGCCTCAACTTGAAAACGTATATGACATGCGGATCAGAACGATGAAAACAGAGGAAGGTCCGCAGCTGACTCCCGAAATGGAAGAAATGCTCTGGAAAACTATGGGAAAAGATATCGGAAAGGCATAGCAAGGAGCATGGCATCAAAACCACATCTCTTGAATTATCTTTTTATAACATTGGCACTGCTGTAATGAGCCGCCCACATATCAAATAATTATTTCAATAGCTTAAACAAGAGATACAAAAGAACCGTAAATGGTTCTTCAGAATTTTAACCATTAAGGACGCATGTGAAGCATTATTCCGTTCAAAGTGAGTCTGTAACCATTGCGTTTGGTCATCTTACGCACGGAAGAAATGGAGAGAAAAAGACAAATCAAAAAAATTGAAGGTTAGGAGACGGTTGTGGTAGAAGATTGGTGATAGGAGAATGGAAACCACTCAGCTTCGATGCATCTACAAGAGAGTCCAGAAATTTTTGACCGATCCCGGAGAGGTCTTTCTTGTTCAGTCAATTGAGGGGCAATGCCTCTACGTTTGCGAGAAAGATGTTATTCTCGATCGATATGATTCGTCCACCTCCCGCTTTGGCATTGGCATTCGCGATGGTTCGTTTAAAACACCTCCCGGAATTCATCGAATCAGAGAGAAAATAGGAGCAGGCGCCCCTCTGGGGCGCATTTTCAAAGACCGGATTGATACAGGTAACTCCTGGGACAGAGACTCGACCGATGATGACCTGATACTAACCCGTATTCTGCGGCTGGAAGGCTTGGAGCAAGGAATCAATAAAGGCACGGGAGTGGATTCATACGAGCGTTGCATATACATCCACGGCACCAACCACGAGGAGCGTGTTGGAACTCCTTTGTCCCATGGCTGCCTGGTCTTACGGAACGCTGATATCATCCGTTTTTTTGAGGTAGTCAGGGAAGGGACTCTTGTTTATATTGATCCTTTGCCAATCGTTATTGACGGCAAGCCATGCCGGAATGTCCATTTTACCGGCATTTTTGGCACCGGTATGAGCGCTCTCGCCCAATACCTTCGTTTTCAGGGGATTGCAGTTTCAGGTTCAGATCGATTGCTTGACAGCGAGGATACCGCTTCCATGAGACGGTCTTTGGAGGGGCTCGGATGCACAATAGTGAATCAGGATGGCTCAGGTGTCAGCGCAGATACAGATGCAGTCTGCATTTCAACGGCGATTGAAGAATCAAACCCAGATATTACTGCGGCACGAGCCCATGGCATTCCCATTGTTCACCGATCTGACACGATCGCAGCAATCATAGAAGAAAAACGAACGATTGCAGTTGCAGGGACAAGCGGTAAGTCCACGGTAACATCGATGACATTCGAATTCTTGACTGCCTGCGGGAAATCCCCTTCTCTCATAAGCGGTGCCCCCTTGCAGAGGCTTGAAAGACAAGGGCTGATCGGCAATGCGTGGAGTGGCGGCTCCGATCTCCTTGTTGTTGAGGCGGACGAGAGCGATGGAACGATTGTTAAGTACTCTCCCGATGCCACGGTCGTTTTAAATATCTCCAAAGATCATAAGGGCATTGATGAGATAAAAGAGCTTTTTTCAAGGCTTATCTCACAATCGACCTGGACTGCAGTAAATTCGGATGACCCGATCCTTGTATCTCTTCCGGCAACTGTAAGCTTTGGCCGAAGCAGGTCTGCTTCCTGGCGGTCTGATTTTGAGGAGCTACTGCCTACCTCGGTTAAGCTTTTTCGAGAGGGCATTGAATATCATTTGCCTCTCCCGGGAGACCACAATCTTGAAAATCTTCGGGCGGCTCTGTGCGTCTGTGAACATTTCGGTTGTGACGGGTCAATCCTTGCCTCGGCCGTAAAAGATTTCGAGGGCGTTGCGCGTCGATTTTGTGTTACCAGAACAAAGCAGGACATCCTTGTGGTTGACGATTTTGCCCATAATCCGGCAAAGATAGCAGCCGTCGTGAAGGCCTCGCGGGGGCTTTCGGATCGTATAATTGCCGTATACCAGCCTCATGGATTTGGTCCCACGCGTTTTTTAAAAGAAGAATACATTGCGACCTTCAGGAACGTTTTCCGGCAGCAGGATACCCTTTATCTGCTGCCGATCTACTATGCGGGGGGCACGGCGGAGAAAAATATTTCTTCGGAAGACATCATGACTGGCCTTGGTTCCGTATCATTCAATGCAGAAGCAGTGAAGGACCGCGATGCGCTGATGTCCAGATTGAAAGCCAATGCGAGTTCAGGAGATTGTATTCTTGTAATGGGCGCGCGCGATCCGTCTTTGCCAACCTTGGTTAGAAAAATAGTTGCGTTGTTCTCTTTGTAGTGTCTCAGGAAGCTTTTTTAGACTTATCCAACACTTCTCTGATTTTAACCAGCAATTCGTTTGGAGATACAGGTTTTTGGATAAAATCAACTGCGTCTCCATACACACCTTTATCAAGTACTACGTCACCTGTGTAGCCGCTGGTAAAGAGCACTTTGACATCAGGTCTTCCCTTTCTGACTTCGTCGAATACTTCTTTGCCGTTCATTCTTGGCATAACAACGTCCAGTATGAGAAGATCTATAGTATCTTTATTTTCCATGAACAGTGCGAGAGCCATTTCGCCATCCGTGGCCGGTATTGTGGTGTATCCTTTTCCGCTCAGGACCTCAACCAGAAGTTTTCGTAAATCATGGTTATCTTCGGCGATCAGGATTGTTTCTGTACCGCCTTCAGCAGTTATGGAGGCAAGCTTTCTTTCTTCTGTAGCTGTTTTAACTACCGGCAGGTATATGTGAAAGGTTGTTCCTTTCCCCAGCTCGCTTGCTACATTAATATATCCGTTGTGCTGCTTTATGATACCGTAAACGATTGAAAGCCCGAGGCCTGTTCCTTTCCCGACCTCTTTCGTTGTGAAAAAGGGCTCGAAAATCTTCTGTCTTGTCTTTTCATCCATGCCAGTCCCGGTGTCGGAAATTGAGATTAGTGCATATTTGCCAGGCTCTCCATATCCATAGGATTTTGTGAATTCTTGATTAATTTCCACCTCACCTGTTTCAATACGTAAGGTGCCCCCTTGTGGCATGGCATCCCTTGCATTCGTTGCAAGGTTCAGCAATACCTGATCTATCTGAGTAACATCAGCAAGCACAGTAGGATCCATATCTGAAGTCATTACGTTAAGTTCAATGTCCTCGGTAAGGAGCCTCAAAAGAATTTTTTCTATTGCCCGTATCATCGCCCCCACTTTTTGAGGCTGGAGCTTTATTGCCTGTTTTCTACTGAATGTTAAAAGACTATGTGTGAGGTTAACTGCTTTTTCAGATGCAGCAAGCATATGACCCACATATATCTTTAATGGATCATCGTTATCCATTTTCATATTAAGCAAATTGCCGTATCCGATAAGGGCTGAGAGGATGTTGTTAAAATCATGGGCAATGCCGCCCGCAAGCGTCCCTATGGCTTCCATTTTCTGTGCCTGAAGAAGCTGAGATTCCAGAAGTTTCCGGTCTGTTATATTTTCGACAGTGCCTTCAAAATAGAGCGTATTTCCATCAGCATCGAGTACGGCTCTGGCATTAGAAGAAGTCCAGATTTTGCTGCCATCCTTACTGTATTGTTGTGCTTCAAAGCCTTCAAAAAAGCCTTTTTTTCCAATAAAATCTTGAAGGCGTATTCTGTCCTCCGGATTTACATATACTTGACGACCGATGTCGTGAACACTTGCAATCAATTCTTCAGGCGACTCGTAACCGTACATCTTGGCAAGGGCAGGGTTGACCTGTAGATAGCGCCCTTCAGGGGTGGTCTGAAAAATGCCCTCCACGGCGTTTTCGAAGATATCATGGTATTTTTCCTCACTCTGGATAAGCGCCTTTTCCATTTGTCTGCGTTCTGTTATGTCCAGGCGAATTTCGACTACACCAAGCAGGGAGCCATCATTCGTCCGCACAGGATAGCCACGCACATACCATGTCTTCCCGATTGGCGTGGTTACTTCTCCTTCCTGGGGCCGACCCGTAGTGAGGGCCATATGGATCGGACAGCTTTCACAAACATGATCGCTATTGTGCCAGGCCTCGAAGCAATAATGCCCTATATAATCAATGGTCCTGGCCTCAAGTAAATCCTTGGCATTCTTATTAACCCACAGGATTTTCATGTCACAGTCATGGAATATCACTATTTCGGGGATGGCATTCAAAATGAGCGTTTTTTCCATCTCTGCCATTTTAAGGGCGTCTTCCAGTTCTTTACTCTGAGTAATATCTTCTACGGTTCCTTCATAGCGGACAATCTCTCCTTGAACATTTTTGACAGCCCGGGCGCTCATTGAGATCCAAATCTTCTTGCCATCCTTTCGGTAAAGCTGGGTAACAAAATTTGATACAAAGCCCTGTGTAACGTAAAGATTTTGCATTGTCTTTCTGTCTTCGGGGTTGACATACATCTGATTTTCCACATCGGTAATTGTGTCTAATAATTCCTGAGGCGATTCAAAACCGTACATCTTGGCAAGGGCAGGGTTTGCAGTAATGAAGTGTCCGTCTGGTGTAGTCTGAAACATGCCTTCAACGGCATTTTCAAAAATACTTCGGTATTTGTCTTCTGTTTCTCTTAAAAGCTTCGCCGAGAGCTTTCGTTCGGTAATATCTCTTAAGTATGCAAGGGCAACCGGGACTCCCTTATAGTTGACTCTTGTAGCGGATACCTCAATATGCATGACCGATCCATCCTTTTTTATGCCTTTGAATGCATATCTGGAGGGAACATGCTCCCCATTTTGTCTTTTCCTGTCAATGTTCAATACCATTTCGGTGTCATCAGGGTGGACAGTTAGCGCAACGGTTTGTCCGATCAATTCATCTGAGGTCTCATAACCGAACATTTCCACCATTCTCTTATTGACGAATATGAGTTTGTCGCCTTCAACAAGGGCAACTCCATCGTTCGAATACTCTATGGCCGTTCGGTACCTCTCTTGTGATTCCTTAAGCGCCTCTTCAGCAATTTTCCGGTCAACCTCTTTTTGCTCCAGCTTAAGCGCCATCTCATCAAAGGCTTTCGCCAGTTGACCTATTTCTCCATCTTCATATTTAAGACCTGTACGGACTTTTAAATCCCCGAGACCAAGACTCTGGGTGGTTTCTGCGAGCCTTTTAACCTGTCGGGATATTACTAAACTCCCGATAAGCCATGCTGCAATCAAAGCAACAATACCTGCGAACCCAATGGCAGTGAAATTACGGAAAAAAAGCTTCCTATGAGGTGCAAGAGCTGTCTTTTTGGGAATACTAATGCGAATGAAAAGATATGGCGCTTCGTTATCTGATAAGCGCAGAGTTTTATACGCGTAAAGGCGTTCCAAGCCGTCATCCCCGGTTGCAGTTAAAGTTCCTTCGTCATTATCGCCGGACATGAGTTTAAATATGTCTGGCACGTCTGTTGTACCTGCATGCTTTTCATTTTCGGGGCGCGTGAAAAGACGCATACCCCGATGATCCGTCAGTACCAACTCTGAACCGGCAGGTAACCGGGCACCTGAAAATAAGTCTCCATATCGTTGAAGGTCTACACCAGCTACTACTGCGCCATTTATTTTCCCATCATTTCCCATAATCGGGTACGCAAACGGGAGCACGGATCGTTTTGTTATTCCTCCCACAATGTATTCGCCAACAGCGTAACTATGTGTTCGATGAATATCCTTAAAATACTTCCGCTCTCTAACGCTATAGGGAACGAATGACCGACCGGAAGAGAGAATGAGGCCATCGGCATTGGTAGTAAATATGTCGGCGTATAAGGGGTTTTCGTTTAAGAGTTCTCTAAAAGTTCTGTTTGAGGCGGATATGTTTTGGTTTCTGACGTCTGGAACCTTGGTTAACGTCATGAGGAGCTGACGCGTGCTTTCCGCTACCTGTCTCTGCTGGGATGCGATATCGCTTGCTATCTGCAATGCCTCTTCTTTTATGTCTTCTATAGCCATATTCCTGCGATCAATAGCTGTGTATGTAAGAATGGCCAACACGGGAATCAGGGAAATCAGAACCAGCAGTATCAACTGCGCCTTAACTGTTCGAAAGAATTGTTTGTTCATGAAATTTCCTTAGCCAAAAACAGCAAGACTTTATACTCTTGAAGATAGATTGCCGGTACGTTCTTTTAATATAACCGGCATATCTGGCCTTCAAATGTATTGTCGCATTATTTTGGGAAAACTGTTGTGTATTATATCGGTGTTAACATCAGCCGCTTCGAGAGGAGGGCTTCTGCAAAAACTCCTTAACGGCCTAATGCATGCAGAGAGGACCTTAACGCCCATATCGCTCTAGATGGTCTTTACGTTACTGACATGCACAAGGCCTTAGATTAATTGATTATCATATTCGGGAAACGTTCAGATGTCAAAAGCATAGGCTTGCCTGTACGACCAAACAGGAAGGGCAAGCATTGATGGTACATTTATTGCAAATTTTTCTAGTAGATTTTTTGCGCAACTTGACAGAAAGGGAGATTGTCCGTCAGGTGTATGAGGCAACGGAGGATAGAATCAAGAAAGAGATTCAAATAGCGTGTTACTGTTTATTCCCCACTGAATACAATAATCATGATGATTTTTTCGATACACTCACATTTGAAAAGCTAAAAAATGCCTACAGAAAAGGTGTAAAGGCTCATCACCCCGATGCAAGCTTTGCCAGACATGAGAGGACAGAATCGAATCGTTTTATGGAGATCCAAAACGCATACGAGCTACTGACCTGTTATCTCCGTGAAAAATCAGCTACCCAGTTACAAAAAAGCGGTGTACAAAAAACGATAATCTCAGTGGGAGGGGCCAAAGGCGGCATAGGAAAGAGCATCTTTGTAGCAAACCTCGGTGTTTATCTATCATTAAGAGGATTCAGAACAGTCGTTGTTGACCTTGATCTCGGTGGTGCGAATCTCCACCTTTACTTGGGGAATAGGGCTCTGTTAACAAAAAGCGTAAATGATTTTTTGAAAAGAAGGGCGGCCAGTCTCCAAGAAATCATGATTGAAAGCAGTTATGGGCCGATGCTCATAGGTGGTGACAGCTCAGAACTTGGTGCTTCTAATATTGAATTTACAAAAAAGCTGAGGCTGATCAAGGCGGTAAGGAATATCGAAGCCGACTATATCATAATCGATCTCGGTGGGGATACGTCGTTTAATACAATAGATTTTTTTCTCCTTGCAGATTATACCATCGTTTTGACAACGCCTGAATCTGCTTCATATATTGGGTCATATCATTTCATCAAGGCCGCTCTTTATCGTAAGCTGCATCGCCTTTTTGGGCCAGAATCTAAATACAAAGATGAGCCGGAGAAGATGCTTGAAGGACTCATCCGTGATCTCACGCTATCTCCGGATGGACCACAGGTTAAATCAATCCCGGAATTAATCGATATGGTGAGAGCCAATCATCCCATGAACCTGTCGATGCTGATGAAGGCAATTTCTGATTTTCATCCATATCTGGTTGTCAATAAGGCAACAGACGAGATCGAAGCCACTCAAGTAGCCATGAGAATACTGGATGTTTCGAAACGATGGCTTTCCAAAGAGGTTGCCTATCTTGGCTGCATTTCTGAACAGATGGAAGTCAAAAGAAGTGTCAATCATTTAATCCCTGTTGTTGCCAAATATCCACAGGGCAGACTGGCAGGTGAAATAGACAAAATCGCAGAGAAACTTCTTTTTCGGGGACCTCGTGGATGATGCCGGCTCTCTCTGCAACGCTCTATTTCTTTTTTGTTTAGGAAAGCGGAAGAGAAACCCGATATTATTACTAATGTTATTTTATGTTTACGAATTTTCATTTATCCAGGTTTACGGAGATCAACTTTGAAGTTGGAAAGTTTTTTGAAATATGAGAGGTATGCTATTACCGGCGGCGATACCATGAGGGATGGAATTTTACAAGAGGAGTGCTTATGCGCGCATTGCTGTCGCATCTCAAAAATGAGAAAGAATCGTTTATAAAAAGGTACAAAGACAGGCTGAAAAAAAACGTAATCTTTGATGCCATTCCTGAATCAATACAAACCTCGATCTCTATAACACTTATTGATGCTATAATAGCTTCTTTTGAAAAAAAGGACTCTTCCTCGTTAATCGCTGCGCTGACTACCTTACACTCAAGTAAAGAATACCCTATATCTGCAAAATTATTTTTGGAAGTCTTCCATCATTTGGAAGAAACAATAATGTCCGGTACCACGAATGTGGCCTCGGCAAAACTCGCCTGGCGTTTGTGCATGGATGCACGCAAAATGTTGCTTGAGGAAGTTTTGAAGGAGAATTCCGTAAGGACAGCAATGCCCGTCGTTGATGAAGATCAAAATACGTTAAAGAGAATTGCCTCTATCCAACGCGCAACAATCGAAGCTTTGCCTGACGGTATCCTGGTAGTTGACAAAACCCGGGCCATTGTAATTCATAATCAGAAATTTTTGGAGATGTGGGGCATACCCGATGAGGTTGCGACCACACAAGACGACGAGAGCCTTGTTGAATTTTGTAGGAATAAACTCGATCAACCCCAAATATTCATTGAAAGAATAAAAGAAATTTCCAAGGAATTGGAGAAACCGAGCGAGGATTTGCTGGAACTCAGAGACGGTCGGATTTTTCATAGATCGTCAAGGCCTCAATTGTTGGATGATAAAATAGTAGGGCGCCTGTGGTGTTTTCGCGACGTTACTGAGCAAAAAAGGGCCTCGATGGCCTTGGAGGCAAGTGAGAAGAGGTTCAGGGAACTTGCTGAGCTTTTTCCTGAGCTTATCTTTGAGTTGAATACTGAAGGAAGGATTACTTATAGCAACAAGGCGGGTTTTGATCTCTTTGGTTATACTCCGGATGACTTTTATCGGGGTGTTTCTGCATATGATTGTTTTGTCCCGGAAGAACATGAGATTCTCCGGACGAATCTGGCCTATGCCCTCAGGAGAGGTAAAACGGATGGTGATGAGTATCAAGCTCGCCGTAAAGACGGAAGTACTTTCCCGGTTGTTACTTATACGTCGCCGATATATGAAAAAGACAAACACGTTGGCTACCGGGGTATCATGATAGATATCTCAAGCCGTAAAGAGACGGAAGAAGTACTCAGACAGAGGGAACAGCAGTTTCGTGAAGTTGCCGCCAATATCCCAGGTGCTGTTTTTCAGTTTTATGCCCGAGATGACGGTTCGTGTGGAGTTTACTACATTAGCGAACGAAGCGAGGAAATGTTCGGCGTTGGTCCGCTTTCTGAAGGATATTTTGAACGTTTTACTCAATTAATCCTGCCCGAATATAGAGATGGTTTTTTCTCGTCCATTAAAAACGCTGTTGATGAGATCAAGGACTGGACGTGCGAGGGAAAGCTGCAGAAGTTTTCAGGAGAAATTATATGGTTCAGGGGCCATTCAACCCCCCATAGACGAGATAACGAAATAGTATTTAACGGGGTCTTGCTTGATGTGACAGCTCAAAAAGAAGCCGAGGATGCTCTCAGAAAGAGTGAACAAATGTACCGAAGTGTCATAGAAAACATACAGGACGTTTTTTGCCGCTCTGACACTGAGGGCAGAATTTCGATGATCAGCCCGTCGGGGGTGGAGTTTTTTGGTTTTGACACCATGAGTGAAATGATTGGTTTACCCGTTGAGAGCTTCTGGGTTGATCCCTCAAGAAGACAACAAGCACTTGATATAATCCGAACTAAGGGAAGAGTGAGTGACTTTGAGATCAGGCTCAAAAGAAAGGATGGCACGGTCTTTCATGCTGCAATCTCATTCCATTTGTATCGTGATGATGCTGGGAATGTGCTGGGAACAGAAGGCATAATCCGAGATATTACCGAGCGCAAACGGGCCGATGAGGAACTCCAAGAAGGTAAAGCCATTCTGGAGTCACTCATCAACGCCACCACGGAAACTTTACTGCTGGTCGACCTGGAAGGGAATATTCTTGTGGCAAACGAAACCGTTGCCCAACGATTCGGTAAAACCCGGGAGGAACTCATAAATGTATGCCACCTTGACTTCTTCCCTCCTGATCTTGCGGCAAGCAGAAAAACACAGTACGACAAGGCTGTCGGTACCGGCAAACCGGTTCATTTTCGAGATCAACGGAACGGGAGATTCTATGATCATTTCGTGTACCCCATTTTCGATGCTGCCGGACAGGTAACACGATTGGCTATTTTTGCCATAGATATTACCGAACGAGAACTGGCCCAAGAAGCACTAAAAGAGTCGGAGAAAAAATATCGACAGGTTGTTGACAATGCTCATGAGATTATTACCATTGCTCAGGATGGGTTTATTAGATTTGCAAATTCGAGGCTTTTCGAATTGATTGGTGACAAAGAGGATGTTTACTCCAGGCCCTTTATTGAATTCATTTACCCGGAGGATCGGGAGATGTTAATAAAGAGGCATCAGGACCGGATGAGAGGCGAGGGGGCTTCTGATCGTTATCAGGTCAGGTTTTACGACAAGGAATACAGGCTGAGATGGTTTGAGGTTCTCGCCACAACGATAATGTGGAATGATAAGCCTGCCACTCTTAACTTCATTGATGATATCACGGAACTAAAACAGTCAGAGCATGCCCTTCGGGAAAGGGAGGCAAAGCTGAACAGCATTTTTCTTGCTGCGCCTGTTGGCATAACAATAGTGACTAATAGAATCTTTGAAGAAATAAATGATTCTTTCTGCACTATGGTTGGTTATTCCCGTGAAGAACTGCTCCATAAAAATGCGAGAATGCTCTATAAAACTGATGATGAATTCAATAAGGTAGGACAGATTTTTTATGAGAATGTCAGTGGCACTGAAGTGTGTATGGCCGAAAAGCAGTTTATCCGTAAGGACGGTACGGCTATCGACGTGTTGCTTCGGGCAGTGCCCCTCGACCCTTCTGATCTGTCAAAAGGCATGACGTTTGCTGCTCTGGATATAACGGAGCAAAAAAGAGTAGAGAAAGCAATCCGGGAGAGCCAAGAACGATACCACAGGCTCGTCGAAACATCACCAGATTCGATTGTAATGTATGATACCAATGGAGATCTTATCACCGTTAATCAAAAGACTGCAGATTTGTATGGTGTTGAATCACCCGAACAATTCGTTACTGAAGTTAAAAATATTCTCTGTATCCTTCCCCGAGATGACCGTTTGAAAGCGGTTCGAAGTATCAGGCAAACAGCTGTAACAGGAAAATCTGCAAACACTGAATACTCAATCATGTGCAAGAACGGAAGTGTACTGCCTGTTGAAATAAACTCCTCGGTTGTTGGGGGTTTGGAAGGGAAAGTAACAGCCTTCATCAGCGTTGTACGCGATATTACTGATCGCAAACAGGCAGAGGCTGCTCTTTATGAATCAGAAAGTAAATTCAGAGACCTCGCTGAGAAATCAATAGCAGGCGTCTACATTATCCAAGATGGAATCTTTCAATACGTAAATAGGGCAGCTGCCAGTATGATGGGCTACGAGACTGATGAGATGATAGGCAAGATAACGCCCATGGATACAACATTACCTGAAGATTGGCCTGTTGTAAGGGAGAGCATCAACAAAAGGCTATCTGGTGAATCCGACTCATCTCATTATGAATTTAGGATAAAAACAAGAAAAGGAGAGGTAAAGACCATTGAAGTCTTTAGTTCCCGCACCGTCCACAAGGGAAAAATGGCAGTCATTGGGACAATGCTCGATATTACCGAGCGGAAGCAGTCAGAGAATAAAATTGTTGAATCAGAGCAGGCCCTCAGGGCTATTTTGTCTGCATCGCCAATAGGCATAGGTCGGATACGGGACAGGATTTTTGAATGGGTAAATGAATCGATGTGTCATATTACCGGCTATTCTTTTGAGGAATTGATCGGCAAGAACACGAGGTTTTTGTATCCTGAGAATGAAGACTATAGAAAAACAGGTGAAATTCTCTATAAGGAAGGGCAATTCGAAACCCGTTGGATAACAAAAGAAGGATTGTCGAAGGACATCTTTCTCCAGATTGCCCAGACATCAAGCACCTCTTTTATTGTGACTGCGTCGGACATTACAGAGATCAAAAAAACACAGAACGACTTGAGCATTTCAGAGTCAAGGCTCCGGGCAATCATCGATAGCGCCCAGGACGCAATCTACATCAAGGATCAGGCGTTGCGTTATATCGTTGCAAATCCTGCCATGGGAAAGCTATTTGGCATGTCGCCTGAAGAAATTTTAGGGAGAGGAGATGCTGATCTTTTTGACGAAGCTGCAGGGAGTCAGATAGAAAAAATTGACAAAAGGGTTCTAGCCGGAGAGATCGTAATGGAGCAGACTGAAAGGGATGTGCAAGGATCGAAACACATCTTTGATATGATTAAGGTGCCTCTCTACAATGAGAAGAATACAATCATAGGTCTCTGCGGTATTGCCCGTGACATCACAGAGAGGAAAAATCTTGAGTTCCAGTTGGCCCAGTCTCAGAAGATCGAGGCTATAGGAACGCTTGCTGGCGGTGTGGCCCACGATTTTAATAATATTATCGGAGCTATCATGGGATATGCAAGTCTATTGCAATTGAAAATGGACCATACAGATGAAAAGAGTAATTATGTAGCCCAGATTCTCTCAGCTTCCGAAAAAGCTGCAAATCTTACCCAGAGTCTTTTGGCTTTTAGCAGGAAACAGCTTATCAGGTTAAAGCCCGTGCAGATAAATGAAGTTATAGAGCATATACAAAAGATACTTACGAGGCTGCTAACAGAGGACATAGAGTTCAGGACGGAGCTGTCAAAGGAGGATCTCGCCGTCCTCGCTGATGAAGGGCAGATCGACCAGGTGATTATGAACCTTGTAACAAATGCACGGGATGCAATGCCGAGAGGAGGGTGTCTGACGATTACAACTGCTCCATTCACGATAGGCGATGAGTTTATACGAGCCAGGGGTTTTGGAAAGAAAGGCCAGTACGCCCGTATCTCTGTTGCAGACACAGGGAAGGGTATAGATGCGAGCATCAGGGCAAAAATATTTGAGCCATTCTTTACGACAAAGGAGGTAGGCAAAGGAACCGGCCTTGGACTTTCCCTTGTCTATGGGATCGTTAAACAACATAATGGTTTTATAGAGTTAGATTCAAAGATCACCCAAGGTACAACTTTTCATGTATACCTTCCGCTGACGCAAGATGCCGCTGAGGCTGAAGGTCTGAAAATCTCGAATTTAAAGATAGTGGGAGGGACAGAGACGATTCTTGTGGCAGAGGATAACGTAGAGTTGGCAAATGTGGTAAAAACTGTCCTTGCTGACAATGGCTATAAGGTTGTTATGGCGAAAGATGGTCTTGAGGCCCTTTCTCTATTCAAAGAGAATAAGATTGACCTTGCAATCCTGGATGTTGTTATGCCAAAAAAGAACGGTTGGGAAGTCTATGAGGGATTGAAAGAGAAAGATTCTCATATTAAAGTCCTTTTTGTAAGCGGATATACTGACGACATCATTCAGGAGAAAGGCCTTACGCAAGAAGGGATAGATTTGGTTTTGAAGCCCTTGTCTCCGAGCCATTTACTGGGCAAAGTAAGGGAAATACTGGACCGTAATTCATGATAAATGTGAAGCCATTAGGTGTCGGTAATGAGATTTTTCAGGTCAAACTCCATGGACATTTTTCCGTGATTGCATTTCAGCATATACATCCATTAGTTCAAGGTATTCCTGTGTAATTCCCTGTATTTTGTGAACATCATTTTCATCAAGGTTACGCACCACCCTTGCCGGTGTTCCCATGGCAAGAGATCGCGGGGGGATTACGCTTCTTGGGCTCACCACCGATCCTGCGCCGATAATCGATTCTTCACCGATCTCAGCTCCATCGAGAACGATGGCTCCTATGCCAATCAGCGAACCTCGTCCGATATGGCATCCATGAACAACCACACGGTGGCCAAGCACAACCTCATCCTCCAGGGTGAGCGGATAACGATCTTTAACAATATGGAGAACGCTGGCATCCTGAATGTTACACCCTCTACCGATACGAATATAATTATTATCTCCCCGTACAACGCAATTGAACCATATATTTGCTGACGGCCCAATAGATACGTCCCCGATAATCATGGCATTTTCAGCAATGAAGGCTGATGGATCTATTTTTGGCTGCTTCCCCTGGAACTTAACAATCATATCGTGCGCTCCTTTCAGGCGATGATTATTGTAGGTAACATAACCGAAGGCGAATTCTTTCGCAATAAAGAAAAAGGAGATTCAAAAAAGAAATGTATTACAGGACTACCAGATTCTCTTCGTTATCGTAATCTTCGTTCCCTCTTCAGCCTCCATGAGGGTAACGATTCGATAACCTTTTGGGGTTGATTCGTTCCACAGAGCTGATTTTGAGGAAAATTGAGATCTTGAGGTTGAAAATTTACCAAGCTTTTCCTGGTAAAAGGTGAGTACTTTTTTGAAGCTGTCTGAAGTAATGAGTGTGATGTTTCGAAACGAAGAGTTATTTTGATCTGTTTTTGCCGGAACGCAACTCGGGATTTGCCTTGATCCAGGATACAGGGGAACACCAATTTCTTTCTCCGTTATTTCTGCCCTTACATATGAAATGGTTAGGGAGTATATGACAAAGATAATGATAAAGATAAGAAAAGAATGGCTTTTCATGCGCTCCAGTTTGTATGACCTTTCATAAGAAACTTTCATATCAATACCTAATCTGCTTTTTGTGATGCAATGCTTTCATGGACCTCACGAACGGAAACCTCCAGATCGTTCATCAGTTTTTGTACCCTTTCAGCAAGTTCTGCATCAAACTGTGCAATTGTGCCGCAAGCATAGCAGCTGTGTGCCTTCCCGGGCAAGAACTTTCTCAAGTCAAGCATGAATTCTTTTTTGCATTTAGGGCACCGGGGTCTCAATTCTATATAAATGTGTCCATTTCTAAAAAAACCAATCAAAGTAATCTCCTTGCGTCTTCCCTTTGCTTCGCTTTATGTCCGGATTTCAGGAAAAGAGCGTCCCTTGGGAATAACTTGTGAAGCGAGTGATTCTGGTTTCAGCCGGGATCGCCAAAACGAAGGTTGCACCCTGTTCTTCAGGCTCATACCATATTTCTCCGCCCTGAGTTTGCATTATTCTTTTTGCAAGATAAAGACCGAGGCCCATCCCGTCGGAATTTATCTCTTTTCGATCTTTCGGGGGGAGAGGTTTCAAAAAGAGTTTTGTCTGCAATTCCTCTGTGATGGGCCTCCCAGTGTTATAAATCTTCAGTAGAAAAAACTGGTTTCCATGTTTAATTCTGATCTCAATGGTGCCACGAAATTCACAATGCTTCACGGCGTTGCTAAATAAATTGCGAAAAATCATCTTGAGAACAGTTTTGTTAATCTTCACGGGAACCAAGAAATCCGTCATTGGGTCTAACACGGTTTTAACGGTAAGCTTCTGTTTACTGATTTCCGAATCAAATTCTTGTTTCACTGTTTCGATGATATCTTGCTTGAAATCCACAAGATTGTGACCAGACTGGCTATCTTCATCAAGGGCGAGTGCCATTTGAAGAGACTCTTCTAACATGGAAGAAATATTACCTATCTTATCAATGAGCTCTTCCAGTTTTGTCTCTACGAGATGATCAGCCTTTTCCCGATGGCCACGGTTGAGCATATGGAGAACTGCTGATATGGATACAAGGGAGCCCCTTAAATCATGGGATAGGATTTTAAGTAAATCGATCCCTCGTTCCGGTGCGAGTTGTGAAGCAGGTTTTAAAGCATCGTTTGAATTCAGAGATAGCGATCTCATTGTCATCCCCTTGTAGGGAGTCAAGTTAGCAAAACCAATGCCAGTTTAAATTTAGAACCTATCTCTTTGAAATGGCTTGATATTTGTTTCTAAGGCTAAAATACTGATAAAAATACTGAATGGATTTTCCTTCAACGGTCAAAAGGTGATGGAGGTAATTTCCTCCATCATCCTGTCTTTTCTGTATAAGATTAATTTCATGATGCACGATGATTTCTTATGCCCATTCTCTTGATAACGTCTTTAAGGGTTCCGCTGAAAGGGCCTGGCAATTCCATTTTTATTGATGCAAGAGATGTTGCAAATTTGATTGATTCTTCTATAGAATGGTCGAGCCTTCGTGCGATATACGCGCTAAACGTTGTATCGCCGCGCCCTGTCCTCCCTGCGCTGCTCCTGTTAGAAAAAGGTTCAAAGTAGTCTTTTCCCATGCTACGGACAAGAACCCCGTCCGAACGGGTGATGAGCGTTTCACGGCTTCCCCAATCCTCACATATGGCAGCAGCCTCAGCAATGTTGTCAGTTCCTGTGAGAATTTTTGCTTCCACCACATCAAGTTTCATGAAATCAACAATGCCCATAATGTCTCGTTTTTCGTGAACATCACCAAAACGTATAATTCGCGTCGATTCGTCAACCTGTCTGACAAAGCCCTGAACATCAACAGACAGGCGAAAACCCCTCTCCTTGAGTTCTTTCATGAATTCCAGAGTAAACTCCCGGTCCGTAAGGGCTCCAAGATGAACCAGGTTTGCCTCAAAAGAGGGCAGTTCCTCTATCAAGAAGAATCCGGCGTCCTGCGTTTGATACATGAGCCTTTCATCAACATCATCAGATGGGTGGATAACGCGCATATGAGTCGTATTGTGAGCAGATTGGAGATAAACATCGACACCAGCTTTTTCCAATACTTCAATGAGGTATGTATCTTCCCTGGCAATTCTTGTAATGACGGCGATACGCTTTTCTGTTACCGCTGCCGCAAGGGATCCGAATAGAGGTGCTCCACCACCTGTGCCGCTGGAAGAACCTTCTGCTGCAACGATTTCGTCAATTGTTATATGACCAATAAAAACGATATCATATTTCTTCATAGATTTTTTGTTCTGTAATCCTTACCCCATTGATCCATTAATCCTGTCTTTTAAGTCAGCCTATGCTATGCGCGAATCCGTATTCATCTACTTGCCAGCCCCCCGAGGGCATTTGAACACCATCGATATAGACCGTTCTGTCATCAAGGGCTACCCTGCCTTTTGCGATGAGCTCATGGACGGCAAAAGGATAGATCTTCCAGTCGCCCTCGACCTTCAGGACCTCCTGGATATCTCCGGAAACCTTTTTCAGTGTCTCGTAAAGGTTGTTCTTTTCTCGCTCCGCAGCTTCTCTGAATTTTTTCAGTACCCGTGCATCTATTTTTTCTGCAAACCTTCGCACTTCCCGGAGCTGATTGTCCCATCGTGAGAGGGGCAGGGATGCCGATTGGATCAATATGGGCCCTCCGTCATCGCTTTGATCAACAAAGAAAACGGTCGATTTCACGCTTTTTTCTTCGGCAAGGATGGCCTTCGCAGTGGGTATCCAGCCAAGACCAACGTATTTCGTGGCATCAGCCGGATGAACATTAAGGATCCTTGGGTAGTACCTGCTCACCATCCAGTCACCGATCCAGAGGTCATACCCTGCGAGGCATATAAGGTCGGGTTGCCCGCAAAGGGTTTGCTCCACCAGAGTCATAAGGGCCATATCGTAACTATTTCTTTCAACCCCATGACGCGGTGCTTTTTCAAGCCCCCACATTTCCCTGAAATATATGGTTGAATCTAATGATACTGCCTGGGCCCCATAGTTCCATGCCTTTTGCACTCCCTTACATCCAGGCACATTACTGAAGACAAGATGCTTTTTTTGAGGGTCTCCTTCATATATCCTGTCGTAGTTGGTGCCAGAGCCGGAAACCCCGCAGGCATATTTCATTTTCGATGATGAAGGATCAAAGACCGGTTTTGTTGGCATGAATAAACCTCCAAAATTATTTATTAATCTCTTCCCGACAAAGCAATGGATTGGTTAGTTCCGTTTCTGTTGGCCCCAGTACTCTTATGTTCTCCATCATTATCAACGTGGGCAGTACGAACGATAAACGTCCCGCAAAGGTTTTATGTCACTCTCCTTGCACACGCCATCGGCCCAATTTAAAAGTTTCTTTGCACCAGCGCAATAAGCCGATTGCTCGAATTTTCGGAAGGAATCCGGTGTTCGGGATGCAAATTCTTTTGCCGTATGCTCCGACATGCACTGCTTTGCATGGGTCTTCTCATGCTCCAAAATAGAATCATACACTACCTGAGGAACACAGTTCTGTTTGAGCGCTTTCCGCTTTTCGTCCTGACCCTCGATAGAACACCGTTCGTTATTCAGGGCCATGTCGATATGGCGTTGTCTGTCTCCATCCGGTGGATTTCCCGAATATCCTGGCTGCTGTCCTGATGATTTTCCTTTCCACCACTCAGATGCATACTTTGATTTTCCGTATTCGAACGTAGCATCATCGTATTTTTCGCCGGACCATCCTTCTCGCCGAGCGCGACTTACAAGGTTGGGGTCTGCGTAAGCCTGAATCATAGAAAGTTCCTGTCTGAGCTGGTCTGTCACGTCGTCACACGGGCTGCTCTTAGTAATGTCCCAAGAAGCATCGATAGCTCTTGAGGTGCTGCCTTTATGATCTGCCGGATCTGACTGCCCCTGCTTCTCTTGGGCCGATGCCTTTTCCGTTTTCTTCATTTCTTCCATCATTTGTTTGCGAAGCTCAGGGGGCAAATGCTTGACCATGTCATCTATCTGTGTCTCAATAGATGCAAGAAGGGCACCTCCGCTTTTCTCTAAAGGCATCGTGACTTTTCCCTTTATGTGTGGTCCTGGAGTAATGTCTGTGTGACTGAACACAATGGGGAGTATGACAGGTCCTGCGGGGACGACGGAGTGACATATTTTGCCATCCTCCGAGCAGTTTGTTCTTGCAGAAGCAACCCCCGGCTTATAATCGACCGTGGCAGAGGTTGAGCTGTTCTGGCAGGGATCATACTGCTTTGACACTAAGCTTCCTGTCAGAAGCAATTGCGGTTTGTCAAGAAGGCCAGTTGAGATTGTATAGCGCATTCCTCCCGAGGGTTGAAGTGAAACTGAGAGCGATACATTTGCATTAGTGCCCACGAAATCAGGATGAACTGTAGCCACCAATCGTCCTTCACCTGTTGATTTCCATCCTGGCTTTTTGACCTCACCCCGGGGCTGACAGACCTGGCGTTGTCTGACTTCGCTGCTTTTCCACGTATGGGTATAGTCAACCGAGGCATTTTTCACGTATGCTTGTTCCAGAGAATTCCCGCACACTTTTAACGTAACCGTGAAGGTGTTGGAAAAACTCCACCGGTTTTCGTTATCTATTTGGTTAACCTCGTAGTCCCTGCTTTCGCCTCCAGCCTCACGATAGATCATGGTAATGGTTCCTTTCCATGCAGACCGTTCATATGTCCCGCTGAAGGCAAAGGAAAAAGCGCCGAGAATGAAAGCGAATACCACAAAGGCAAAGACAAATCTGTGCACATTCATCAGGCCTTTCTCCTCCAAAATAGAGAATTTATAAAATGTAACCGGACCGCAACAATTTTACTTCTTGACAATCTCCACGCGGCGATTCTTTGCCTTGCCTTCCTCGGTCCTGTTGTCTGCCACGGGTTTCTCCTGGCCCCAGCCAACAGCGGAGAGCCGTTTTTTGTCTATACCGGCTGCAACCAGCGTACTCATCACAGACTGAGCACGTTCCTGGGACAATGTTTTATTTTTGGCAGGTGTCCCTGTGCTGTCTGTGTGGCCTTCAACACTTACTTTGAGGCTTGGATTATCCTTGAGAAGAACAACGATCTGGTCGACTATGGGTTTGGACTCTGGTTTTATCGTAGCTTTATTCGTGTCAAAGCTGATGTAGAGGGCCACAAAGCCCTGCTTGTTAAGTGAATTGAGCATGTCGTTAGCTGTGACCTCTTGTGTCATGGCCTTTTTCTCAATTATCACCAGGTCGTATGCCTCGCCAACGCTGTGGGCCCTCACATGAATCCAGGTTATATTTCCTCCCTTTTCGACCTTTAGGTATCCTTGTCTTCGGGCTTCGAAGACAGTTGCACCCCCGATCTTCTGAACTGCGTTGGCATAATTGCGCACAATCTGCAGCTCGCTGGGAGCCTTCGCACCATCTTTCAGGGCGTACTTGATGAAGGTATAGATTCCTTCAACGGGTTGTTCGTTCCCTTTGGAATCGACAAACCGATATTGTTCAAAATCCTTCTTTTCGCAACTATCGATGTAAAAACCTGACATCCTGGTCAACATTGGGTGATCTTTGCATCCCGGGTCGTCTTGGGCCATTGCTAAGTTTATCACAAAAGAAAATGCAGCGAGACTGATGATGGATAAAATCCTCATTATTTTCATGAATACCCTCCTGTAGGATTAAGTTTGTTTGACTATGGCAATGTGGTTATTTTTTCTCAGACACAATGATGTAGGTCAGATCAGGTCCCTCCTTCATATCCAACCCGATGTAAGGCCTTTGTATTTTTGCGTAGAGCTTGGAACTCATCAAGTCTTTTGCCACGTCAAAAATGAAAAATGATGATTTAAGCTCTTTACCCGAAGGAAGCTTATTCTTTGTTCCTGAAACATTAGGCATCTGGTACTCTTTGCCAACGCCCTTGTAGAAGGCATAAACTTTATCGTATGCCTCACCAGTGGTATAAATGGTTGCTTTAGGAATAGCCATTTTGGAGGTGGCTGCAGATTTGGCGCCGAAATCGTTGGCTTCCTTGGTCAGCTTTTCGTCGAGTTTAGCTCCTGGATAGACCTTGAAATCTGCTGCGCAGACGACCACAATGCTAATGGATATGGCTGCAATTACAGCTAAAACGGTTCTGAATAATCTCATCTCAAACCTCCTTTGTATGGTAATGCACCGTTCCTCTGAATTGAGGGTTTATGTGTTTCTTGCTCTGCAACACATTTAACATGTAGATGTCAAGAACACCCATAAGATTACGCTCAAATTATTTTTGGTATGCCCTAATTATATCAAATGAAGACTGAGAATCAAGGTTTTTTGGTCAGAGTTTGTTTAGAACGATATATTTATAGAACGAGAAACATAGGGAAAAGGCCGGTCTCATTTCTTGAAGCCGGCCTAATGGAATTCTGCGATGTAGCTTAATTAGAGTTTAAACAAAAGGTCAGCGTAACTGGGGACTGGCCACATATCCCTGGGGACAATCATTTCCAGAGCATCAATATCCTTTCGGAGATCCTGCATGGCTGGTATTACCTTATCGCGGTAACTCTCAGCCTTCTTGACAACGCCTCCAATTGCCTGGGTTTTCACGACCGCCGACTCTAATTTCGCAAGGTTCTTATACGATGAGGCTATAAGAGCGTTGAGTTTTTTCAGGAGGTCTTCCTGGACAGAAGCATACACTGAAACAGCGTTAAAACTGCCAATTGAGTCAGCCAGGAACGTGGCATACTCGATGCCGGCAGGCAAAAACTGTTTTTTAACCATGTCAATTGCTGCCAATGCTTCTATGTTAATCTGCTTCGCGTATGTCTCAACATAGATGTCGTAACGTGAATGCAACTCTTTATGCGAAAAGATTTCATATTTCTCAAAGAGCTTCAACGATTTATCAGTAATGAATGCTTTTAATGCGTCGACAGCGTTTCGCACATTAGGGAGATTCCTCTTTTTTGCTTCCTTAACCCATCCTTCTGAATAGTTGTTTCCATTAAAGATCACTCTGTTGTGCTTCTTATATATCTCCTTGATGATGGCAGCCGCTTCCATGTCTTTATTTTTTGCTTTTTCCAGCCTGCTGGCAATCTCATCGAGTGCTTCTGCCGCAATGGCGTTCAGGGCAACATTGGATCCTGCTATAGACTGTGCGGAGCCCACCATTCTGAATTCAAATTTATTGCCGGTAAAAGCAAAGGGCGAGGTTCTGTTCCGGTCGGTGTTATCCTTTGGTATTACCGGGAGAGTATCGACTCCAACTGTAACTAACTGCGCATCTTTCGTTGAAATCTTCTCTCCTTTTGAAATCTTCTCGAGGATTTCCGTCAATTCCTCACCCATAAAGATAGAGATAATCGCTGGGGGTGCTTCGTTTGCTCCCAGACGATGATCATTGCCCGCAGTCGCACAGGTGGCCCTCAGAATGTCAGCATGGGTGTCAACGGCCTTGAGCAATGCGCTCAAGAATAAGAGAAACTGGACATTTTCGCTGGGGGTGTGACCAGGGTCAAGCAGGTTAATGCCGTCATCAGTTGAGAGAGACCAGTTGTTGTGTTTGCCGGAGCCGTTAATGCCTGCGTAAGGTTTCTCGTGGAGCAGGCATACCAGGTCATTCCGGAAAGCAACCTTTTGCATGGTTTCCATGACAAGTTGATTGTGGTCTGTGGCTATGTTCGTTGTTGCGAAAACTGGAGCCATCTCATACTGGGCTGGTGCGACCTCATTGTGCTGGGTTTTGGATGTAATCCCCATCTTCCAGAGCTCGATATTCAGATCCCGCATATAATGGGAGACCCTGTCTTTTATAGTGCCAAAATACTGGTCTTCAAGTTCCTGGCCTTTAGGGGCAGGTGCTCCAAAGATTGTTCTTCCCGCAAGCATCAAGTCTATCCTCTCCAGGTAGAATTTCTTATCTACAAGGAAGTACTCCTGTTCTGGCCCAACGGTAGAGGTTACCCGTAAAGAGGTTGCATTACCGAGTGCGCGTAAAACTCTCAAGGCTTGTTTTGAGACAGCCTTCATCGAGCGCAGCAGGGGAGTCTTCTTATCCAGAGCCTCCCCATAATAGGAATAAAAAGCTGTGGGGATGGTAAGGGTGACATTGCCGCTCTCGTCAGTCTTAAGGAACGCCGGAGAGGTACAATCCCAGGCAGTGTATCCTCTTGCCTCAAATGTACTGCGGAGGCCACCGCTCGGAAAGGAAGAGGCATCAGGTTCTCCCTGGATCAGTTGTTTGCCAGAGAACTCGGTGATTACGCCGCCATCATCGGTAGGGGAGATGAAAGAATCGTGCTTCTCCGCGGTTATCCCTGTCAATGGTTGGAACCAGTGAGTGTAATGGGTTGCCCCTTTTTCGATAGCCCAGTCTTTCATAGCATTTGCAACCACATTTGCAGTATCAGGCCGTAGCGGCATATCTTTTTCGATTGTTTCTTTAAGTGCCCTGTATGTCTCTTTAGGCAGTGTTTGTTTCATCACTTTATCGTTAAAAACGTTTGATCCAAAAAGTTCTGTAAGATCCATTAGATGCCTCCTTATAGAAAATATTCTCTAAAATCTTATTCAATAAAATAGACTGCATATCACGTTACACTGTTCGTATGTAAGTGTAGTCCAAGACGATGACCGTTGTGAACTTCTTTGTTCAATTTCTTTGAAAGGCCTCAAGAACTGTGAGGAGTTTCGCACGTCAATGTGCTTGTTAATTTTAATACAAAAAATCTTTGTTTACAAGTATTTTATACCAGAAATCAAAAATCAGCTATATCTCTACATAGGGCTTACGCGAGGACGGCATATTCCTGATTTGATCGCTTATGATCTTATCAATTATCATAAGTGAAGTGCTTGCGGGACAAGCTATTTTTATACTATAGTGTAATTGTAGTTCGACAGAATTAACTTTTCAGGGATGGGGTGATTTGTTATGCATGATATATTACCAGAGGGGGAAGATTTAAGAAGGGCAATCAAATGGGTATCAGCGAACCTCCAGGAGGGTCCTGGAAAACTAATACCTCAACTCGTAGAGGAGGCTACCTTTAAGTTTGACCTATCGCCAAAAGATTCTGAATTTCTGATGGGGTTTTTTCGTCAACGAAAAGAGGAAAAGTGATCCACGTTGAGTAAATTGACAGGATAGCTGCTCTCGTTAGCCGTTTAGACGGTCTACGTGCTTTCCAGATAAAATATTTCTGTTATTTGGACTGTAAAAACGCTAATTATTAATGATAACCAAGAAAACTTCTGTATTAGCCATCATTTGTTATGCGCTCGATCAACTGCTGTTTAATCCTTTCAGCTCTTGGAGTGGCTATCTGACAGGTGCCAACCCGTTCGTGCCCTCCACCGTCGTATTCCAGCATCAGTTTCCCCACGTCTGTCTTGCTTGTACGGTTAATTATGCTGTGCCCCACAGTGAAGACTACATTCTGTTTCTCGCGTCCCCACATGGCATGCATAGAGATGTTGCAATCGGGAAATAGACTGTAGATAAGAAAACGGTTGCCTGTGTAAATTTCCTCTTCATCACGAAGGTCAATAACAGCAAGATTTTTGTGAATAACAGTACATTTTATAAGCTGTTGTTTGAATAGTTCGTTTTGTTTTTTATAGCGTTCCACTCGTTCCTGCACATCGTTTTTTGCCAATATTTCATGTATGGGCAACGTTCCGCACCACTCAACCATCTCCATCATCAGATTGTAATTGCTGATTCGATAATCTCTGTAACGTCCCAGACCGGTCCGTGGGTCCATGATAAATGAAAGCAATACCCAGCCTTGTGGGTCTAAAACCTCTTCAGGTGTCAACTGGCCACTGTCGCATTTATCTACATATTGCATCATTTCCTGAAATAGTTGAGGAAAGTTTTCCTTGCCACCGTAATAATCCCAGATTACCCGTGCACAACTCGGTTTTAACTCACTGGCCCCTTCATACTTATAATTGAACCTGAGCCGATCTTGTTCACTGGAATGGTGATCAAACCACATCCCTACGCCGGGCACATAAGGCACATTTGCAAGGATATCGTCTGTGGTAACTTCGAGAAGTCCGTCCTGGACATCCTTTGGATGAACAAATTTCCATTCATCCATAATGCCGATATGTTTGAGGAGAACTGCACAGATAAGACCATCAAAATCAGATCTTGTTAAAAGCCTCATACAAGCACCTCTTAAATTATTTTAGTGATTTGTTGAATTAAGGACCGGTTTCATTACATGCGAGCATTTAGGTCCGGAATTCAACATAGAGATTTTATCGGCGTTGAGAGGGTAAATGTTAATGAAATTAGTTGCGACGGTGAGAGCGGAGAAACCTCCAGACTGATGACCTGGGATTTCTCCGCATTGTTTTTTGATACCTCACTTCACTTTTCTGGTTTTGTCACGTAAAAGTTGTCAAAATACGCCCTGACCCAGTTTGAGGCTGTAACAGGAGAACAGTTTGCCAGGGAATGTCTGACCTCCAGGCGTTTGTAGCCGCCATTCGACAAATAAGGAGGAAAGTTTTCGTCCTCTCCGTAAACGATTTCTTTCTCGACAGCTTTTCTGCCCTTGCCCTGGGTGAAGACGAAACGATTGTTGTCCGGGTCATGAACCAGCTTCAACAGGGCTTTCTTTTTGACCGTGATAGTGCCGAGGTCGATAGGATTGCCAAGACCATTCAGGTTGGTGACATTCTCGCTGGTCGCACAAGAAGTTCCTTCTGTGCATTTCAGGACATGCCCTTCAATATGCAGGACGTTGAGTTCTTCCGTACTATTTGCATTTCGGCGAAGAGCAATGTAGGCTTGAACGTCGTTCACTTGATTCGCCGGAGCTACATCGCTCGAATTGAAGAAAGCGCCACCAAGGCGGATCCATGTAGATCCGATGTTGTTCTCTGAGCACGTGTTCTGTTCGAGAGCAATGGGTTGGACGAGAGCCTCCATGGACGTAACATCTGATCCGTTCTGCATGATAAGCCTCATTGAACAGGTTGTAGTGCCTGAGTTACCATCCAAAATGCTTCCAGAGCAGTGGTTGAACATGTCCAGTTTCTTTTTCGTGATCACTTGACCAAATTCCAATACATTGCTGATGTTGTTTCCTACCAACCGATTGGTAAACCACTTTTGAGAGCTGAGTAATGGCCCTGTAAAATCATCATAAAGCTCCTGTGATTGAGCAGGTGAGGTAATCAAAAGACCCAATAATATACATACTGAGAATAAGCCTTTCATGACACCCTCCTTTTTTAAATTTGTTCTATACGAACAATTTTATATAATTATAGCAGGTTATTTGCCTCTTGGTGTTTCTGTGATGCCATTCTTAATGGTGGATTTGTCCCTGAATTTTCACTTTTATTTGTGCTTCATACCCAAGACAACCGAGTCAATCTGTCATTATGTTAAAAAAAGAATTCCGGTTCTTTGCGCCGGCCACAGGAGATACTCAGTTTCTTTATAAACTGTATAAGCTGCTGGTCATTTAAATGCCTTGCACCGGAAGGGCAGTTCTTAACGCAGGCACAACACAGGATACATTTATCAGCATCGGTTTTCACAAAGCCATTGAGCAAAACGATGGCATCCGTAGGGCACACTTCTTTACATTTCTCGCATCGTACACAAATCGAATCGTCTGTTTCAGGAGAAATATTACGTAATGGGCCTCGCTCTCTGTATGGAAAATTCCCGGGGACATTCAGGTTTGGTATGCTCTCAAGTTTTCTTGATTTTGTGATTTTTTCCTTCACGAGTGCACCGAATAACCTGGCACGATTCAGGTCATCATTGTCCGGTCTCCCATGAGCTATGGGGATGGTTTCTGTGGAAAACGAATGTTCGCCGATAAAGGTCGTCCCGGCTATGGGTGTGAATCCCGCTTCAACAACAATGTCCTGCAGTTCGAGAAGGGCATCCTCATACTCTCTATTTCCATACACGACAACGAGAACCGCCGGAGCATTTTTCGCCTTAAACCGTTGAATTCCCCGCACTGCCTCCAAAGCAACCCTCCCGGTATACACCGGGACTCCGATAATGGTCAGGCCACCCCTGATTTTTCTTTTTTGCCCGATTCTTGCCACGGCTGATGTGAGGTTAATGTGCTTGGGCTTATCCTCGCCAAGGCCTTCTGCTATTGTCTCAAGGACTTTCCTGGTTGTTCCCGTGGGTGAAAAATAGAGAAGCCTGACAGGTGAATTAAACATTATGGTAGCCTCCTTGTTTGGTATCCTATTCTAACGTTTTAAAATAGCTTCCTCCATAGGTAATTTCTATGAACATTACATGAATAGATTCCTCAAGGGGCAACCTGCGACGCCACGATAAGAAATATTTCGAATTCTATCAGAAACAAGTAAAAACAACCTTTTCCACCTCACCCAAAAACCAGAGAAGAAAACCAACGAAGCGTCAGCAGAGCATCGAGGTATAAAACGCAAGCTGCACCGTTGATGCCAAATATAAGGCGCTTTGCTAAATTTGTTCAATAATGCTATACTTCATAGCTTCGTGAGCTATAGTCTGCTTTTTTCACTGCATTCTACCGAATACGCGTAAGCTGATTCACAGTCGTAATCAAAAACTTGAAAAGGAAGTACCATGGAAGCAGAGAGGTTTGAAAACTTAAATTTATCAAAAGAATTGCGCAGGGCTGTTCGTGAACTCGAATTTGAAGAGATGACGCCCATTCAAGCGAAGACTATCCCGTTGATTCTTGAGGGGCGGGACGTTATTGGGCAGGCACAAACAGGCACGGGGAAGACCCTTGCCTTCGGGCTACCCATACTTGAGTTGGTTCACTCCAGGGCCAGGAAACCCCAGGTGGTTATTCTTTGCCCCACCCGTGAACTGGCAATACAGGTTGCAGAGGAGTTGCAAAGCGTCCTCAAGTACAGGAAGGAAATAACCATTCTGCCTGTCTACGGGGGCCAGCCTATAGACCGGCAGATTCGAACCCTTAATTCGGGCGCCCATGTCGTGATTGGAACGCCAGGCAGGACGATTGACCACATTAAGAGGGGAACCTTAAAGCTCGAGAATGTGCGGACAGTTGTGCTTGATGAAGCCGATGAGATGCTCAACATGGGATTTATTGATGATGTAGAGCAGATTCTTCAGCATGTCCCGCGGGAGAGACAAACGCTCCTCTTTTCCGCTACTATGCCGAGACCCATCCTTAACCTGACTCGTAAATACCAGAAAGATCCCGAGTATATCAAGGTGGTTCATCAGCAACTGACAGTGCCAAACGTTGAGCAGTATTATTTTGAGGTCCGGGAAGCTTCAAAGCTTGATGTGTTGAGTCGTGTCGTCGACATGTATGGATTGAAATCCTCCCTTGTCTTCTGCAATATGAAGAGAAGAGTCGATGAAGTTGTCATGCACCTTGAGGCAAGAGGTTATCCGGCTCAGGGCCTCCATGGAGATATGACACAGCCCCAAAGGAACCAAGCTATGGAACGGTTCAAAAGAAACCGGACAGAAATCCTCGTGGCAACCGATGTTGCTGCGAGAGGACTTGATATTGATAATATTGAGGCTGTTTTCAATTACGACCTTCCTCAGGACGAAGAGTACTACGTTCACCGTATCGGCAGGACTGCTCGTGCCGGCAAAAGCGGTCTGGCGTTTTCCTTTGTTGTAGGGAAAGAAATATACAAGCTTCATGAAATAGAATCTTTCGCTTCAACAAAAATCCTCCGCAAGCCTGTCCCATCTATTGAAGACATTGAGGAAGTGAGGATCTCAAACTTTCTTGAAAAGATCAAGGCTCTGATAGACGGGGGAGGCGTCGAACGTTATGAGCGCCTGATGGATCCGCTTCTGAAAGAAGACTATACTTCGCTTGATATCGCAGCAGCCCTTCTGAAGATCGCCATGAATGAAGATGTGAAGGAATACATGAAGGAAACAGACATAATGGTTGAGCAGGACAGAAGAAGAAAAAAGACAAATGTCGGAAGAAGGTCATTCTCTCCAAGACACAGAAGATGACAGGACAGGAACCGTGGCCTGTCATCTGCGATACGTGATTGATAAATATGTTCAGTAAAAATTAGTACAGATGATGCGAGACGCATCACTGACCCTTGCCTTTTCTTAATACATTATCCCTCAAGCCCAATAATTCTTTTTTTCATTAAGAAAGAAAAATTAGCGACGATATACCATAAAGATACCAAAAGGTTAGAATAAATATGTGTAACATTACATTAACATTTCTCATCTTCAGTGCAAGCTGTATCTTGCTATGGTTCGGTTTCTCCGGGTTTAAGAACAACAGAGTCCGTGTTAAGGGCGGATACTACATTGAGCGATTGGCATCACCAGTTAACTATTGGCTTAATGTGGTTACATATTTTGTTGTGGGCATTGGAGGCATTTGTTTCAGTTTTTTTATGACATCTGTGAGGTAAATATATGTGTGTATCACTCATAAAACCACTAATTATTCTTGTTAGTTTTATTCTTTTGTGGTTTGGTGCGAAAGGGCTACGCGTACATCAGGTTATGGAAGAAGGTAACGAGATAATCGGACGGGAAAAGTCGGCGGAAAACTACTGGCTGACAGTCTCAATGTACATTGGCGGTGGCATTGCTGGAATTTTATTTTCCCTTATCTGCCTCTAATTTCAACCGAAGCAATATCAGCTTAAAAGACCGTCATACTTTGAACAAGGAAACTGCTATCAATAGACTTAAGGGGAGTCAAGTTATTCCCTTTCCATTACCACGCGAAAACCTATATCATTTTCTCTCAGCGAAGGGTTGAGGCCAAAGCGATATGCACAGCGCAAATAGTTTGGCGAATTGAGCCAGCACCCGCCCCGAATAACCCTATCACGGCCCGACTGAGGACCCTTGGGATTGTCTCTCGGGCTTTTTTTGTAATAATCTTCGTCGAACCAATCAGCAACCCATTCCCAGATATTACCGGACATGTCGTATAGACCAAGGCTGTTTGGTCTGTAAGAACCTACCGGTGCGACATCCGTATAACCATCATCCTGGTCACCGGTTGCCCAGTCATGGCTGCAGCTAACATCACAGAAATTTGCATAATGGAAGATCTGATCCTTTTTGTCAAAGCCGGAAAAGCGTTCTCTCTTACCTCCGTTGCGGCAGGCATACTCCCACTCTGCCTCTGTGGGAAGACGAGATTTTTTACCGGTTTTGTTGTCGAGCTTTACCATGAAGGATTGAATATCGGTATAGTTGACATTTACCATAGGAAAGCGTCCCGAGCTTAAAGAATGTAGCAGTTTGTTTTCCATTATTATATGCCATTCCGTCTGTGTTACCTCGTATTTTCCCAAATAGAAGTCATCAACGCACACTATGTGCGCGGGACTTTCCGCGAAATATCCCTCTCCAAGGACGTCGCCCATCTCAAAACATCCGCCTTTAATAAAAACGAATTCCATCCCTGTTGCAGAATCTCTGTACGGGCGGTCAACGAGCACCGGAGAATCTTTGACTTCAGCCAAGGATCCATTCAGTGAGGCAATAGCCGTGAATGCTATGATAAAAAGTATTGACCCGAGAACTTTCATACAGGTAATTCTCCCTACCACTTTTTAGATTCCCGTTTAACGTTTTCGGTCTCTGATATTGATTGTCTCGCTTCATACGTAAGCTGTCAAGAAATTCTTTATATTTGATTCGAGATTATGCCCATTGCCACGTCGCTGAAATGAGGCTGTAAAAGTTCTCTTTATTTTCTTGCGGTTGTTTCACTATCTTGAAAAAAGTAATCTTCAAATAACTGAAAGACGAATATCTTTTAAAGCACAGGATGTAACAATAAAGTTCCACGTATCACAAATAAAAGTGGGGTAACAGATAATAGATATCAGAAAACCAGACGGTAAACTTTGGTTACTTTTTAAATGTAAGGTACTATCTCTGTCTGGTTCGTTTGCTATGAACTTTCAGCTATGAGTTGATAGCTTAAGAATCAGCGGTCATCCTGTTGTGCAATTTTGCCATATTTCTCTTTGATAAGTTCTTGCAGCGCCTGGATATCAGTCTCTTCAGTAATTGTTAGGGTTGAGAATGTATCGGTTAGAGCGTCAAATATGGTGAAATAGAGAGAGTCTTTACCCGTAGTTATCATTTCAAGGAAAGCCTGTCGATGGTAGAGGAGGCAGATTCCGTAATATTTGGGTTGGATGAAGATATCCTTGCAGTGATAGGCGGCAAAACTGATAAGATCGTTTACTGTATCTCTAAATTTTAGTGAAGGAATTTTTTCAAGATGCCTGCTTACCGAGGGATCCCGCAAAAGATCACTTACTTGTTTATCAAAAGAGTCCACGGAGACAACCGGTTTTTCCAGTTTAAGCTTTCTTAGATCATACGAATATTCTATGATTTCAGGGTAGGTGTACGACTCTTTACCCCATAATGCGTCATATATGGTGCTTGCAGCATCCAGGGAAAGATCATTTTCTGAGTCGATAAAAAGATTTTTTCTCAAGATCCTGTCGAAGAAGTTTTCGATACCCAGCCGTTCCATGCGGCTGTCTACGTAGATACTCCAAATCTGATTGTACCTTTCTCGGACTTTCGGCTCCTTTTCCTCATCGGGCGATATACGGGGCTTATATTCAAAGACAGGATTGAGAACATCAACGATATAGAGGAAGAGACGATAAATCCTGCCATACAGAAAGGTTGTGTCATCCCAGATAAAGGCCTTGACGTCAAGATGATCTTTTTTCCATTTGATGTGCGCTTTTTCGCTCCAGGGTGAATTTCCCTTCTCAATGACAACACTGCGTATCAAAGGTGCAATGCCCAGGGTATTGATAATCTCTTGGGCAATTGCCTTTTTTTTCTCCACCTAGAATTCACCTTCCAGACCGTAAAGATCGAGAAGAAGTGTTTTTGCCTTCATAGCTATGGAGTCTTTCTTCGTCGAAAAGGGCGTCAATTCAAGGACTTCAGTTAAAAACTTGCGTGCCTTCTCAGCATCACCTTTTTTTGCATACAAATAGCCAACGTTGTACGTTGTCACTTCCCTGATTGAGTTGTATTTGGGTATCAACTGCCCCATCCGTTTTAGCTTAATATAGATTTCTTCTTTCTCTCCCTGAGGGGTGGATGGATCATTCACGATTTTCTCATAATGTCGCTGAAAAAACTTGACAGTGAATAAAACGTCTTTTGAGTATTCATAGACACCAACAAGGATTTTAAGGGGACCGTCCACCTCTCCTTTACCTATCATTTCGTCAGCCCGTTTTAGGGCTGCATTAATATTAGAATCGTTTATTGCTGAACCCTTAACTGTGGTGCCAGGCGCCTTGCCAGCACTCGGTGCTGCAGCAGGCTTCCTGGATGCTTTTTCTGCTGGTGCAGCCCATAGGGCAGGGCTCCAGAGGTAAAGGGCAATGAAAAAAATAAAGAAAATGAATGCGGCAGTGCTTACTCTGAAGGCATGAAGATTTCTCATTCTATTTTGTATATTGTACATGGTATATCTTTGTTCTCCTTTCTTTGTTCTCTCTTCTTGATTTGCCAATGCTGATTTTATAGTAAAAAAGATGGCAGGTAAAGACACGTAATCACTTATTAATCTAATTATGGTACTAACTCATACAATCGGTCTGGGTCTGACCCTGGTCCGTAAGGCTTTGTTCCCCCTCAACCCCGAAATATTTGCGCTGGGTCACTAGATAAGTTAATGGCGGTGCAGGGAGTTGAACCCCGGACACTGCGGATATGAGCCGCATGCTCTAACCGTCTGAGCTACACCGCCGATGTGTTTTGATATAAGATATAATACCGTGATTGTCAATAGGAATTTGACTGAAAGGTCATGTGTATGTATTGTGGGTCCTGCTCATTTATTGTTTAAATAAAAATGGCGATTATGATATAAATGAAATCAAATTCATATGGAGGAAACATGAAAGTTTTGGTTACCGGTGGGTGTGGGTTTATTGCCTCTCATGTTGTTGACGCTTATGTCAGCGAGGGATATGAAGTCGTCGTAGTAGATAACCTCTCAACAGGCAAGATAGAAAATAAAAATAAAAAGGCAAGATTACACAAGGTTGACATCTGCCACGAAGAGCTGGGGAGGGTATTTGCAGCTGAAAAGCCTGATATCGTCAACCACCATGCAGCGCAGATTTCAGTCCCCCTTTCCGTCCAGCAGCCATTAGTTGACGCAGAGATCAACATAAATGGAACGTTAAGGCTCCTGGAGCTTTCTAAAGACTATGGCGTAAAGAAATTCATCTTTTCTTCAACGGGTGGGGCCATTTATGGTGAAGCAACAAAGGTACCAACCGACGAAGAATACCCACCTGTACCGGCGTCTCCCTATGCTATTTCCAAGTTCTCCAGCGAACGTTACATTCAGTACTATCACGGACAGTTTGGCCTGAACTATATAATCTTACGGTACAGCAATGTTTTCGGCCCGAGGCAGATTCCTCATGGCGAGGCAGGTGTTGTGGCAATCTTTACCGAGAAGCTCCTTGCAGGACAACAGCCGATTCTGAATCATTTTGCTGATGAAAAAAAAGGGATGATCAGGGATTACTGTTTTGTTAAAGATGTTGCGCGGGCCAGCATACTTGCAACTAAGAGTAAAAAGATTGGTATCTTTAACATCGGTACGGGAAAAGGGACCCACACCCTTGATCTCTATAGAGAAACTATTGACGCATTGCGCAGCAAAGGAAAGGAAATCGCTCATAAGTTTGACAAGCCCAAAAGAGATCTTGCAAGACCTGGTGATATTAGAGTAAGCACGCTCGATCCGTCGAAAGCAAAAAAGGAGTTAAAATGGTCATCAAAGTATGATCTCCGAAGAGGTCTGCTTGAAACTGTCGACTGGTATATGAAATTGTGAGAATTGCTCTTGCAAAATGTCTATGGGATAAGAGAGACTGCTAATGAAAATTAAGATGCTTGGGACAGGAACCTGCGTGCCATCATTGCAGAGATTGTCGTCTTCTTATCTGGTGGTGACCGGGCAAGCTACTATTCTTATTGATGTGGGGCCATCTGTTGTAAGAAGGCTTCTTGAATGCGGTTACACAACGAGAGACATCGATATGGTAATCCTCACCCATTTCCATGTTGATCACACTGCTGATCTTTCTACTTTTCTCTTTGCATCAAACTATGACGTTATACCTAGGACAAAAGAGCTGTTTATCATTGGTGGCAAAGGGCTTCACGATTTTTACCAAGGCCTTCTTGCTGTTTACCCCTGGCTCTTGCCAAAATCTTATGAGATCTGTCTCCATGAACTACGAGAAGGAACGCTGAAAAAGAGCGGCCTGGTCATAACAGCTTCACACATGGAGCACAATAATGAGAGCATCGGTGTGAGAATAGAAGGGGATAAAACAGTTGTTTTCTCGGGTGATACGGATTACACGCAGAATCTTATAGAGCTCGTGAAGGAAACAGATCTTCTTGTTGTAGAATGCTCATTTCCAGAAAAAAAAGCAAGTGGCCACCTCAATCTTGCCATGGTGCAAAAGGTCGTTGAACAGGCAAAACCGAAGAGGGTAATCCTTTCTCACCTTTATCCCGACTGGGATGGTTATACGGGCGTGCTTCACTCTCCTATTCTTCTGGGTGAAGATAATATGGAGATAGAGGTCTAGCAGGAACAGGCAGGGAGCATAGAGCTTAGGACACAACAAAAAACCCCATCCAAATTCTCTACTGGCGGTTATGCACTTCTTTTTGTGATGATTAAGAGACCTTTTTTTGCTTCTACCGCATATTTCTTGGATTTCTGAAGTTCGGCTAGAAGGTATTCCTCGTCTTCATCAAGGAGCACGACAAATTTTCCATCCTGTTTCAGGAAAGTCATACCTTTCTTAATAAATGCCTTGGTTGCCTCTCCGACGGGAAGTTCATCTTCCCAGCTATAATTCAGGGCAGGCTGAACAAAGATAAAATCAAAGGCGCCGCTGAGAAGAATCGGAAACTCAAGCTCTAAATGGAAGAACCCGTTACGCGCAGCTAAATGCTGAAATTCTGTGAACCACCCCTTCTTCCTGAAGATATCCCATGTTGACTCATCTGCCTCAAGGCTGTAAAGCAAATCTTCAACCCTTTTAATATCAATGTCCCGCGTAAAAAAGGTCGCTGTGGTAGCATCCATAACATCTCTGATGCGTGATGTATAGAATTCTAATTTGACCTCAATTTCTTCCCTTATCTTTACATCTTCTTTGATTTTTCTGGAGAGAGAAAAGTAGAGACGGTACATTTCTTTAAATTCATCCAGCACTTCTTTCGGATTTCGACCAAAAAGAGAACCCTGTTTTGTAATGTCAAACATGTTGCCTATGTCTTTTAACGTGATTCCGATGAGGGGATTCCCGAGCTTATAGTGGTGATGTGCTGTTGCTCCGTAGCGATGATTAATCATATTCTGAAGGGCATCGTAACATATGTGTGACCTTTCAATCCCATAAAGATTGTGATCAAGGATATACTTCTTGAGAGATTTTTCATCCTCCCACTCTGCTTTGAAACTGTTCTTTTCATTGTAGGGAAGAACAAAAGAAAGATATGCAAGACCTTCAAGCAATTGCACGGTCACGTTTCCAAAACCGGTAGTCATGTCCAGTATGCGAAGCGACAAGAGGTCCTCTTTTGTAAGTTGTTTATTTTGGCCGATCATGACTTCTTCAATGTCGAAATTGTTCTTGGCTTGGTTATCCACGAATAGATAAGAACAGATATCGCTTCTATCATATTCGTTCAGGACACCCGTTTTTTGATAGGTGTTATTTTCAACGTTAATATCGTAATTTTTCAGGTATGCTTCGGTAGTCGGCAATGTGTCATCAGGGAAAAGCTCTCTGTACACCTCCCTTATTCTCGGGTAGATCTCAAGCCGCCTCCTGGATGAGCCTATCATTTTTCGTGTTGATCTTTTCTTGTCCTTAAGATGTTTTATGAGGGCTTGACGTTCATGCTCTAAAATATCCGGCAAAGTATTTTTTAATCCAACAAGCGAGAATGTATTGAAAAAGAGTTGAGCAGATTTTTCTTCTCCTGAGAGCAAGGATGCTTCGAGATCAATCTCGATGAGCTTTTGTTCAAAAGCGACAGGTTTTTTAATGAGGATCCAGTAACGACCATTCGTGAGAATTCCCCATGGAGAATGTGATTTTTTTAAAAGGTACATTAGCTGATACAGGGGAATCCTGTTTTCGAATTCAAGATAAAACCCGCTGATGCCCTCATGCAGATTCCTTCCATACCTCTTAAGAACGAGAATGCTGAGGACATTGTCATAATACTCTTTCATACCCCATAATTTGGAACTTTTAGCTCTGACATCCTCTGAGGAGAAAAGGGCTACATCGGGGTCTTTGACATGATCCTCAAAAAATTTAGGTTTAGATTCATAGGTAAAGCCGAGCATTTTAAGCATAGGCTTCACCAGATGAATCTCTGTGTGAATCTCGCTCGCAAATTTTTTAATATCCTGAAACTTCGTTAATAGTTCTGTGAGGGAAGGGTAGACACCACTTTCAATGGGCATCGAAGAGAGTGTTTCTATGCTTGCTGGCGTAAAAAGAGTGTTTTGTAAAATCAACGGTTGCATAGTCGTAGAATGATAATCGATGCGGGAGATTTAGTCAAGGACAGGAATGTCTTTTCCTTCCTTGTCTATTCCCATCTTTTGGATACGCTCGATTTCTCGTAACTTCATCTTGATGATAACGATAAGGCCGATAATCCCTATCCAGAAGATAAACAGGTTTTGATACACAATAAACCTTTCATATGGCACTGTGGGAAAAACATCTATCTTGTCTTGCTGTGCAAAAAGATCCGTAGCACTGATAAAAATTCCTGCAAGAGCCGTGAATATTCTTTTCATTGAGTCTCCTAGCTGATAAAGCCTATTACAGTCATAATAACGAAATAGAGAAAATAGATAATGCCAATCCAGGTAAACAGCGTGCTTCGCTCGCCCCGTTGTGATTTTCTGTCAAAAAATGGAATAAGAAAGAAAAACAAAATGCCCGCAGAAATGAGAAGAATTGCAATCGTTTCTCCGTTCATCCCGAGAATTTCACCCGGGAACAGCTTCAAAGTCTGAAAGAGGAATAGGAAGTACCATTCCGGCTTGATGTTCTCAGGTGCAGGAGCGAGAGGATCGGCCTTTTTCCCAATTTCAGGTGGTGCAAGTGTTGCCAGCGTCACCACAATTCCAAGAACGATAAGCCAGATAATAAGGTCTTTATATACAAAATTCGGGAAGAAAGGAGTCTCTTTCAGCTTTTCTTTTTCAACGGATATGGGTACGCTCATGCCATGGTACTGAACAAGGATGACGTGAAGCCCGATGAGGCAGAACGTTATAAGGGGTAGTACAGAAACATGGAAGGCATAGAAACGGGTTAGAGTATCCCCGGTTACATCGATACCTCCTCTCAGGAAAGCCTTTATGAATCCTCCAACAACAGGGAAATTTCCAGCTCCACCGGTAGCGACCCTGACTGCGGCAAAAGCCCTTTCATCCCAGAGCAGGAGATAGCCACTGAGCCCGAAAAAAATAGCAATACCCAGAAGAATGAACCCTGAAACCCAGATAAACTCTCTGGGTTTCCGATATGCCTTGAGAAGTAACGTACTCCAGACATGAATGAAGAGCATAACGATTGCGATCTGGGCGCCCCAATGATGGAGGGAGCGGAAAAACCACCCCATATTGAGCTTGGTGACGATCTCGATGATGCTCTTATGGGCATGCTCAAAATAGGGTATATAGTAGAAAGAAAGAACTATGCCTGTTATGAACTGAATAATAAAGAGAAAAAGGGTTATACCGCCGGTATAATACCATATTTCATATTTGTGATTAGGGACGAATTTCTGTTTCGCAAGGTCCCTGATTTCATCAAAGTTGTATCTCTCTGAAAACCAACTTTTAAGCCTTGGGCAGTTCAACCTTTATCCCCTTTTTTGCGACAATAAGCTTATCCCCTTCAACCGATACATCAAAAAATTCAAGCGGTTTTGGCGGGGGTCCTTCAATGTTTTTTCCATTCTCATCAAACCAGCCCTTGTGACAGGCGCAATAAAACTTCTTGTCCTGAGGTAAATAGGTGATATTGCATTCCATATGGGTGCACACCCCTTTCAGTGCCACCGTTTTTCCGTCCGAGTGCTTGAAAAAGAGACCGAGTTTTCCGCCCCAGGCAAAAGGCTTAACTGAATTAGTGGGGATGTTCAGAAAATCCTCGGGTTTTAAAATGACAAAATCCGGTTCTTTGCCAAGGGTAGGGAATGCGAACTTGAGAAGACCATAAAAGCTGCCTCCAATGAAGGCTGCCAACCAGCCCCCGAAAATAGTGTTAAGAAAGGTTCGTCTTGTGACAAGAGAAAAATCAATCTTCATTTCCTGCCCTTCCCGAAGAGTTTCTTTTTCACCAATTGTTTTCTCAAGCCGACAATTGAATCGGTGGGTCTCACGTCCTTGGGGCATGCATCGATGCACCGAAGGATTGTGTCACATCCCCATACGCCTTTGTCGTTGTTCACATTTTCTAAAAAGTCATCTGGCCGTTCGTCCCGAGAATCAAGCATGAACCGTTCAAGCTTGGCAAGTGCAGCAGGCCCGACATAGTCCGGGTCTCTTGCCAGCACAGGGCATGCGCCGTAACAACACGCACACAAAATGCAGTTGACGTACTGGTCAATCCGCTTCCTCTCTTCTTCGCTCTGCTGAATTTCCTTCTCAGGGTCAGGGCTTGTTCTGATAAGGTAGGGTTTTACCTTCTCATACATGTTCCAGAAAGGGGTAAGGTCGACAACGAGGTCCTTAATAATCTCCAAATTCGGAAGAGGTTCAAGAACAATTGTGTTTGATCCGAAGGCTGCTACCTGAGTCCTGCAGGCAAGATCGATCTTCCCATTGATGACCATGCCGCAGGAACCGCACACTGCTGATCTGCAGGAGGATCTGAAGGATAATGTCCCATCTATTTCATCCCTGATGCGCAAAAGCACCATGAGAATTGTCAGGCCAGAGACGACCTTTATCCGGTATGATTCGAAATGAGGATCAATTTCAGGTTCTCGTGCGTCATATCGAAGTATCTTAAATGTGTATGTGTTCTCGGTTATCAATACTTCCTCTCCATGGGTTGAAATTTTGTGATTACCACTTCTTTTGAGGAAATTACCGGTTCACCATCTTTGCCTATCCGTGCGATCGTATGTTTCAGCCAGTCCGCATCGTTCCTGCTGTTAAAGTCCTTCCTGAAATGAGCGCCCCTGCTTTCCTCTCTGAGGAAGGCGCCGAGGGCAATAGTGTGAGCTACTTCAAGCATATATTCGAGTTCGATGGCATTGAGCAATTCATGGTTCATGTGTAATTTTGAGGATGAAACATGAACATTTTTGAATCGCTGTTTGACTGCGATGATATCCTGAACTGCCCGTTCAAGCTCATCCTTTATCCTGAAAATACCGACGTTGGAACTCATAATCTTGCTCAGGTCTGCAAGGATTGTATAGGGTTTTTCTGTTCCTTCATGAGTCAGCTTGTATATCTTTTTTTCAAGCTCTTCTTTTTTGCTCAGAAGAAGCTTTTCATCTGATGATACAGCATTGTTCTGGAGATAGGCATCGATGGCAAATGATGCGAGTTTTCCGAAGACAATTGTATCGAGGAGGGAGTTGCCGCCAAGCCTGTTTGCGCCGTGAACGCTAACGCAGGCGCATTCTCCGGCCGCATAGAAGCCCTTGATAGCTGTCTCGCATTTCTCATTGGTGTCGATTCCTCCCATGGAGTAATGCTGACAGGGCATAATGGGGATCGGTTCAAGAATGGGATCGATCCCAATAAAATCAATGCAGATGTTGCGAATGCCGGGCAGTTTCTCCAGTATTTTCTGAGCACCCAGGTGTCTCAAATCAAGGTTAATGTATTTGCCAAGAGGGTGTTCAAGTCCTCTTCCTTCGTTGATCTCTGTCTGGATGCACCGAGATACAATATCCCGGGGAGCAAGCTCCATGGCGTTCGGAACGTATCGCTGCATGAATCTCTCGCCGTCCTTATTTGTGAGATACCCACCTTCACCCCTGCATGCTTCAGTCATAAGGATGTTGGTGCCGATGAGTGCAGTGGGATGGAATTGGACAAATTCCATATCCTTGATCGGGACCCCGGCCTTATAAGCTATGCCGATGCCACTTCCTGTATTAATGAGTGCGTTGGTTGAATAGAAGTAAACCCTGCCATAACCACCTGTTGCAAAGAGTGTAGTTTTTGCGCGGATGGGTATGATCTCTCCGCTTTTCAAATCAAAGGCAATTACTCCATGGCAATTACCGTTATCATTAACGAGTGCAATGACAAACCATTCGGGGTAAAACTTTACCCCCTTTGCAATGGCACGCTCGTTCAGGGTATTAAGCAAGACGTGTCCTGTCAGGTCGGCAGAGTAGCATGTCCTTGGATATCCGGCACCCCCAAAGGGCCTCTGAGCTATGGAGCCGTCTGGAAACCTGCTGAAAGGACATCCCCAGTGCTCCATCTCGTAAACAATCTTTATGGCCTCCTGACACATTATCTCTACGGCATTCTGGTCAGCAAGGTAGTCACTGCCTTTTGTTGTATCAAAGGCATGCTTCTCCCAGGTATCATCCCTGCCATTCGGATTATTGGCAAGGGCTGCATTAATGCCACCCTGGGCTGCGATGGAATGGGAGCGTATTGGGTAGACCTTCGAAAGGAGTCCTACATCATACTTATCGCAAAGGCCAACTGCTGCCCGGAGGCCTGCAAGACCTCCACCCACAATGAGGACATCGTGATTGAGCATAGTTATGACATAACAAAGTACAGGTAAATTAATACTATGGAAATAATTGACGCGACTGTATTTGACAGCCAAAACAGTCGTTTTTCATTTCGATAGCCAAAATCCATGACAATGGTGCGAAGCCCGTAAACGCTGTGAAAGGTGAAAAGGATAAGGATGAGAACATCGAGGACAGGTTGTCTGTGGAGGCTTAAGGCCCAGTCAGGCTTTTTATCTTTTGTAAAAAGGAAATAGCTTGTAAGGATTTTGATGCCAAAAAGAATTATGAGTGATACACCGCTGATTCTGTGAAAGAGCCAGATAAACATATCTGTTCATAGATATCAAATTGATTCTTTTATTGTCAAGAAATATTTTAACAAATTTCATTAGTTTTGAATATGACCTCACAAAATTGAAAGGACATTTTTCTTGACATAGAAGAAACCATACGCTAATACATCAAAAAAATCATAGAGCATAATGAAGAGAAACTGCATACCACTTTTCCTGATTATTTCGGTGTTGGCGGTCACGGTATGTTCAAGTTCCGCGGCCGGCGATAAAGACATAGATAGCATCCTTTCCTCGGCGGAGTCTCTTTTCAAGATGATGAAAGAAAGGAATTACACAAGGATTTGGTTTTTTCTTTCCAATGCCTCTAGAAATGACATCATAGAAGATACCTACAGGAATATTGTGAGCAATTCAAAAGAAAAAGGGAAGGGGATGATATTTTCCAGGGAGCAGATAAGAGATAATTTTGGTTCTGGCGGTGCTATTGCGCGAGTCTATTGGGACAGCTATATTGATGCTTTTAATCCGGACATGGTGCTTGAACAAAGTAAATGGGAAATGGGAAAGGTTAGCAAGGATAAAGCTGAGATAAATATTATATACAAAAAGGCCACGAGGCCTGCTATTATTCAGATGTACAAGGAAGATGATATATGGAGGGTTGGGTTAGCTGAAACATTCAAATCTGCAAAACGCTAACAAAGAAAGGTACAACATAGAAGACGGAAAGGAAGGGATAACATGGGCGACTACGATGATCGGCCGGACTGGCGAGAATTAGACAGACGAAGGGATAAAAGCAAGCTCTACGGGAGAATTGAAGAAAAAGGTCAAAAGAAAGAAAGGCCGAAAGATCGCTACCAGACTGGGAGGGTAAAAGAAGCCCTTGACAGGCTTTTCATGGGCAAAAAAGGGACTATAGAACATGAAAAGCTCTACAATAAGATTCACAGTACCTATGGATCAAACAGGTTCGTATCCACTGTAAGAAAATATATTGAGCAATACGGTTTACCGGACGATATATCTGCTCTTCTTCTTATCCTTGATACAAAGGAACAGGATATAATTTGCAGTGGTATTGGAAAACTTAAGGAGTTATATCCGGGATTAACAAGCAGGCAGCAGGAAGACACCAGGAGAAAGCTATCTATCCTTGCTATGACCGATAAATCGAGGGAGGTCAGGAATGTGGCGGGGGAGGCGTTGGAAGAAGTGAAAGAAACAGCAGGATAGACGGGGAAGAGCGGGAACGGCGCTACTTTTCCCATTCATAGAATTCTGTTTGTTTTGTCTCTAACTCTCTTCGGGCGGTCATTCTTGTTACTTCCATGACTATAACTCTCGTTTCTGCGAGGGTTGTTCGTTGAATCTCACGTTTCTCTTTTCCATAATAAGGAAGGAATTTATTGTTTAACAGATGCTGAAGTTCCTGCTCATCCTCAACGTACCGTGCATTTCCATAGGCTATGACGCTTTCCCATTTCCCATGGCAGTTATTCCAGCTCTTTAAATCCTCCGTAGTCCCATAGTATCTCATGATGGTATATACAACAGATGGGTTTCTTTGAATGAAATCAATCTTTTTTCCACCAACAGCGCAATGGAAGTAAAACTTTCCATCTTCATAGGAGTGATTAATCGGTACCGCATACGGTTCGTTAGCGAGCGAGAATGACAACACCCCGTGGTATGTCCCCTCAATAATCCTTTCACACTCCCCGTTATTTATCTCAGGTGGTTTTATTCTATATTTCACTTTATCATCACCTGATTAATCTTCTGTATGAGGATTTGTATGAGCGTTCGGCTTCTTTCCTTTCCAGCCATTCTCGCTTTCCTGGCCTGTCCTATTCACTTTTTTCCCTATTGCCCATAGCCTGATCTTAAACTATTAACGTATTCGACCCATCAGGTATTATATAGCAGAGCTTCCTTTTTCCGTCATTCAGAGAATTAATTGCCTCCTGTAGAGTCTTATATGGCGTTAAGCCCATTCTGACAGCCTGATCGTCCGGCAAATCAGAGACAAGGAGTATATTGCATCGTGCTGCCTTACAGCGTGTCGCATAGGCAGTTTGGGCATAGACTTTATCACTGGCCCTTACGTACGGCTCCATCTCGGCAATGGTTGCATACTCAAACCATCTCAGGAAATCCTGGTTCCCTAATCCATCTTCACATTTTCCATTAACAATTACCACGCCGTTGTCTTTCACGGCCCCCATGGCGTGTTCAATTGCCTTATGGGATTGGATAAAATTGATATCCTTTGGAAAACCGCCGGAACTGACAATAACCACATCGGCCCTTTCTTCAATGTCCACCGAAAAGTGCTTCCTGTACCAGGAACATCCGGTCAGGTGGGCTTTCCTGATGTCTCCTGCAAAGATGTTAAGAAAATTCTTTTTGTCATCAACTACGGTGTTGATCAGATAAAGGGGGGTTTTAATGAGACTTACAGCCTCCATGATCTCCTCATGCATGGGATTGCCCGCAAGTGTCCCTGATTTTGCGAGATCATGCTTACCCAGCGCATCTTCACGAAACACTTTCTTGTGAATCCCGAGGATAGTTTCGTAACCTGCAACGCCTGGAAAGATCGATTTACGACCGCCACCGTAACCGGCCAGGTAATGAAAATTAATAGAGCCTGTTATTATCGCAGCATCCGTATTGACCAGGGCATTGTTTACCTTGATCTCCAGGCCTGATGCTGTCTTTCCGAGCGATAGGAGAATATCGTTGTTAAAACAATCATGATCAAAACACCGAACAGCACTGAAAACAGTTTCAGAAACGATGCCCTTCATCTCCTCTGTGTTCTGTTTCCTGTGATTACCCAGGGCGAAGATGATCTCGGTGTTTACTCCCTGCAGGTATTCATCGAACAGGATTGGGAGAATCCGTTCCATACCGGCATATCTCGTTACGTCAGGAACGACGACAAGCAGTTTCTTAAACTGTTTTACCCAGTCCCTGAAAGGTAGGCTCCCTATGGAGTTTTCAAGTGCCTGGGCGAGGATGCTCTGCGGGTCAACCGGTTTAGGTTCGCTATGCTTGAGTACCCTGGTTTGCCAGTTTTGAGGAACGCCGAAATTGACAGTTCCTCTCCCATATTTCAAGGAATAGGTTGACATACTTTTTAAAACCCTCACTTATTTTGTCTTTATTTTTTTATGCTATAAAAAACCTCTACGCCACCGAAAATTGCGAGGTCTCCAAGCTCCTCTTCAATGCGCATGAGCTGGTTGTACTTTGCAATCCTTTCGCTCCGGGAGGCAGATCCTGTCTTAATCTGACCAACGTTTGTTGCGACTGCAAGATCTGCGATGAATGTGTCTTCTGTCTCGCCTGAACGATGGGAGATTACGCATGTGTATCCTGCTCGTTTTGCAATTTCTATGGTGGTGAGTGTCTCAGTTACAGTGCCAATCTGATTGAGCTTAATAAGAATTGAGTTTGCAATGCCTTGTTTTAAGCCTTCTCTGAAGATATTAGGGTTTGTAACGAATATATCATCGCCAACAATCTGGATTCTTGATGAGCATTTGTCCGTAAATTTCTTCCAACCCTTCCAGTCGTTCTGGGCAAAACCGTCTTCTATTGAGATGATGGGGTAATCGTTGATGATCTTGTCGTAAAATTCCACCAGCTTATCGCTTGACCAGGTATTACCGTCAATCTTATATTTACCGCTTTTCTGATACAATTCACTTGCCGCAACGTCCAGGGCCAGAAGTATATCTTCGCCTGGCTTGAAGCCTGCTTCTTCGATGGCCTTCATAAGGGTATCAAGTGCCTCTTTTGTATTCTTTATCTGCGGCGCAAAGCCACCCTCATCGCCAACACCGGTGGCATGCCCTTTATCTTTAAGTACACCTTTTAAAGTGTGAAAAACTTCAACCCCCATCCTTATTGATTCCTTGAAACAATCAGCACCTACAGGAACGATCATAAATTCCTGGCAATCGAGTGAGTTCTGGGCGTGTGCGCCGCCATTGATAACATTCATCATTGGGACAGGGAGTTCCCTGGCGCGTATTCCGCCTATATATTGATAAAGAGGCAAACCGACGAAGTCTGCTCCTGCACGGGCTACGGCCATTGAGACGCCAAGAATTGCATTGGCGCCAAAGTTGCTTTTATTCTCTGTTGCATCCATTTCAATCATGAGGTTATCGATATGTGCCTGCTCCAGAGCATCAAGGCCTTCCAGTTTCGGGGCTATGGTCTCATTCACATTCTCAATGGCCTTCAATACTCCTTTGCCTTTGTATCTCTTTTTGTCTCCATCTCTTAGCTCAAGGGCTTCCCTCTCGCCCGTTGATGCCCCTGATGGCACAATTGCCCTGCCCATTGAGCCGCTCTCTAAAATTACCTCAACTTCAACGGTGGGATTTCCCCTGCTGTCCAGCACTTCCCTTGCAAAAACATCATATATGGATGACATAAAAACCTCCTTTTGAAATTCAGTTTTACGTTCCCCGTCCTCCGGAGCGGTTGCTCTGCCATTGCAGAGGGTGGATGGGTTCCAAGCGATGAGTTGAAAGCCAAACGGCTTTATACCCTAACCGCTCGCCTCGATAGCACTTATTTTGAGAATACCACAAGAGGATGAAGGGCTTCAAATGATTTATTAAAAGGTTGCCTTGGTTGCGAAATATATTAGCTCGTTATATATTCATAGTTGTCTGGAGAATGTTTTGAAATATACGAAAGATTTTGCGCTAAAACTCCTGAGATCTGAAGGACAGGCATTGATAAATCTGTATCGCGAAGCTGATGCAGTCAGATGTAAGAATATGGGGGATGAGATTTTTATCAGGGGGATAGTCGAATTTTCAAACATCTGTATAAATAATTGTCTTTATTGTGGGATTAGAGCATCTAACAAAAATGTTCAAAGATATTCTATGACGGTTGAAGAGATTATGGAGACAGCGCTTTCCATGGAACAGAACAACCTTTCGACCATTGTTCTTCAATCAGGGGAAGTGCCTGATATAAGAGATGGTGAGATAGGCGAAATCATTCGCATGATCAAGAAAGAGACCTCCCTCGCCGTAACGATCTCGGTTGGAAATCGCACGAGAGAAATATACCGCTACTGGCGTGATTGTGGAATGGACCGTTATTTTCTGCGTTTCGAGACGAGTGATTCGGAATTGTTCAGCAGGCTTCATCCTGGAAGCACTCTTGAGGAGAGGCTGACTTGCCTTAACGATTTGCATGACCTCGGAATTCAAACTGGAAGTGGATTTATGATAGGACTTCCTGGTGAAACGTTCGACATCCTTGCCGGCAATATACTGCTTTGTCGGGAATTTGATTTAGATATGATAGGAATAGGCCCCTATATACCTCACCCCGATACGCCTCTTAGTGGGAGCGTGAATGCTTATAAAGATGATCCTGATATTTTTTTTAAAGCGCTTTCTGTTCTTCGGATTTTCAATCCGGAATCTCACATTCCGGCAACAACTGCGTTTGATGCAGTCTTTCCTGGGGAGGGAAGAACCCTGGCGCTTCAAAGAGGGGCAAATATCTTCATGCCAAATACTACCCCTGTAAGATATCGAAAAGAGTATCTTCTTTATCCCGGAAAACCGGGAGTTGATGAAGAACCCGATCAATGCCTGGATAGTGCGATCGCACGAATTACATCTTTAGGAAGATCGATAGGGAAGGGGCCGGGGCACTCCATTAAAAGAAGGGGTCAAGCAGCCGAGGGTTCAAGGGGTTAGGGATGAAACAGAAGCCATCGTAACCTTTGCAAAATATATTCAAGAATTTTTCTTGGTGCCTCTACCCTGGAACTTTTGAACCCTCGGCTGCTGTATTCATCTTATACGTATTTCCCTGAGATATAATCACTCAGGTGTTCAATCATCGAGTCACGTTCTATTAACATCGATTTAACAACATCTCCAATTGAAACAAGGCCAACGAACTTATCACCCTCAAAAACAGGAAGGTGCCTTACTCTTTTGCCCGTAATAACAACCATGCAGTCTTCAACAGAAGTGTCAGGTTTTACCGTATACATCTTTTCATAGGGCGTCATTATTTCTTCTACAAGGGTTTCCCTCGATGTTTTCCCTTTGAGGATAACTTTTCGGGCGTAGTCTCGTTCGGAGAGGATGCCTATCACCTTGCCTTTTTCGTCCATGACCATGACGCTGCCTATTTCTTTTTCACCCATAATCTTGAGTGCCTCAAAAACTGTTGCTTTCGGTTTGACGGAAAATATTTCCTTTTTTCTTTGCTTTAATAAATCCTTAACGGTTTGCATAGAGTTACCTCCTTAAAGAAATATTGAAAATCCAGAACGTTAATTTTTTATAAATAAAGATCACGCTCACCCTGCTCGAGTTTCTTGATTCTTTTTTTTATTTCATCTCTAATCTTTGCGTTAGGAATTTGTTTTAAATGTTCTTGAATTGTTTTTTCACCTATTTTCCGTGTTTCCTCAGAGGCATAGTCGAGCAGAAACTCTTTAAATGTTAGAATGGCGTTTGGTTGACAGAGATTCTGGATCTCTCCGGACTTTGCAAGAGGCATGAAATTGTCGCCAGTTCTGCCTCTTCGGTAACATGCTGTACAAAAACTCGGTATGTAGCCTGATTCACAAACACTTCTTAATACTTCATCGGTGGTGCGGTGGTCTTCGACCTGAAACTGACCAACAGCTTCTTCAGGTTTATTTTCAATGTCCTTGTGATAACCTCCAACGCCTGTGCAAGAGCCTGCACTTAGCTGGGAGATGCCAAGCTCGATAATCTGATCCCTGAACTCCGGCTTTTCCCGTGTGGATAAGATCATACCAGTGTAGGGTACTGCCAGCCGAATAGTTGCCACAATTTTCTTAAAATCTTCATCGTTTACAAGATAAGGAAAAGTTTCAAGGGTTATGCCCGTTGCGGGGCGGATTCTTGGCACTGAGATGGTATGACATCCAACTCCGAAACGTTCTTCAAGGTGCAGGGAGTGAAAAAGGAGGGCAAGAACTTCAAACTTATGATCATAGAGGCCAAAAAGTACGCCAAAACCGACATCGTCGATTCCGCCTTCCATAGCTCTGTCCATAGCAGTTGCGTGCCAGTCATAATCCCTTTTTGGGCCGGAAGGATGCATTATCTTATAGGTTTCCCTGTGGTAGGTTTCCTGAAAAAGGATGTAGGTTCCGATACCTGCTTCCTTCAGTTTTCGATAATCTTCGACCGTTGTCGCTGCAATATTTACGTTCACTCGACGTATGCTTCCTGCTTTGTCCTTAACTTCATAAATCTTTTTGATCGAATTCAGGACATACTCAATAGGGCAATTAACAGGGTCTTCGCCTGTTTCGAGGGCAAGTCGCTTGTGACCCATGGCTTCGAGAGCAACAATCTCATGCTCTATTTCATCCAAATCCAGGCACCGACGAACAATGGAATTACTTTTTCGGTAACCACAATACATGCAGTTGTTAATGCAATAGTTGCTAATGTAAAGCGGCGCAAAGAATACGAGTCGTTTTCCATAGATCCTTTGTTTTACTTCATGGGCAGTTTCAAAGAGAAGATTCATTATTTCTGGATCATCACACTGAAGAAGGATTGCTGTTTCATATGGGGATAACCCCCCGGCCTCTGCACCTTTTTGAATGATCTCACGTGCTGTATTTTGAGGAGCTGATTTTGCTTTTTCGAGGAACCCATAAATCTGTTGTTCATCGATAAAATCAGCCTTATATATTTTATCTTGCCTTTTCATAAATCTCCGTACACAAATATATTGTTATGAGGCTCAAAAGTAAATAGGTATTACATTTTTTTGTTCTCAAGAATTTCTAGAACCTGGGGAAACGGTGCGAGAGCACGTTTTAATATTCCGAGAACATAGGCGATGAGAACTCCATAATTCACCATCGGCACGCCTGCCTTCTGAGCCATCATGAGACGATGGAGCATCTCCTTGCGGTTAATCATGCATGCACCGCAATGGATAATAAGTTTGTAATCCTTGATGTCGGGTGGTAATTCATGGCCGCTGACCCATTTAAAATCAAGGGGTCCACCGACAACCTGCCGTAACCACCGCGGTATCTTTACGGTTCCAATGTCATCTTCAACCCGGTGGTGTGTACAGGCCTCCGCGATAAGCACCTTGTCCCCGGGGGCAAGGTGCTCCACCGCCTTTGCGCCTTCAACGAGGGAGATCAAATCACCTTTATTCCGGGCAAAAAGTATGGAGAACGAGGTCATGGGTACATCAGGAGGGGTGTCTGCGGCAACCTTGAGAAAGGCCTGTGAGTCAGTGATAACAAGGCGTGGATTTTCCTTAAGATTGCTAAGTGCTGCCTTCAACTCTCGCTCTTTGACCACCAATGCTATGGCATCATGGTCAAGGATGTCCCGTATTGTTTGAACCTGAGGAAGAATCAACCGTCCTTTTGGTGCGGCAAGGTCAATGGGCACGACGAGGACTACTGTATCACCGGGGGAGATCAGATCTCCAATGATGGTAGATGACATCCAGTCTTTGGGTGCAAGCTTGATCATCTCCAGCTTTAGTTCATCGATACCTTTCCGATTGACTGCGCTGACCGGTACAACTGGTATATTAAGTACGGAGCTGATTTCCTCAGGAGACGCTTGTGGAAAAAGGTCGATCTTGTTAAGAACACCAATAACGGTTACCTTATGTTCCTTTGCCTTTTGAATGACTTCAAATTCATGGTGGTCTACTTCTTTAGCAGGATCAATGACGAGTAAAAGGAGGTCCGTCTTAGCAAGGACACTATATGCCTTTTCGATCCTGAGCATACCAAGTTCGCCCACATCATCGATGCCGGCCGTATCGATGATGACAACAGGGCCTATGGGAAGGATTTCCATGGACTTATATACTGGATCTGTAGTAGTTCCAGGTATATCAGAGACAATCGCGATATTTTGGTTTGTCAATGCGTTGATAAGGCTTGATTTGCCAGCATTTCTTCGGCCAAATATAGCAATATGAAGTCTACTGCCTCGTGGTGTTTGGCTTAAGGTTGTGTCTTCCATCTATTTGTTTCCTTTCTTTCTGTGTTTCAGTTTACGGAGTCCTGCTATTCCCGGACGCGTTAATTCTGAAGGAGAAAATATGATATCGAGTTCCTCCTGAGTAAAGAGTCCTTTTTCAATTACTGCCTGGCGTATTGTTTTGCTCTGAGTAGCGGCTTCTCTGGATAGCTCTGCTGCGTTTTCATACCCGATATAGGGGACAAGGGATGTTGCAAGGCATAGACTTTCTTCGAGCCAACGAGTGCACCGTTCCGGATTGGCTTGTATCCTTTCGACGCAGCGAGTTCGAAACAATGTTAAGCAGGTATTCAGGAGTTTTAGTTCCCATAGGAGGTTAAATGTTATGAGAGGGAGAAATGCATTTCAGGAGTTTTAGTTCCCATAGGAGGTTAAATGTTATGAGAGGGAGAAATGCATTCAGTTCAAGCTGACCTGAGAATGCTGCAAGGGTAATCGCCTGATCACAGCATATTACCTGGAATGATATCTGAGAAACCATCTCTGTAATGACTGGATTTACTTTGTTTGGCATGATCGATGATCCTGCTTGCAGCTGCGGGAGGGATATTTCAGCGAATCCTCCCCGAGGACCTGGCGGTTCAAGTACTCTTTTTCGTTGAGTTTCCCTGTTCCATGAATTCGTTATGAATTTAGAATCTACTTCTCGGAGTATAGTGAGTATGGAGAAGTTTATGCGATTTCTTCCCAAGAGGCACTTTAAGGAATTCCTTGTAGATCTTCTTAATTGCCGGATTCTCATGTGATTTTCTGTATTGGAGTGCGCAATCCTCCTGATAGAGAGCCTGTGCTCTGAGATTCCTGATTTCATCGTTGACCGGAAATGGTTGTCCGCCTCCACCGACACACCCTCCGGGGCACGCCATGATTTCAATAAAATGATACTGAACTTTGCCTTCTTTAACTTTTTCGAGAATTTTGCGTGCATTGGCGAGGCCATGGGATACTGCAACCCTTACGTCGCCGATTCCATCAACCGGGATGACTGCTTCCTTGAGACCATCAAGTCCTCTGACAGCGGTAAATTCTACGTTTTCTAAGGTCTTTCCAGTGGCAATCTCATATGCCGTTCTCAATGCCGCCTCCATAACCCCACCGGTTGCCCCAAAGATAGTTGCTGCTCCTGTATACTCGCCCATGGGATCATCGTAATGCCCGTCTGGGAGGTTCGCAAAATCAATCCCCGCCTGTTTGATCATCTTCGCAAGTTCCCTTGTTGTAAGGACATAGTCAACATCCTTGAAGCCGCTATCGTTCATTTCTGGACGGTTGCATTCGAATTTCTTTGCTGTACACGGCATGATGGATACCACTACCATATCCTTTGGATCGACTTTTGCTTTCTTGGCGAAGTATGTCTTTGAAAGTGCCCCGATCATCTGATGGGGGGATTTGCATGTGGAGAGATGGGGAATAAGTTCAGGATAGAAATGTTCAATAAATTTTATCCATCCCGGACTACAACTTGTAATAAGGGGTAGAGTACCTCCCTCTTTGACGCGTTTGAGTAATTCTGAACCTTCTTCAAGTATAGTGAGGTCAGCTGCAAAATTTGTATCAAAAACACGGTCAAAACCAAGCATTCTGACTGCTGCAAGCATCTTTCCGGTCACCAGTGTTCCGGGCGGATAACCGAATTCTTCGCCCAATGCAGCTCGCACAGCAGGGGCATCCTGGGCAACAACGAATTTCGTAGGGTCATTGATTGCCTCGAAGATTTCATCGATATATTCTTTTTCGGTAATCGCACCTACAGGACAAACCATAGAGCATTGTCCACAATTGGTGCACGCCACGTCATTGATGTCTCTTCCAAAAGCGGGTTCAACTCTTGCCTCAAAGCCTCTGCCAACAGTATAAAGGGCTGTTACAGACTGGATTTCCTGACAAACAGTTACGCAACGTCGGCACAGGATGCATTTGTTTTGGTCCCTTCTTATTGAAGGTGATGATTCATCGATACGACCTTCACTTTTTTCACCGGCTAACCTTACTTCCCTAATCTGTAATTCTGATGCGAGATTTTGGAGTTCGCAATGAAGATTTTTTGCACAGGTAAGACATTCAAAGGGATGGTTAGAAAGGAGCATCTCCACAGAGAACTTCCGTGCTTTTCTCACACGCTCTGTATTTGTATAGACCACCATACCGTCAGAAGCGGGTGCTATGCAGGATGCCTGCAGTACTTTATTGCCTTCAACCTCTACAAGGCAAACCCGACAGGCCCCTATAGCCTGAACCTCCGGCAGGTAACACAGCGTTGGAATATGAATTTTGGCTTTAAGTGCGGCATCAAGGATTGTAGTGCCATCCTCTGCTTCTACTTTTCTGCCATCAATCATCAGTGTCATCATGCGAAACACTCCTTGTGTGTTCTCAGGAAGTTATTCTTCCTCCCTGAGGTAGCAGTGTAAGCATCGCTTTGCTTCTTCCACGGCAGCATCGGTCTGGTAGCCGAGGACAACCTCGTTAAAATTCCTGTATCTCTTTGCAAAAGGTAAATGCGACATTCCTGATCTTTTTCTTTCTTTCTGATACTCCGTCTCGTCATACGAAACAACCATGCTGACGAGTTCATCGCGGAAAGCGTTCGGCAGCTCACCATCACCACCGAGATAGACGTCAATAGCCATTGCTGCTTTTTTCCCATCAGCCACAGCTTCTACTACCGAAGCAGGGCCTCTCACGTTGTCACCGGCTGCATAAAAGCCTTCTTTCCCTGCTGAGAGTGTGTATTTATCCACTTCAATAGTGTTATTTTTTGTAATTTTGACCCCATCACCGTTAAGATACGAGAGATCAGGGGATTGGCCAATAGCTGCAATGACCAAATCAGCATCAACGACAAACTCAGAGCCTTCTATCGCCTGAGGGCTTCTTCGGCCGCTCTTATCAAATTTCCCAAGTGACATACGTGTGCACTCAACGCCTGTGACCTTTCCATTCTTTGTAATGATTTTGTTGGGCGCAATAAGTGTGTGAATCTTAACACCCTCATGCTCGGCTTCATCAATTTCCTCAGCATAGGCAGGCATATCGTCACGCTCTCGCCTGTAAAGCACCGATACTTCTTCAGCGCCTAGTCTTAATGCAGAACGGGCAGCGTCTATGGCAACGTTCCCACCTCCGATCACCGCAACCTTGCCATCTGTTTTTACCAGCTTATTAAGATTGACATCGCGGAGGAAAGACACTCCGTCAACAACGGCTATTTCTTCCTCCCCGGGTATGCCAAGCTTTTGACCACCGTGAGCACCTGTAGCAAAAAGGATTGCTCTGTAGCCATCGTTAAAGAGATTGTCTGATGTTATATCTTTGCCAAACTTGGTATTGTACTTTATCTCAACGCCCATATCTGCGATAGCCTTGATTTCGGCGTTAAGGATTTCTCTTGGCAAACGATAGTCGGGGATTCCAACGGCAAGCATGCCTCCAGCTACTGGGAGGGCCTCGAAGACGGTTGGTTTGTAGCCTTTCATTGCAAGAAAATATGCTGCGCTCAGACCAGCAGGTCCGGCCCCGATAATCGCCACTTTAATATCATTGGGTTTTGCTGTTACAGGTTTGTAGGAAGGGAATGTAGCCATATCGATATCTGCAGCAAATCGCTTAAGTGCACAGATGGCTACTGGCTGGTCAATCTGAGATCTACGGCACTTATTCTCACATGGGTGAAAGCACACTCTTCCAAGAACTGCGGGAAATGGATTTGACTCTTTAATAAGGGCGATTGCCTCCTTGAATTTTCCTTCGCTGATAAGGGTTACGTAACCCCATGCATTCTGGTCGGTGGGACATGCATTCTGACAGGGGGCATCGAATAAAGAACTACAAACCCCTGCCCTGCAGTGTTTATCTACAATGTGCTCAATGTACTCATCTTTGAAAAAACGGAGGGTCGAAAGGACAGGGTTCGGTGCAGTCTGTCCAAGACCACAGAGTGCTGCGTCTTTAATACGAGTTGCGAGTTCTACAAGGCTGTCAATATCCTCTAATTTTCCTTCTCCATGGGAGATTCTTTTCAGAATTTCGAGCATCCTTTTTGTACCGATTCGACAGGGAGGACATTTTCCGCAGGACTCCTCCTGGATAAAATCCAGAAAAAATCGGGCAAAGTCAACCATGCATGTATCTTCGTCGGCAACAATAAGTCCTCCGGAACCCACGATGGCCCCGAGTTCTGTGATTGATTCATAATCGACCGGAACATTGAGGTGTTGAACGGGGATGCAGCCGCCGGAGGGCCCTCCCAACTGGGCAGCCTTATATTTCTTTTTGTTCTTGATCCCACCACCAACATTAAAAACGATGTCGCCAAGAGGAGTTCCCATCGGCACTTCTACGAGACCGGTGTTGTTCACGGCGCCGGCGAGAGCAAAGACCTTTGTACCTCTGCTCTTCTCTGTGCCATACTGAGCATACCAGGCAGCGCCGTTCATAATGATGGCCGGTATATTCGCGTAGGTTTCAACGTTATTGAGAAGGGTTGGAGCATTAAAAAGGCCTTTTACGACTGGGAAAGGCGGCCTAGGTCGGGGTTCGCCTCTTTTTCCCTCGATGGAGAACATAAGGGCCGTTTCTTCACCACACACGAAAGCGCCTGCACCAATACGTATATCGAGGTCAAAATTGAAATCTGTATCCAGGATGTTTTTTCCAAGGAATTTATACTCTCTGGCCTGTCCTATTGCCCATACCAATCTCTCTATGGCAAGAGGATATTCGGCTCTGATATAGATATATCCCTGCTGGGCACCTACTGCGTATGCGGCAATAGCCATAGCCTCTATTACGCTGTGAGGGTCGCCCTCGAGGACGCTTCTGTCCATGAAAGCTCCGGGGTCTCCTTCATCTGCATTACAGACAACATATTTCACATCTCCTGGAGATTGAAAGGCAAATTTCCATTTCATACCGGTTGGAAAACCGCCGCCGCCGCGACCCCTGAGGCCTGACTTCAAAACCTCGTCAATGACTTCTTCCCGAGTCATAGAGGTAAGCGATTTTGCCAGGGCAAAATAACCATCACGGGCAATATATTCATCTATATTCTGAGGATTAATAACGCCGCAATTCCTTAGTACAATCTTGACCTGGTTCTTGAAAAAATCTATCTCCTTCAGAGAAGGTATCGTCTTCGCTGTTACCGGTTCCTTGTAAAGAAGACGCTCAACCACTCTGCCCTTCAACAGGTGTTCTACGACTATCTCTTCTGCGTCCTTAGGCGTCAATTTCTGATACAAGACCCCCTCAGGGTAAATGAGCGCGAGAGGGCCAAGGTCACAGGAACCTATACAGCCTGTTTCAATAACCTTAATCTCGTCTTGCAACCCCTGCTCAACAATCTTATTGACCACTGCGTCTCTTATCTCACGGCAACCGGAAGAGACACATGCAGCTCCTGCACAAACCAATACATGCGCACGTGATGACTCCATATCTATGAACCCTCCTTACTCATACTTTTCAAGAATATTTACAAGATTTGTTGACTTAACACGTCCATAGACGTCATCATCTATGAGCATAGCAGGGGCAAGACCACATGCCCCGATACAACGAACAACATCCAGTGAGTATCTTCTATCGTCCGTTGTTCCGCCAACTTTTATGCCAAGATCTTTTTCTGCCTTGCTGAGAATCTGTTGAGAACCGCGAACATAACAGGCCGTTCCGAGACATACCTTTACAGTATGTCTTCCCTGAGGCACGGTGGAGAAGAAATTATAAAAGGTAATGACACCGTACACTTCGTTCAGTGAGGTATTCAAGCCTTCTGCCACCCGTTCCTGGACTTTTTTGGGTAAGTAGCCAAAGAGCCCCTGTGCCTTGTGAAGCACCATGATGAGATCTTCAGGCTTTCCTTTATGTTCCGCGATGATTCCATCCAGCCTGGGATACAGTTTTTCTTCCTGCATCTCATCAGAGCTAAGTTTATTGTCTGTTGCCATCTTATTCCTCCCTCTCATTCATCTGCGCTGCAGTTATTTATTCGTTTATGACTTTCCCATCCACAGGGCTTCTCCTCCTGTAGCGAGTATGAAGAAGCTTGTGGGCTTTCTCGGAGTTCGGTTTCTCAAGAAATTTTTCATAGAGTTCCTGAACAGACTTGTTTTCGTGTGACCTTCGGTGGGCCATTAATTTGTCTTCTGAGTAAAGGGCTTCGCCCCTTCTTGCACGCTTGGCCATGTTGCTGCCCCACGACTGTCCGCCACCACCGACACATCCTCCAGGGCAAGCCATTACCTCAATGAACTGGTATTCACACTTGCCCTCTGTGGTCATCTGATGTTGGACTTTTTCAAGGAGTGCCCTGGCCTGACCCCCGCTATGGGCCACAGCAACCTTAACCTTGGTACCATCCATGTCTATTTCAGCCTCTTTAATTCCTTTTAGTCCTCTTACTGGTTTTACATCGAGATTTTCAAGCTCATGGCCTGTAACAAGAAAATACGCAGACCGTATAGCCGCCTCCATAACTCCACCGGTAACTCCGAAAATTGTTCCGGCACCCGTGTATTCGCCCATGATATCATCTGCCTGTTCTTCGGGCATCTCCTTCAGATCAATGCCTGCTTCCCTGATCATCCGACCAATCTCCCGTGTAGTAAGGACATAATCAACATCCCGATAGCCGCTTGTGTTCATCTCAGGTCGCTGACACTCAAACTTCTTTGCAGTGCAAGGCATAACCGACACAGAGACAATCTTTGCAGGATCTATACCTTTAGTCTGAGCATAGTATGTTTTGGCAAGGGCGCCAAACATCTGCTGTGGAGATTTTGCGGTGGACATATGAGGGATCATATCGTGGAAAAAGGTTTCCATAAATTTTATCCATCCGGGGCTGCAAGAAGTGATGAGCGGAAGATTCTTACCGGATGTGAGCCGAGATACAAGTTCAGTTCCTTCTTCAAGGATTGTCAGATCGGCGCTGAAGTTGGTATCCATGACTGCATCAAAACCGAGTCTCCGAAGGGCTGCATACATTCTTCCCGTTACAAGCGAACCGGGCGGCATCCCAAATTCTTCACCCAACATGGCCCTGACCGCTGGTGCTTCCTGAACGACCACAAACTTGTCCGGATCGTGTAAGGCCTCCCAAACAGCCTCAACGGAGCTGTTTTCGTAGAGGGCACCCACCGGACAATGTACTACGCATTGTCCACAGTTTATGCATACGCTGTTGCCTAAACCGGCATTAAATGCTGTGCCGATGACCGTTTCCCATCCTCTGTGATTCACCGCCAGAGCATTTACCGTTTGAATATTTGAACAGACTTGGATACATCTGCCGCAAAGGATGCACTTGTTCGGATCCCTGACGATGGAAACGCTTGAGCGATCCAAAGGTAGTTTTTCCTCAAACTTGGCATACTCAACCATGTTGATGCCAAGGGTTGCAGCCAGAGTCTGAAGTTCGCAGTTGTTGTTTTTTATACAGGTTAAGCATTCAGAATCATGGTTGGCAAGAATCATCTCTATGAGCTGTTTTCTTGCGCTCATGACCTTTGGGGTATGGGTATGAACCTTGAACCCCTCGCCTATAGGGGTCATACAAGATCTCTTCAGACCCGGAATTCCTTCAATTTCTACAACGCATACACCACATTGACCACCAGGTATTAAATCGGGATGAAAGCATAAGGTTGGAATATTGATGTTGGCTTTCTTGGCTGCCCAAAGAATAGTTGTCCCCTCAGGGACTTCTATTTTTACATTGTTTATGGTTGCATTGATCATCTTCTATTTTATTGCCTCCCTGCTGGCTCGGTTGGTTATAGTTAGTGAATGCGGGCATCAATTTCGCCTCTAAAGTACTTCAAAGAACTCGAAATGGGCAGATACAATGATTGTCCAAGGGGACAGAACGATGTATCCCGCATTGTATCTGAAATCTTGAGCAGCTTATCAACGTCTCCTTGAGTTCCTTTCGAAATTGCTATTCGATCTATGATTTTTACAAGCTGGGCAGTCCCAAGCCTGCACGGAACACAGTGACCACATGATTCATGCCTGAAAAAATGGAGGACGCTTTGCAGCATATCTACCATGTCGGCGCCCTCATCCATAACGAGAATGGCGCCAGATCCGAGTACGGCCGCATACTCTCTGAGGTTTACAAAATCCATTTGAACATCAAGCATATCCGGACCTAGAAATGCACCTGCAGCACCTCCGATGAGGGCTCCCTTAAATTTCTTGCCAGCCTTTATACCGCCTGCATATTCAAAAATGATATCCCTTAAGGTAGTTCCCATCTCGGCTTCAATCAGGCCTGGCGTGGCAACGTTTCCAATGATGGTATAAACTTTTGTGCCGGGGCATTTTTCTGTACCGTAGCTCTTGAACCAGCTTGCACCGTTTTTGATTATTTCCGAGATGTTTCCAAGCGTTTCGACGTTATTTACAACCGTTGGTTTCCCCCAGAGGCCTTCGGTTACAGGGTAGGGGGGTTTTTTACGGGGGTGTCCTCGCTTGCCTTCAAGTGATTCGATTAGGGCGGTTTCCTCGCCACATACGTAAGCTCCTGCACCTTTCATGACAGCCATATCGAAACTGAAAGAGCTGTCAAGGATATTAATACCCAGAAGACCATACTCCCTGGCCTGAGCTATAGCCTTTTCGAGACGTTCTATGGAGAGGGCATATTCTCCCCTGATATAGACGAAACCCTTACTGGCGCCTACTGCATATCCTGCGAGCATCATACCCTCAATGAGTTTATGAGGGTCGCCTTCGAGTATAAGCCTGTCTTTAAATGTTCCCGGTTCACCTTCATCCGCATTACAGATTATATACTTTATATCACCCGGTGCGCTCCTTGCAAAGTCCCACTTCATGCCTGTCGAGAAGGAAGCTCCACCCCTTCCGGCCAAACCGGACTTCTTGATTTCATCAATGACGTCTTCAGGCTTCATGGTAGTGAGGGCTTTGCCGATTGCTTCATATCCGCCTTCCGCTATATATTCTTCAATCTTCTCGGGATCTATCACACCACAATTTCGTAGGACGATCCGAGGTTGTTCCCTGAGTAAACCTGCTTTTTCCTTTTTGATGACAGTCTGCTTGGGTGGTTCGGAGAGTATGAGCCTCTTTAAAGGTCTCCCTTTCAAGAGATGTTCTTCGACCAACTCGGGTATGTCCTGAGGGGTTACATTTGCATAGTAAACACCTTCTGGGTATACAACAAGAACTACGCCTTGACCTATTGTGCCGACGCTTCCTGTCTCAAGAACTGCAATCTCATCTTTAAGGCCCTGCTTTGCGACCTCTTCGATGAGCGCTCTTTCAACACCTCGCGCTCCAGCCATTACAGTACCTGCATCAATGCTTATCAATACATGGTTTCTTACGAGGCTCATGATTCTTTTCTCCTTTTTTCAAGAATAGCGTCAACCCTTTCCGGTGTTAGGTTACCAACCATCTCATCGTTGATCATCATTGCCGGTGCTACTCCGCAGGCGCCAAGGCAACTGGTAAGTTCGAGAGTGAATTTACCGTCCTTTGTTGTTCCGCCAACATCAACCTTCAGGGCTTGTTTCAGGTAAGTCAATAAAGACTTAGAACCCATGAGGTGACAAGGCGGGGAATCGCAAAGCCTTATGATATTGCTTCCCCTCGGTTCGAGGCTGAACATAGTGTAAAAACTCGCAACGCTATGTACATAACTATAAGGAACCTTAAGATAATCAGCACATACCCGGATATCGTCTTTTGCAAGATATCTTTGCGGGTTATTGTCCTGAAGATCATGAAGAATATAAAGAATGTTATCAAGACTAGGTCTAAATTTTTTTAATATAGCTTCTCTGTACAAGTTTCACCCCCTCCTTTACATAACCTCAAGTGCAAATTCCGTCACTGGATTACCGTTTACCACATGTTCAACAACCAGTCTTTTTGCTCTTTCCTGGTTTATGTTACCATACACGACCAGCGGTTTACCTTCCTCGTAGACCTCTACCAGTGGTTCCTGAGAAGCCAACCCTTTTTCGCCTGTTTGGGTTACGATTACGTCGGTAAGATTCCTTCGCCCAATCTCTTCGAGAAGGGTTTTGAGAACGTCTCGCGCTCCTGCAGCGATTCCGCTGGTTCCCATCCCCACGACAATCCTTATTCTAGCTTGCTTCTGCCGCAATTCTACATCTTTTTGCGCCTTTTCCCTAATCTTCTTCAGTTCTTCTAGGTTCATCTATTTGCCTCCTTTGGGATTGTGCTCAATTGTACATAAATTCACATATTTTCGTCAATATATTTACCTAAAAAAGTAATTACCTCGGGGTGATTAATGGGAACTTCTTCCAAGAGAAGCTTTATCTCCTGCGTATCTAATACAAATTGTCTTGAATCTACCTTTAAAGAAAAACGAAAATCTGTTTCTGGATTTCCCACAACAAGGACCAGCATCGTATCACGAATATTTCCCAGAGGGGGAAGATCCGGATGGCTTAAATCAAAAGTTGCGAAGATCTCAGTACCTTGACCAACAACGCTTGAAAGGCGAAACGTGCCTCCAGTCGTTTCTGCTGTTCCCTTTAGAAGTGGGACGCCGAGGCCTACTTTTTTACCCTTTTTTGTTGTGTAGAAAGGATCGAGAACTTTTTCTTTCGTTTCCCTGTCCATTCCGACGCCATTATCTTTTATGTGAAGACTCAATAGATTCCTTTGTGTATCCTTTTCAATGTCGATTGATATGTATGTTGCCTTTGCAGTAACTGAATTGGCAACGATATCAATAATGTGGGAAGAAATTTCGTCCATCATGACAGGTTACCATACACAATTATTCGCTGGGCCTCCAAATTTTTTGCAAACTCTGTTCCAGCATCGTTCCCGCTGTATCTGACACCCATAGATCTATCATATTCATCCGAGATAGATAAACATTCGAATTCGACGACAATCAGTGCAAATAGTCTAAAAAAATTGTAGAAACTTTTATGTGACTTTTGGTCACAGATGTGCTTCTTGGAGATACATAGCATTTGTTAACTTAATTGTAAATTTTTCATGGCGCTGGCGATTTCTTTACAGTTTGGTTCTTTAAGGTTCAGGTTTATCCTTCGTTTTCCAATATCCTCTAAATAATGTGCGTCGGAGAAGCTGACAAAAGGGAGATCTTTTTTCATAATAAGCGGCAACAGCTCTCTTGCCTTATCTTTATTCCTTACTTCGAGTGCATCAAAGGGCAAATCATCAGGTATGTAACCAAGTTGACTGATAATGCTAAAAGTCGGGCTGTCAATATGTGAGGGGATGGCAATACCTCCATGGTCTTTAATCCATAGAGCGGCATGGGTAATCGAAATTTGGGCTGAATTCAAAAGAAGTCTGTTCTCGAAGCGAATGATCTCATTTTCTTCATTAACGACAACCTGGTCTCCAAAATAATCGGCATCATTCTGAACATCAGGAAGGAGATTGTAGATCTTTTCCTGGAGGGAAAGTGCAAGATCATAGGTGTCAAACATTGCCAGAAGATGGATTTCCTCCATCGTCTGTACTTCCATGCCGAAGAGCACAACAATGCCAACCCTCTTTCCTATCTCATGGGCATAAAAGCTGTTTTCTACCATATTGTGATCGGTGATAGATATAATATTCAGGCCCACCTGTTTTGCTTTTTCTATTATATTGTATGGAGACATTTCGAGGCTGCCACAGGGGGATAGAGTTGAGTGAATATGAAAATCACACGAGAAAATTGACACTCACATCAGCCTTTCTGCAAAAGGTTGTAAATGACACCGGAAAGTTCGAATGCAGAACGAGAGTCTCTCAGGATAGCAATCCCTTCTTCCTTGGCTTTTTCAATTATGTTTTCTTCAATTTGGAGAGTCCGGGGAATCAGAATGGCAGTCACATCTTTTAGCTTTGCCACACCCAGGATGTTTATATGTCTCTGTATGGTTATCCATATCGAGCTTTCTTTAATATTACCAATAACGTCAGATAGAAGGTCCGACACGTAGCCATCTTTAATCTCCTTGTCAAGGTTAACGGTGCCGGTTAGTATTTCGCATTTTATTTCTTTAACAAGATCAGAGAGTTTCATATTTCCTCCTCGTTAATCTTTATTCGTGTTTTGGATTGTCTGATGGAACCGCGGGGGCAACCCTGGCAAGATCAAGGATTCCGTCAGCGAGGGTCTTCACTTTTTCCCTTAGTTTGATAACACAATCAGTCTCAAAGGCTATCCCCCTTATTACATCTTCAGCGAGGGCTCTGCAGCTTGGAGAACCACAGGCACCGCAATCGAGCCCGGGTAATTCATTCGTGAGTTGATCCAGGCGTTCCATTTTTAAAAGAGCATGAGCGACGTCTTCATCAAGAGGCATAAGAAATCTTGGTTCGAACGGCTTAGTTGCCTCGAATTGGCCACGTTCATACAACTCTAAAAGTTTCTTATCATCAAAGAATGGTTCTTTAGATCCAAAACGATTGATGAGATCGCGAAGCCTTACCCTTCCCACAAAAAGATTGGTAGTGTTTAGCGGTCCGCCAACACATCCTCCGGTGCATGCCTGTAACTCCAAGAAGTCAACATCCTGAAGTTCCCCGCGTTCAACCTCATCAAGAAGGCTTATCACGTTATGGATCCCGCTTACCGCGAGTGCCCTACCGAAGTTCACATTTTTTGACTCGCCTGTTACAAAGCCCCATGCCATCCCAAGATTGGTCGCTTTTTGTAAGCCGGAAGGTTTGCCGTGGCCATTGATCTTAGAAATCTCTTTCAGAATATCTTTAAAGAGCAAATTTGCACCAATAACCCCGTCTACCGCTGAGCGTTCTGTTGCAGTCGGGTGTTTCATCTCCGTTACTTTTGCGGGACAAGGAGAAATAAAGAATGTTCCGATTTCTTCATAACGGAGGCCTGTTTTTTTCATAGCGTCCTCTTTGGCAATACGTGCAGCCACTTCCATAGGGGTAAGGACGGGAGCACACTGTTTGAGAAGATCGGGAAATTTGATCTGCATCAAGCGAAGAACAGCAGGACATGCGGATGAAAACAAAGGTTTTTTTACTCGATCGGTCAAAAGATGTTTGTGGACAATATAGCCGACAATTTCGGCTGCTAACGCTACTTCAAAAACTTCATTAAAACCGAGTCTTAGAAAAGCGTGAAGGATGTCTTCAATATGCTCCTGATTTTTGAACTGACCAAAAAATGATGGAGCAGGGAGGGCAATGTTATATCTATAAGCTGAGAGTTTGTCCAAACAGTCCGTTACTGTAAATTTCGCGTGATTGGGGCATGCACGTATACACTCGCCGCAATCGATGCAACGCTCCTCCATGATTGTCGCTTTGCCATCATGAACGCGGATTGCCTCTGTTGGACACCTCTTAATGCAATTTGTACAACCTTTGCATTTTTCAGCATCAAGCCTGACAGAATGAAAATCGCTACTCATTTTACTTTATCTTCAAAGATCTGGAGTTTGATCTTTTTTCTTAATCTGTACCCTGGCTTGCAGTTTAGTGCCAATACCTACCTTTGAGTCAATATGAAGTTCATTGGAGCATTGATCTATATTATAAAGGCCCATACCGGCACCGAATCCCATTTCCCTTATCTCGTGAGAGGCTGTTGAATAGCCCTCCTGCATAGCAAGCTCAATGTCTGGTATCCCATCGCCCTGGTCGTCTGTTTCAACTAAGATCGACTCTGGATCTATGTAGATCCTAAGCATGCCGTGATTTCCATGTATGGCAACATTCATTGCAGCTTCATATATTATAATGGCTACTTTTTTTATTGTATCTTGATGAAGCCCCAATTGTTGTAATGTTTTTTTAATTTTTGACGCAGCTTCGCCTGCCACAAAAAAATCCTTCTCATTTATTGGAAACTCAAGCTTGATTTGAGGGGTAAATTGAAGGTTATCAACCGACATGCGTGCTGTCCATATTCATAATGACCGATTTATAAGGCTTCTTATCTCCAAAAAGCGCACTGCCAATGGCATCCATAACTTGAGCAGCATGGATTACGTGAATATTTGTCAAAGAGGTGATATCAAGTGTTTCAGGATTGACATAGAGAAGCATTTCACTGGTCAAGCCACAGGCGAAAGAACCACGAACATCTTTGATCAGAAGATCATTTTCACAAAGAACTTCTGCCTCAAGAATTTCTTGTACTAGGGATAATTTCATGTGCGACAGTCAAGAAGAGTATAGATTGCCACTTTCTGTTATGCAAGCATAAAGTTAAAAGAGAATCATGCAAAAAAGACCTTGACAAGATAAAATAATATCGATATAATATTATCGATAAATAAATAACCTTTAGAAGAAAGGAGGGGATAGAATGAATGGTTCCAATGAGAAAACAAAGACAAAAATAAAGGCTATACCAGAGCCTACACTCAGAAGGCTTCCTCTATATTATCAATATTTGAAGAAGATTCAGGCTGAGAAAAACTCTCAATATATTTCATGTACTCAGATTGGTAACGAACTAAATATTCTGCCTATACAGGTACGTAAAGATCTTGAAATAACTGAGGCATCGGGTAAACCGAAGCTCGGGTATGGAGTAAAAGGGTTAATTGGTAATATTGAGGATTTTTTGGGTTGGAATAACACCACTGAAGCATATCTTGTCGGGGTGGGCCATCTTGGTTCTGCGCTTTTGGGTTATCATGGCTTTAAGGAGTATGGTCTTAATATCATAGCGGCCTTCGATTCAGACGAGTCAAAAATAGGAACAGAAACACATGGAAAGATGGTTTTTCCTGTCAGCAAACTGCCTGAAATGATCAGAAGAATGGGCATTAAAATAGGGATTTTAACTGTGCCTGCTTATTGTGCTCAACATCTTACTGACTTGATGGTGGAGGCAGGCGTACATGCAATTTGGAATTTTTCACCGGTTAAAATCATGGTCCCACCTGGGATTATTGTGCAACATGAAAACCTTGCATCATCTCTGGTGGTGCTATCAAAAAAACTTTCAATGTCAATAAAAACGGACAGACAGTGAGGTGAAATGAATGGAAGCGTTGAGGAAATTCGAAAAGGTTTGCGAGATTGTTGATCAAAATAACAGGAGCGCAGCAAGACTTATTCCCATACTTCAGGCAGTACAAATGGAATATCGATATCTCCCCGAAGAGATCCTAACATTTATTGCTACGTCTCTGGGGATTTCTCCGGCCAGGGTATTTGGCGTTGCCACTTTTTACTCGCTTTTTACCCTGAAACCGAAAGGTAAATATCTTGTTCGCGTATGTGATGGAACGGCTTGTCACGTGAAGAACTCTATGAATCTTTATGATGTCCTGTGTAAGAAGCTCAGTCTGGGGGAAGGAAGGGATACAACCCGCGATCTTCTTTTTACTGTGGAGACTGTGAATTGCCTCGGTGCATGTGGTTTAGCGCCCGTTATGGTAATTAATGAAGAGGTGTATGGTCAGCTCACGGCTGAGAGGGCACGGGAGATCATAGACGAAATTATTCAGAAGGAGGCACAAGGTGAACCTGACTCTCTCAGAGCTTAATAAAATAAAGGAAAACTATAATTCGTGGCAAGCAGCAACATCTCATAGGGTACTTATTTGTGCGGGAACTGGTTGCCGGGCGAATGGATCGCTCAAGGTATACGAGGAGTTTTTAAAGTGCATTTCAAAATCCGGGCTTAATGTTGTTGTAGAGCTCAAGGCAGAAGAAAAAGGGGTTTTGGTATCGAAAAGCGGTTGCCAGGGTTTCTGTCAGCTTGGACCCCTCGTAACAATTTTGCCGGAGGGCATATTTTATACAAAGGTCAAACCGAAAGATGTTGAGGACATTGTAGAAACTACAATAAGAAAAGGAAATCTGCTTCACAGGTTGCTTTATATGGAGCCCGGGACCAAAAAGGTATGCAAGGGAACGAATGAGATTCTTTTTTACCAGAAACAGCATCGCTTTGTCTTAAATAACTGCGGCATTATTGACCCTGAGGACATTCACGAATGTATTGCCAGAGGAGGATACCGAGCCGCAGCCAGGGCTTATCTGGACATGACATCTGAGGATGTATGTCAACAGGTAATTGCATCCGGGTTGAGGGGAAGAGGAGGCGGTGGTTTTCCCACGGGGATGAAATGGGACTTGGCGCGCAAGCAGCAAGAAGAGAAAAAGTTTGTAATTTGCAATGGTGATGAAGGTGACCCCGGAGCCTTTATGGATAGATGTATCATGGAAGGGAACCCTCACAGAGTCATAGAGGGAATGGTCATTGCGGCAAGGGCCATAGAGGCGGATGAGGGATACGTGTATGTAAGGGCGGAGTATCCGTTGGCGGTAAAGCACATCAGAAAGGCAATTGAGGACGCATACAGGCTCGGAATTCTTGGCAGGCGCCTGCTTGGTTCCAAGCAGACTTTTGACGTACATGTTATGGAAGGTGCCGGTGCATTTGTTTGTGGCGAGGAAACAGCCCTTATCGCTTCTATTGAAGGCAGAAGAGGAATGCCCGCACCTAAGCCTCCATTTCCGGTTCATAGCGGTCTTTGGGGAAAGCCAACGGCGATAAATAACGTGGAGACTCTTTCCACCGTACCTCTGATTATCTCTGAAGGAACAGAGAAATTCAGAGAAATGGGAACACAGAATTCACCAGGAACCAAAACTTTTGCAGTTACAGGTCACGTGGTCAACACAGGCCTTATTGAAATGCCTTTTGGAACAACGCTTCGAGAAATCGTTTACGGAGTTGCCGGAGGAATAACATCAGATGATGGCAAGGCTGCTTCGAATGGATTTAAGGCTGTCCAAATCGGCGGCCCCTCCGGCGGGTGTCTTACAAAGGAACATTTAGATCTTCCAATGGATTTCGATTCTCTTAAAAAAGTAGGCGCTATGATCGGATCGGGCGGTCTCGTTGTGATGAATAAAGACACATGTATGGTAAGTGTTGCAAGGTTCTTTATGCAGTTTACTCAAAGCGAATCGTGCGGAAAATGCGTTCTCTGTCGGGAAGGCACCAAACAGATGCGGGCCTTATTGGATGATATTATTGAGGGAAGGGCAACGGAAAACACGCTTGAGATCCTTGAAGACCTGGCCATAGCTGTTCAAAAAGGATCCCTTTGTGGGCTCGGGAAGACAGCACCCAATCCGGTGCTTTCAACTCTGGGTCAATTTCGCGAGGAGTACGAGGCCCATGTCAAATATAAGTATTGTCCTACAGGTAAATGCAAGGCCCTGAAAAAGTTTTCCATCGATGAGGAGCTATGCAAAGGATGCACTGCCTGTGCAAAAAGATGCCCGGTCGGTGCGATTACGGGTGAGAAAGGAAAGGTTCATCGAATTGACCAGATGCTGTGCACTAAATGTGGCACCTGTTTCGAATATTGCAAATTTGAGGCTATTAAGGGGAGGTAGGGAATGATTGAAGATAGATTAATAAGCATTGATAAGAAAAATATTCTTATTGAAAAAGAAGAAAACCTTCTTGAATTGATAAGGAAGGCAAAGATTGATTTACCCACGTTCTGCTACCATTCTGAACTGAGCGTTTATGGCGCCTGCAGGCTTTGTATGGTTGATGTGGAGGGTATGGGGCTTGTACCGGCCTGTTCCACGCCCCCAATGTCAGGAATGAAGGTAAAAACAAACACAGAAGAAATAAGAAAGATGAGAAAGATTATTGTAGAGCTTTTGCTGGCAAATCATAGTCAGAATTGTCCCACATGTCAGAAAAGCGCCACGTGTCAACTTCAGGCACTGGCTCGACGACTGGGCATCACCACGGTACGTTTTAAGAACCAGAATCCCAGTCATCCCCTTGACGTTTCCTCTCCATCAATAGTCAGAGACCCGAATAAATGTGTTCTCTGTGGCGACTGCGTGAGGGTGTGTTCAGAGGTTCAAACAGTGGGGGCAATAGACTTTGCATATCGAGGCGCCCAAACGAAGGTCGTTCCCAGTTTCGGCAAAGATCTCGACAAGGTGGAATGTGTAAACTGTGGTCAATGTGCAAGTATATGTCCTACTGGTGCTCTTACACCAAAATCTGAAGTTAATGAGGTTTGGCAGGCATTGCATGATCCCAAGAAGGTGGTTGTAGCCCAAGTTGCGCCTGCGGTCAGAGTGGCTCTCGGTGAAATGTTCGGTATGGAACCGGGTGTGACGACAACAGGACAAATCGGTGCAGCACTCAAGGCGATCGGATTCGACAGGGTCTTTGACACATCCTTTACGGCGGATCTTACTGTTGTGGAGGAGAGCAATGAATTTATTAAACGGGTAGAGAAGGGAGAGAATATACCACAGTTCACATCATGCTGCCCTGCTTGGGTGAAGTTTGTCGAACAATATTACCCTGAATTTGTTAAACACCTCTCGAGTTGCCGTTCACCGCAGCAAATGTTCGGTGCGCTCACCAAAGAGATTCTTGCCCATGATCTAAACATGAAAAAGGAGGATATTGTTGTTGTCTCGATCATGCCCTGTACGGCGAAAAAATTTGAGGCAAAGCGCCCGGAGTTCTCCAAGAAGGGCATTCTTGATGTTGATAATGTTATCACGACTCAGGAGCTTGGTCTCATGATAGAGGAAGCAGGTCTTCACTTCAAGGAACTTGATCCTGAATCATTCCATCTCCCCTTTGGCTTTAAAACCGGGGCAGGAGTGATATTTGGAAATTCAGGTGGTGTATCGGAGGCTGTGCTCAGGTATGTTACTGAAAAACTGACGAAAGAAAAAAGAGAAAACTATGAGTTTCTCAATGTCAGGGGCGAAGATGGTGTGCGAGAGGCAAGCCTGAAAGTGAATGGTGCGGAATTCACGCTTGCGGTAGTGAGCGGCCTGGGAAATGCGAGAAGGGTTCTTGAAAAGATAAAGTCAGGAGAGGTAAAGTATGATCTCGTTGAAGTCATGGCATGTCCGGGAGGATGCATCGGCGGGGCGGGACAACCCATATCGCTCGACCCGGCTGTAAAACAGAAAAGGACAAGAGGCATTTACGAGAACGACAGAATGCTTGAACTCCATAAATCTCAAGAAAATCCTTATGTTAAAGAGCTCTATAGCAACGTGTTAGGTGACGTGGGGAGCCACAAGGCGCATGAGCTTTTACATACGAGCTATAAGAACAGGAAACGTATTAGCGATGATGGAATGGCGTTAAGCGATGTAAATGGAGAAGCAAGCCTGGAGGTAAATGTCTGTTTTGGAACGGGTTGTTTTCTTAAAGGATCACAGAAGCTTCTTCACGACGTGCTTGAGCATATTAGAGAGAATGATCTAAACGATCTTGTGAATGTAAGTGCATCTTTCTGTTTCGAGAGGTGTGATCGAGGCCCGACTATCAAGGTCGGCGATGAAGTGATAGAGCGATGTACCCCTCAGATGGTTAAGGAAATTATAGACAGAGAAGCCGGTCTTTTCAAAAAAGAGGTTGCAGAAAATGTCTGAAAAAAAAGATAAACCGATAGTTTTTACCCTTACAGCCCGGTGCAGGGATTGCTATCGATGCCTGAGAAGTTGTCCGGTAAAGGCAATCCGTATGCAAAAAGGTCAAGCCTATGTTGATGAGAAGCGATGCATAGCATGCGGAACCTGCATAAGGGAATGTCCCCAGAAAGCCAAGACTTTTCGATATGATATTGATGTAGCTCAAAATCTTATTGATAATGGCCATTTTGTTGCAGCAAGCATTGCCCCATCTTTTGCTGCTGTCTTCAATAGCTGGCAAAGAGTGAGGTTGGCCTCTGCTCTGAGGACATTGGGTTTTCGCTATATAGGCCAGACGTCGCGTGGGGCTTATCAGGTCTCCGCGCACACTTCGAAGATCATCGAGAAGGATGTCAATGTTCATCCATACATCGCAACCGCATGCCCGGCTTTGGTGAATTATGTCGAAAAATATCGACCTGAGCTGGTCGGAAACCTTCTCCCCATTGTATCGCCCATGGTTGCACATGCAAGGATGCTCAAGGAAAAACTCGGCAGCGAGATAAAAGTCATTTTTATCGGACCGTGTGTGGCTAAAAAGTCAGAGCTAGATCGCCCGGGTATCACGGGGATTGTAGATTGTGTTCTGACGTTTAATGAACTTATGCAGTGGTTTGAACAAAAAAGGGTAAATCTTGCTACGTGTGAGGAAAGCAATTTCGATGAGAAACCTGTGCATGTAGCTCAACTGTATCCTCTTCCAGGGGGTTCCATCAAAACTGCCGGAATGAATGATGACGGATTGAGTCTCACCTCGCTCAGGGTGGATGGTGTGGAGAATGTGAAAGAGGTCCTTCGTGAGATTCCCCTCAAATCTCCCTATAGACTTATTGAACCATTGTTTTGCAGTCAGGGGTGTATCAATGGTCCTGGGGTTGATATGGAGAAGAATCTTTTTGAACGAAGAAGAAACATTATCGAGTATGATACAGAAGTGACAGGGGTCTCAGCCGTGCCACCCCTTGAAGACGTTGATCTTTTCAAGGCACGTTTTGTCAAAGAAGAAGGACTTTTTCATGAGGTGTCTGAAGAGGAAATTCAGCGAATCCTCGAACGTACAGGAAAATTTGATCCTGAGCAACAATTGAACTGTGGTGCATGCGGTTACGGCAGTTGCAGGGAAAAGGCGATTGCTGTAGCCCATGGCATGGCTGAACCGGAGATGTGTATTCCTTACATGAGACAGCTGGCGGAAAGGAGAACCGACCATCTTTTTACCACAACGCCCAATGGTATTATCATTCTTGATGAGGAACTAAATATCCTTGGCGTCAATCCTGCCTTTAAGAAATTCTTTACCTGTTCCGACGCGGTGGTTGGGCGACATGTCTCGTACCTTATGGACCCGGCCCCCTTCGAGAAATTGATATCAAGTGTCGCCGATACTCTTGATGTTACTGTTTTCCATCGTCCTTACAATCTTCTGTGTCGAGAGCTCTTGTATACCTTAAAGCAGGAGAGGCAGATCGTTGGAGTATTCATCAATATTACCAGCCAGCAAGAACAGGAAAAAAAATTAAACCAGATTCGTTCCCAGACAATTGAGCAAGCCCATGAGCTTCTCGATCATCAAATAAAAATGGCTCAAAACATAGCCCAATTTTTAGGGGAAAGCACGGCAAAAGGCGAAGAACTGGTAAGGAAACTGGTAAGTTTGAGTGATACTGATGAGCAGTCAAAACCTCAGTAGCCCCCGTAAGTACATAGAAGTGGTTATCGCCCAGAGCGCAAAGAGAACGGGGAACATTTGCGGTGACTATGTAATTGTCGATAGGACCCAGGAGGCTACCACAGTCATTGTCGCTGATGGAATAGGGACTGGCATCAAGGCGCGGGTAGCTGCAGTAATGTGCGCATCGAGGCTCCTGGAGCTTATCCGGTTGGGGTTCAGTCTCAGGGAAGCCTGCAACAAACTTGTCGATACAATGCATGAAGCACGAACGTCGGACATACCGTTTTCTGCATTTTCTGTCTGCAGAATATTGAACAATGGACACGCAACGATTATCTCCTATGAGATCCCCCCGCCGATATTAATTAATAATCGCTTGGCAGCATATCTTCCCAAACAGCATTTTATATCTATGGGACTTGAAATGGTTGGCGAGGTGAGTTGTGCTCTGGAAGTCGGTGACGGAATTGTTCTTATGAGCGATGGAGTAAGCCAAGCCGGTCTTGGGGCTCAATATCGAATGGGTTGGGGGGCTCAAGGCGCCAGTGATTTTATTAATGGGTGTCTTGCAAAGAGAAACGATTTAAAAGAAGTTCCCGGCAGTGTTCTTGCGAAAGTGAAAGATATCTCGGGCGCTACCTACGGTGATGATACAACATGTGTGGTTTTATTCTGCCGTGAGGCAAAAACGCTGAACGTTCTCACCGGTCCACCGGGTAATAAGGCGCATGATGAAAAAGTGGTCAAGGAATTCATGGCCTTAAAAGGTTTAAAGGTTGTATGTGGTTCCACAACCGCAGAATTGGTTGCCAGAATAAACGGTGTAAAAGTTGGCATGAACGAGATTTCAAATGCTTATCATAAGCCTCCTTCTTATGAAATTCCTGAAATCGATTTTGCCACCGAAGGAGCTATTACGCTCAATCAAGTTTATAATATACTTGAGGAAAGCGTTGATAAGCTTGATAAAGATTCCTCGGTATCTGAGCTCTATAAACTGCTTCACTCTTGCGATACAATCAATTTTATTGTAGGCACTGCAGCAAATCCCGGACATGAAAGTATTATTTTCAGACAGATGGGCATATTTCCCCGCGGGATTATTGTGCAGCTTCTTGCTGACAAGCTGAAAAGAATAGGGAAGTTAGTTAATCTGACCCATGTATGAAGGTGACCCTTTCAGCATAATTTTTTTATGTTTTAAAATTTTTTTCTTGCAATAATTTTCATAGATAGTTAGTCTTTGTTGAATAGGCTCATCAGCATGAATTGATCCCATTTAAGGCTACACATGACCTTAAGTGTTGAAGGTAAGGCTAAAAAGTTGTGTTCGTAAAAGGCCTCGTTTTTTCAAAACTTAATTTATATCAAAAGTGCTGTCGAGCGCATTAAAGGACTGTATTTGTGAAAATTTTCGTTAATCAAGCAACACGATTGTACATAAATGATGGCATTAAAAGAGGACTATAGAAGTATAGTAGTCATAAATATAAGGGCAGAGTTCAGAGAGGAGGGGTTTAAATCATGGATTCAGACGTAGTTAAACTCAATATTGACGGACGTGAAGTAAAGGGAAAGAGGGGTCAGACAATCCTGGAGGTTGCCACCGAGAACGGCATCTACATTCCAACCCTCTGTTATCATCCAAAAATCAGTAAAACCGGCGCCTGCCGGGTCTGTATTGTCCGGGTGAATGACAGGATGTTGAGAACAGCATGTACAGAACCAATAATGGATGACATGAAAGTTGTTACCGAGGATGAAGGCATTATCAAAAGCAGAAAATTTGTCCTCGAGCTTCTCCTCATGGAAGGAGACCATAATTGTCTGTATTGTGACTCAAATGGGAATTGCGAGCTCCAAACCCTTGTGCAGAAATATAATGTAGGACCTGTAGAGGATACCGGTCTTCGACATAAACGGGAAATAGATTTAACCACCAGTAATGCCCTCAAGAGAAATGAGATGCGGTGCATCCTCTGCCAAAGATGCGTAAAGACCTGCAATGAAATCCAGATGTGCCGGGTATGGGGAACATGCGAGAGAGGAAGTGAAACCCATCTCATCGCTGATGACGACAAGCGTATTGGAGAGTCAAGCTGCGTGAAATGCGGACAATGCGTCCAAATGTGTCCCACCGGAGCCCTCTCATTTCAGACTGTCCTGGGAACGGGGCAGAACTGGGAGCTTACCAAGGAATCAAGCATTTGTATTTACTGTGGCGTGGGATGCAAGATTGACTTTTATAAAAATAAAGATGACGTCCTGGTAAAGGCACTTGGAAATGATGACGGTCCAAACCGCGGACACCTGTGCGTCAAAGGGCGGTTTGGTTTTGATTTTGTTCAAAGCCCGAAGCGCCTCACGAAACCGTTGATCAAGAAAGATGGTGAGTTTGTCGAGGCAAGCTGGGATGAAGCCCTCGATCTCGTGGCGAATAAGTTGACGGAAATTAAGACAAAATCAGGACCAGATGCAATTGGCACTCTCTGTTCTGCCAAGTGCACCAATGAAGAGAACTATCTCTTCCAAAAGTTCACCAGGGGAGTGATCGGCACAAACAACACAGACCATTGCGCCCGTCTCTGACACAGCTCAACCGTCGCCGGTCTGGCGGCTGTGTTTGGTTCAGGAGCAATGACGAATTCAATCAGAGAGGTTGCTGATTCTGAAGGCTATCTTATCATTGGTTCAAACACAACAGAGAACCATCCTGTCATAGGTTCGATGATCAAGAACCAGGTCATAAATAATGGAAAGAAAATGGTCGTTGTTGACCCACGGAATATAGAGCTTTCAAAGTATGCGGACTATTATTTTCCCATTAATCCAGGCACCAACATCGCAATCCTCAACGGATTCATGCACGTGATTATGAAGGAAGGTCTGTATGACAAGGAATACGTTGAGACAAGGTGTGAAGGATTTGCCGACCTCGCCAAGACTCTTGAGAAATACACTCCGGAATATGTGGCACAGATTTGTGGGCTAAATAACCCGGATGACATTGTGGCTGCCGCTCGTCTCATGGCTGGTCTCAAACCTATGGCCTTGTACTACTCCATGGGTATTACCCAGTTTGTATCAGGGGTCAATGGAGTGAAATCCACAGCAAACCTTCAGATGCTCTTGGGGAACCTGGGAGTTGCCGGTGGCGGCGTAAACCCATTACGAGGACAGAACAACGTCCAGGGTGCATGTGACATGGGTGGTCTGCCCAACGTATATCCTGCATACCAGCCAGTTACAACGGAAGAAAACAAAGCGAAATTTGAAAAGGCCTGGGGTGTATCAGGTCTCTCGACAAAGCCCGGTCTTACGCTTATGGAGATGTTTAACCATTCCATTATGGGAGATTTCAAAGCCCTATGGATCATGGGAGAGAACCCGGTCATCTCTGATCCTAACCAGCACCACGTTATCTCAGCTCTGAAATCCCTTCAATTTTTTGTTGTCCAGGATATTTTCCTCACCGAGACGGCAGAATTAGCCGATGTGGTCCTGCCCTCCTGTGCATTTCTCGAAAAACAAGGAACGGTTGCGAATACCGAGAGAAGAGTTCAACTGATGAACAAAGTGGTTTCCCCTCCCGGCAAGGCGAAGGACGACTGGTGGATTATAACAGAAGTGGCAAAGAGAATGGGCGCAGACTGGAATTACAAGAAACCAAAGGATATCTTTGCTGAAATCCGGAAGGTAACGCCGTCCTACGCAGGCATGACCTATGAAAGGATTAAAAAAGAGTTGCTCCAGTGGCCGTGTCCCACAGAGGATCATCCCGGAACCCAGTTCCTCCATAAGGATAGGTTCTCCAGAGGTCTTGGCCTTTTGACTCCTATTGAGTATACAGCACCAGCAGAAGAGACAGATGCCGATTACCCTATGATCTTAACCACCGGCAGATTACTCGATCATTTTCATACCGGCACTATGTCCCGTAACTCAAAGGTGCTGAATGAGAATGTACCGGAAGGATTCATTGAGCTTCATCCCTATGATGCTCAGAACTATAACATAGTGGATGGAGAGGTTGTTTCAATATCTTCACGAAGGGGAAGTTTACGGGTGAAGACAAAGGTTACAGAGAAGACAAAACCGAATGTCGTCTTCTTCCCGTGGCACTTCTTTGAGGTTGCAGCCAACAAGTTAACCAACGATGCCCTTGATCCGCTTTGTAAGATACCAGAATATAAAGTCTGTTCGTGTAAGATCGAAAAGGTCTACCCGTAGCAGCAGATGTTCATTTTTTTAAAAATAAGGAGGGTGTATGGCAAACAAACCAGTTGAAATCGTTCAGCTCGCAGGGGATGCAGGGAAGTACAAGGCAAATTTGACACCAGGTAACTGGCTTGTGAGAGCTTTTATGGCAGGTCTGTTTATTGCGGTCGGAGGTGCCCTTGCTACTGTCTGTTCCACGGGAACAACTGTTCCAGGAATCAAATCACTAATTTCGGGGTCTGTCTTCCCGGTAGGCCTTATCGCAATTGTCCTCACCGGAATGTCGCTGTTTACCGGTGATACAATGCTTATACCTATGGCGGTCTTTCAAAAGAAAAGTACATGGAGCAAGGTTTTTAACGCATGGTTCTGGGTCTACATTGGAAATTTCATTGGGTCCCTTTTCTGGGCTTATCTGATGTCGGTGGGACCATTTAGTAAGGGTGGCGGCCCGGAACTCACTGTATTTGGTCAGAACGCTATCGCTATAGCCGAAGCCAAGACCTTACCGTATATGGCAGTCGGCGGCATGGGGCTTTGGTCGGCCTTCATGAAGGCCATCGGCTGCAACCTCTTGGTGAATGTAGCCATTCTGTTGGCCATTTCCTCAAAAAACATGATAGGTAAGTTCTTCGGCATCTGGTTCCCCATCATGGCATTCGTGTCGTCAGGTTTTGAACATAGCGTTGCTAACATGTATTTTATTCCGGCTGGTATTTTTGCAGGCGCGAACGTAACATGGGGTCAGTTCATATACTGGAATCTCATCCCTGTTACCTTAGGCAACATTGTGGGCGGATTCATTTTTATCGGAGCAGTCTATTACTGGTCCTTTAAAAAAGAGCTCTCTTCGATATCACCCACATAGTAGATTTCAAAAGATAAAGGGTAAAAAACCCGGTTCCGAGAGGCACCGGGTTTTTTTATGAATGATGATAATTCAGTATAATCGTTGGCTACAAAACACTGCAACAATGGCTAGCCGCCAGCTGTCTGAGGAAAAGCTGTATTGGAATAGAGGTATTCGACTTTCTCCTTATGTTTCATCTCTTCATTTGCCATTTTCAGGAACATATCACGAATTTCACCTTTGGGGTGCATCCCTGCAAGCTCTTTATAGAAGTTGTAAGAGTTTAGCTCGCGATGAGCAGCGACGAGATACACGTCTTTACTGTCCATCTTTCCCGATATGTCTGGTTTTTCAAGGTGCTCTGCTATTTTGTAATCAACGACCTGGTTTTGCTTTGAAGATTCAGAGCCCATTCCGCTTGTTTTATACTTGATGAGAAATTCTTCATGTTTCTTTTCTTCTGCCGCCATGAATTGTAAAGCCTGTTTTGCTTCGGCGTCCGACACTCTGCTATGAAGGTCCTTGTAGAACGCCTGCGCCTCAATCTCTTTGCTGATAGCCATATCCAGGACTACTGACAAATCTTTCGTTGGCATAAATACCTCCTTTCATTAATTGATGTAATATACGGCAAATTAGAAAAATTTACAATGAAATGGGATAGCGTACGAGCCATTTTTTATAAGGATCACGCGCGGGGCCATGTTAAGGATAAAGAAGCATTGGCCAAAGTAATGAAACTAGTGTTTCCTTGAGGTACAGGCACCAATGCCCATAACTATGAAGACATAGAGAGTTACAGGCCAGATTGGATGAATAATTTTGTGTAAACCAAAAAGAAAAGAGCAAAGAACGATAAGCAAAGTCCCGACAAGAGATGTAAGGGCGAACCTGCTGTCAATTCGCTTCCCGAACCACCCAATAAAAACAATATAGACGATAGCGCTCAGAAAAACGGCGATCCATGTGACCTCCCTGAGGATTTCTTTGACAAAAAAACCGAGAAGCAAAGAAATTGCCCCAATGACAAGCGTTGTCAGTCTTGATATCAAAAGAAGTCGTCTGTCGTCCTCTATTTTTAAAAGCGGAGCAATATAACCTTTAACCACGAGGGTAGTGGCACCCATAAGAAAAGGAGAACCTGAGCTCATCAGGGGAGCCCACATACTAATAAGAAAAAAAACTGCTACGTAAGGCGGAACGACGGTAAGAAGGGCTGGTAAAGCCGAGATGGATGGGATATCGGGGAATATGTATTTCGCTGCGATACCGCACAGGGCAGCCATTACAACAACAGGGATTGCGATTATATTCCCGATGAAAATGCCTTTCTTCCCTTCCTTTATTGTTTTGGCAGAAGATGCCGTATTAATGATCGGCTGAGCGAGTACGCCGAGGGTAAAATTTATAAACGCCCAGCTCATGGCCTGCAAAAAACCGAGATCGCCAAAGGGAGTGAAGTAGTGAGAATGATTTACCATGGGATTAAGCGCCCCTGTATTGAGCACTACATAAAAACCGCCGAGGAATATTCCAAGTACGATTGCTCCGATATGGATAAGGTTTGTATATGCTGTCGCAACAAAACCGCCCATCACATTATAAAAGGTGAATACAATCGCAGTAAGGAGCATGCCGTTCTGAAAAGAAATCTGTCCTTTTAAAATAACAGTAAGTATAGCTCCGCCGCCTACGATCTGCATGGTGACTACCCATACTGAAAAGATAAGCTGTAAGATTCCTGCCAGTTTCGCAGTCTTTGAATCGTAGAGGCCGCCTACCACATCAAGTATGGAGTAAGTCTTTTTTCCCTCCATGATTTTATTGAGTAACAACGCAGTAACACACATGGCAATCCAGACACCTACCTGAAACCAGAGGGCGCTGATTCCATGAATGTAAGCTCCCTGGGCCATACCGACGATCGATACCCCTCCTATCCAGGTTCCGGCGATAAGAACAGAGATAAAAGGTACAGAAAGACCTCGGGAGGCAACAAGATATGCTTCTGACGATTTAGATTTTCTCGTTACAAAAGCACCCGTAATCCATAACAGAGATATATAGCCTATAATTGTAATGATATAAACAGCAGCCATCCATTTACCGGGGCTTGCACCGCCCCCCCCCTGTAAAATGAGAAGATGAGAAGTTGAGAACCTGAGAAGACGAGAAAAGTGGTGCGTCTAATGCCCTTGACTTCTAAGCTTCTTAGCTTCTCAACATTCTGTCTTTCTCGCGTCCCCCTCACGCTCCCTGTGCAGGCTCGTTAATCCTTACCCCTTAAATTTGTAATCCCTAATCCCTAAATCCTGCTCTATTTACTTTCTCTTAAAAAATGCAGCTATTCGTTCTTTAAAAAGAGGTTGTCCGCCAAGCTCCTTCACGTATTGTTGTTCCATGTCCAGATGGTTTTTAAGCCCGAAAAACATGGAATTATTCACAAGGTTCTTGAACCGCGTGATTGTCTCCATGGGGAGGATAAGCAAGTTTTTCACAATTTCAGAAAGCTTTGCATCTATCTCGTTTTCATCGCAGACAAAGTTTACAAGACCCAGCGCCAATGCTTCAGTCATATTTACATTTGCCGAGAAAAGGTAGAGCTCATTAAATCTCTTGGCGCCAATGAGCCTTGGCAAAGATATGCTTCCACCTCCGTCAGGGGTCAGACCGATGCGCCGATACCCAAGGTTCATAATTGTATTTTTTGAAGCAAGGGTGAGATCGCACGCAAGTGAAAGACCAAGACCCGCACCTACAGCAACACCTTCAACAACTGCAATTACTATTGCTCCGGTATTTCTAATCATCATGATTGATTGATGAAGACATTCGGCCATATCATCAATTTGGTTTCCAGGGTCAGGGCTTTCGTTAAACTCAACAAGATCGCCTCCTGAACAGAAAGCTTTCCCCGAACCCCTGATAACAATAATCTGTGGAGATTTTTCATCCGCTCTTTTAAGTGCTGCATTAAGCCCTTGGAGCAACGCTGAATCCATTGCGTTCTTTTTATCAGGCCTGTTCAGCGTAATGGTGTAGACTCCTGCATCAAATGATTCCGTTACAACATTCATAAGTCCTCCATTAAATAAAATTTTAATATGATAAAGACGGAAGTCATAGTTAATGTAACATAGTATGAAAATTCCCCGGCAAAATTAATAAATTTCTCATAAAACAACAGTGCCTGAAAGTGCATTTCTATGAGTAAAATATCTGAGTAAATTTTGCAAGATAATAATTAAGAGCGTAATGGGCATGACGATAAAGATAATATGGTATTTGTCTCAAACACCTCTTCGTGCGATGTAAAATAGGATAAAAAATGTTCCAGGGACTAATCAAAAAACCTTCCTCCTCCTCTTCCTCATCCTTTTCTTTTGCAAAGATTGAAGGATTTACCGAAAAAGAAAAGATCGCACTTTTTCAAGCTGGTAGAATACGAAAAGTTGAAGATGGTGAGTACATCATTCGCAAAGGCGAAACGTGCAGTGTTTTAACCCTTGTCTTAGAAGGGCCTTTCGAAATACTGCTCGGTCTGGACAGCGATAGATCAGCTGCGGTGAGTGGAGGGAAAGGGATGATGTTTGGAAATCCTGACCTTTCGAAAGAAAAAAAACATTATTTTTCAGTTATATCTACAGGGTCGTCAAAGGTATTGGAAATTGACCAATTTGCCTTCAATCTACTCTCGCCCGAGATACAGGCATCTGTTTATAGGAAGATATTAGATACATCAGCAGGATTAAGCGATGAGCTTGTGTCTCAATCAGAGGTATTGGGGGAAAAAATAGACTCACTTGTATCTTATGCGAAATCATTTCACAGCGATAGCGACCAGTATGCCAAATCAGTGATGGTCCAGGATATGATAACAAGCTTTCCGCGCCTGCCAATCCAGATCAACAAGCTTACGTCGATGCTTCTTGATGAAGGTGCTTCTGCAACCGAAATAGTTGGTTTTGCAAAAATGGATCCCTCCATTGTGAGCGTTGTGCTTAAAACAGTTAATTCTGGTTTTTATAGCTTTCAACGGAAGATTTCCGACTTTCATCACGCATTTGTTCTTCTTGGGTTTAACCAGGTTTACCAGATCCTGATGGAAAACTTTCTCCAGGGCGTGATGCCTAAGCACTTCAACCTTAAAGCTCTAAATCTTCACAGTGCCGTTATCTCACAAATAGCCTTTGATATTGCTCAATTATCGAAAAAGAGCAAGCCGGTAATGATGAGCACCCTTGGAATTTTACATGATTTGGGAAAATGCGTGATCCTTGTTTCAAAAGCAAAGAGGCCCGAGCTGGATATCGTCATGGCGAGACTGAATGATTGTAAAGTTGGATCGCTTCTTCTTGATACCTGGAATACCCCGGCTATTATTTGTCAAAGCGTTGAATTTCAACAATATCCACACTTCTGTTCACCGAAAGATATCCCTGAGGACTGTCTTGAAAGTGTAGCAATCCTTTATATTGCTCATCTTTGTTTTGATTATCTGAGCGGCAATCAAAAAGAGAAATATGCAGATGCCTTCTTGGAAGAGTATATGAATACCATCGAATTACGGAATCATTCAATTGAGAGTCTTGTGAGCCAGCACATCCTGCCATCTTTGACCAGGAAAATAGATGTATTCCCTGATTACGTAAGAGACTTTATTAAGAACCAGCAACCATCAGTTGTACATCCAGCACAGAGATAAAAAATAAGATCCAATACGTAAATTCATTTGTGTTTGAGCATAATTTATGTTACCCATACGATGTTTTTTATAAAACAACCGGAACAAAATGCTCTCAATCGGAAGACTATCATTTTCCATTCCCTGTATATTAGCCCCTATCTCCGGGGTGAGCGACCTGCCTTTTCGTATGCTTAACCGATCTTTTGGTGCTCCGCTCGCTTTCACAGAGATGATTGATGTGAAAGCCATAAGTGTTTTTGACAAAAGAACAAGGCACATGCTTTCGTCAGATGCCGAAGACAGGCCACTTGGCATTCAGTTTCTTGCCAGCGATAGTAAGGATATCATTAAGGCTTTGAAGTCCCTTGAAAGCATTGAATATGACCTCCTTGATTTGAATGCGGCATGCCCCACCCCCAAGGTTGTTCGGAAAGGGAAGGGTGCCTCACTCCTGAAAGAACCTCTTAAACTCAAGGAAATCCTTAAGACTATGGTTCGATATGCAAATACCCCTGTAACAGTTAAGATCAGGTTGGGATGGGATATTGATTCAATAAATGCCCGGGAGATAGCTCTTCATGCCGAAGACGCAGGAATCAGCGCCCTTTTTATCCACGGCAGAACAAAGGTACAGGGTTACAGCGGCACCGTGGACTACGAGACGATAAAGAAGGTTAAAGATGCTCTGAAAATCCCGGTTATTGCGAGCGGTGATAACCTAAACGTGTCCCAGGTCAAGAAGATGTTCGACATCACCGCCTGCGATGGCGTTACTATTGCCCGTGGATCCTTTGGAAATCCTTGGATCTTCAGTAATTTGACACAGTTTTTCACAGATGGAACAATGAGCGATATGCCCTGCGTGAATGTTCGCGTTGAGGTAATGAAACACCACCTGAACCTTCTTGTGCGACATTATGGGGAACAAAGGGCATTAAGTATTTTTCATAAATTTTTTATCTGGTATACAAAGGGTATTCGGAAAACAAGAGTGCTTCGCTATAAAGCCTTTCGTATAGAAAGGATGGAGGATATACTGGGCCTCATTGAAGAGTTCCGGGGGCTTGACAATAATAAAGAGCCACAATCTTGGATTAAAGGAAACTGAAAAGGAAGAGATGGGAAGACATCAGAAAATAACAAACCTTCAATCTTCTGAACGCTTGGCAAATATGGCCTTTACAGTGCGTTTCCGGTCCATAGTCACAACGCACTTGTCGGTGCCCGGGCATAACTTTGCCGGTTTCCAGCCGACAAAGGTGGAACCTGAAGATGGATAAGCGGATAGTGTAACGTCCCTGTTGTAACGGTAGGTTGCTTCACATTTACCTGAGTTGTCAGCTCTGCAATCGAGAGACCACGGCGAGCTTGTGATCCTTCCTTGTCCCCCATTTTTGCTTATATTGACTATTTTGAGTTCGTGGTCTCCTGTAAATACAGCCCTAACGCTTTTTGCCTTGTCAACGGAAACCCTGCATGGACCAGTGCCATCGCAGCCAAGCGAGGCAGGTGCCCAGCCAACAAATGTTGATCCTTGACCGGCAGTAGCATAGAGGGTGACAGTTGATTTCTCTTTGTAACCGGATAAGCAAACATCTCCACAGTTTATTTTATTATCATTGCTTTTTACTGCTCCACTGCCCTTGTTCATCTGTTTTTTAACTACCCTTACTGTATAATTTTTAGAGCCACCAGGGTTGCTGCTATCATTAGCAACACTGTCGGCGGCTTGATTGACCGTAAAAACCTTACGGGCAACGGTAAAGGATGCTGTTCGTGGGCTGGTTTTTGGATTATTTGTTACAGAATAGGAGAGTTTGCCGCTGCCGGTCCCCTTGCTTCCGGAAGTTACTGTGATCCATGATGCACCACTGTTTGCAGTCCAGTTGCAACTAGTCTGAGTGGAAACCTGAATTGCTCCTGTTCCTCCCTTTTGTGTAAACTGGGCGGTGGTTGGAGAAATCGTATAGGTACAGCCATTATAGCTTATCTCGCTGGAATGCTTACTTTCTTTTTTTGATTTGTCGTAGGCTGTTAATGCAAAGTAGTATGTTGTGCCATCAGCGAGGCCGGTTATAGTGTATTTCGTAACATTGCCAACATCGACAAACCAGTTATATGACCGTGAGCCGGTACCATAATAGATCTTATAGCCGGCAACGTGCGGTTCTGAATTTTTGTCCCAGGCAAAGGTAACCTGGGCGCATTTTCCTTCTCCCGCCAAAATCATTGATATGACACATAAAAAAATAAAGATGAATAAGGGCATTAATTTTTGAACCTTGAAGAAATTAAGTATAACATTTTTATATAACAACCCAGTTTGCATATCAATATCTATTTCCTCGAATGAGCATATTTTTGTTACAGGAAGTTGTGATTCTCAAGGCAAGATAAATGCCAAATCAGGAACACAAGCTATTATCTTGAAATGAAAGGGTATTATTGGCTCAAGTGATCTCTGCAGATTACCCTATGAAGGATTTTTCATACAGCTGTAATAATTCTATGTAGGTTCTATCCTCCGCTTATTCTGTTTTTTGAAGTCGTCAGGGTTAAGATCGTGTTTTTTGAGAAGAAGATAGAAATCAGCCCTATATTTTCCGGCCATTTTTGCGGCCTCGCTTACCTTGCCCTTGCACGTTTCAAGAAGATAGATAAGATAACCTCTTTCAAAAATGTCCTTTGCCTCTTTCAAGGGTTTTATATAGGTTATGGTAGGTATAACCTTTGTCTGAAAGATTAAGTCTTCGCTAATGAGTTCTTTGTCTGTCATGGCGGCTGCATATTCAACGATGTTTTCCAACTCACGAACATTTCCCGGCCAATCATGAAGCATCAGTTTCTGCATGGCCTGGGGCGAGAATCCCTTGATTTCCTTTTTAACCTTCTCCCGAAATTTGTCCAGAAAATGATCAACGAGGAGCGGGATATCTTCTTTTCTGTCTCTCAAAGGCGGCAGATGGATAGGGATTACATGGATCCTATAATAGAGGTCCTCCCGAAAAAGCCCCTGTTTAACCTGTTCCTCGAGGTTTTTATTCGTTGCCACAATAATTCTGACATCGGATTCGACAAGTTTTTCGCTGCCTACCGGATAGAACCGTTTGTCCTGAAGGACCCGTAGAACTTTTGCCTGAATAGACAGAGGCATATCGCCAATTTCATCCAGAAAAATCGTTCCCTCACTGGCCTGTAAAAACAGTCCCCTTGCAGTCCGGATTGCACCGCTGAAAGCCCCTTTTTCATGGCCGAAGAGATTGCTTTCCAGCAATGTCTCAGGAAGGGCCGCACAGTTAATGGCTACAAAAGGTTTATCCTTCCGTCCGCTTGCGAGATGAATTACTTTTGCGATAAGGTCTTTTCCGGTACCACTCTCGCCCAGCAAGAGAACGGTAGATTCCGTGGGGGCAATACGGGAAATTGTCTCTAATACCTTTTGCATTCGTTCACTTCTTGTCACAACATTTGCAAAACTGAATCTTTCACCCAACAGAACCTTCAGCCTTTCAATCTCAGAGGTTAATTGACGATTTTCAATGGCTTTTTGAATCTGGAGCAGGAGATCCTGATGCTCAAAGGGTTTTGTAAGATAGCTGTATGCGCCTCGTTTTATAGCGTCAACTGCGCTCTCAATGCTTCCGTATGCCGTGAGTATGATGACGGGCATTTCGGGAATGATAAGATGGAGGTCTTCCATGAGGGAGATACCATCCGTATTAATCAGTTGAAGATCTACAATTGCCAGATCGAAAATCTGTTCCTTGGCTTTCTCAATTGCCTCATCCTCGTGCAAAGCAGTTGTTACATCATAACCGGCCTTCTCTAGCCTCATCTGTATTAATTCAACAAGGTTTTTATCATCATCAACAACAAGAATCTTTCCTAAATCCATAAAAAACTTTACCTCGCTTTTTCCCTTTTCTTTTCCTCTACTTCAAGGTCAACCTTTTTTGATTGCTCGATCATATTCTTCAATTTTTCGTTTTCCTGGCCTGCCTCTGCAGAAGTTCTCCTCAATCTTTCATTTTCCTGGATCAAATCAAGAAGAATTTTTGCATGCCCCGACCATTTGCTGTGAGGGTATTCCTTCATGATTTTTGTAAGAGAAGATACTGCCTTGCCATGATCCTTCTTCTGATATTTTGAATACGCATAAATCAGGCCGATGGCAAAGTTTGCTTCATCTCCGGGAGGTCCGTTAGGGGCTATAGATATAACCTTGAGATGTTCTCTGATGGAAGCATCATACTGACCCATGGCAAGCAATTGCTTTCCTTTGAGGAGATGCTCCTTTGATTCGTCTCGAGGCTGCTCTTTTTTTTGTGGTGCCTGCGCAACCGCAGGATGAATCGGTTCAACATAGAGTTGCATTTTTTCAGGATCCTGTTGTTTCACTTCTGTTGTAACACAACCTATCAATAGAAAAGAAATCAGGATGGTAGCAGCACGGAAAAAGTGCTTCCTTGTCCCAACTCGCTTTCTGCCCATACTTCACCTCCATGAGCGACAACGATATTTTTCACAATAGCTAAACCCAGCCCCGTGCCCTTTGTCCATTCCGAGGTTTTCACAGGGGGCTGATGAAATTTTTCAAAGATTGCCTGAAGATTTTCCTTGGGAATTCCCGGCCCGGTATCCTGAACTGAAATTAGTATTCCTCTCTGTTCATGATACGCAGAAATTGTAATCTGGCCTCGTTCAGGTGTAAACTTCACAGCATTGCTGATCAGATTTCTCAGCACCTGGAGCATGCGTTCCCTGTCTATTCTGGAGTGAAGCAATTCATCAGGTGTTTCCAGCCATACCTTTATCTTTTTAGATTCCATTAAGGGCGTTACCTCTTGTATCGATCGACGGATAAGGCGCGCAAGGTCTTCTTTACCAAAAAGGTATGTCATCATTCCTGCCTCCATCTTAGCAATGTCCAGCAATGAATTCACCAGACCGATCAGGCGGTTTGACTCTTCGGTAAGAATTGTAAGAAGCCTCTGTTGTTTTTCAGTGACCGCTCCGCCCACACCTTCATGGAGTAACCCTATACCCTCTTTTATGGAAGCAAGCGGGGTTCGTAACTCATGTGACATGGTTGAAAAGAAATCAGATTTCATTTTCTCAACCTTATTCAGCTTGTCACACATGACATTAAACGCAGACGTTAGCTCCGCCATTTCAGGTGGTGATGCTATCTTGAGATCGCTTTTAAAGATCCCTTTTGAAATCTCCTTTGTTTTTTCCATCAACGATGTTAACGGTTTTGTTATACTTCTGGTCGTAAAAAAAGAAGTGAACAAGACCAAAACAAGAGCGGTGATCCACATGATAAGCGTGAGCTTTCTTGACGAACTGCCAGCATCGCTGAGTGTGCGCATTCGTAAGTGGATTTCTTTCATGGTTGAGGATTCCAACGTCTTCAAATCTTCCAGAATGTTGTCGATAAGTTTTTCTTTTTCAATTTCATTTTTTTCTTTCGAGAAAGGTTTTCTATCCATTACAAGTTGCGCTTCATTCATGACGAGAGAATAATAACGTGTGTAATTGTTCTTTATTTGATTCAAGTATGTTGTCTTATCTGGTGTATTTGCAACATACAGGGCATCATTCAGATAATTTCTGAAATCATTTTCTGTTGATTGGAACTGTTCATGAAAGATAGAATCCTTGGTTATCACAAATTTCTTTTCATACGCCATTTGAGATAATATGTTGTCAACAAGCTTCTTTTTCAATTCTAATATCCGCTCATCAATGTTTATGATCTGCCTTGTTCCTCTGTTTATCTGATGCAACTGCCAGAGGGTATAGCTATTGACGATACCCATAATTACAAATATTATAAAATATCCCAATGTAAGCCGCGAGAAGATGGATAATTTCATGCGCTGAACTCACCTCAATTATAACACACTTTTAATGCGAGAATTAAAGTGAACGATTGTCCTGTTACCTTAACGGGGGCGAAGTTCTAAAGCAGAAGCCACAGACAAAAACAGTATGAATAAAATGCTCTTATCCTCTTGATATTAAAGGGATAAAAAATATGTTTGCATTATCAGGAATAAGAGAATTCTCAAAATTAGGGAAAGAAATTGACGGCCGTTGACCTTTGCAACGGGGTAATGATATGGATTCCATAATTCTTTCAAAACATGAGTAACAGTCAAATCTTCTCGCCACAATATTTCCCGATTCCAATCTTAATCATGTCTTTTCCCGGTTTCGAAGGTAGGGATGCCAGCAATGGTCCATCCCCTCCGTAAATACACAGCATCCTTTGCATATACTCCTTTCACTATATTAGGTTACAGAGTGATTGCATAACAACGTTAGCAATACAAATTTGGTGAATTGATTCTGTCCTGTAGGAAAAATTATCACAAGGTCTTGCAGATGTCAAATAGCTGGTCCGGAAGAAATGAAAGCGGTTATGTCCTCCATGGCGGAGCAAAAACCGGCCCGGAAAATTCGAGGAGGAAAGGCTCGTCCCATCGCACAGAATCGTTGAAAACTTTTTTGAGCTGCCCCAGGGTTTTTACACGTTTACCCCTTATACCGAAGGCTGAAGCAATTCGCACAAAATCAGGATTTTCCAGTGCCATCATTCCTTCTACTGAATAGGTTGCCCTCATGTAATCCTCAAGGATTCCGAAGCTGTTGTTATTGAAGATAAGGATGACAACCGGAATGTTGTACTTCCGGATTGTGGACAGTTCCCCGATTGTGGGAAGTGCTCCTCCGTCCCCGCAGATTGCAAGACATGGCTTCTCTGGTCTGGCAATCTTGGCGCCGATTGCAGCAGGAAGTGCATAGAAGATGGAGGATATTCCCCGCGGCATTATAAATGTGTGCTGGTGGCGAACGGGATAGTAATACTCAGCCCAGTATGACATGAGATTGAGGTCCCAGACAGTGGTTGCATCATCAGGGACTGAGTCCCTTACAACGTTCATGAGCTGAAACCCGAGGAACGTATCCTGTAATTTCTGTCTCTCCTGATTCTGAGCTTCTTTCAATTTTTTCAGCTGCCAGTCAAAGGTTTTGCCGTGCATGGCATTTTTAAGACTGTGAAGAAGCGGAAGGATTTCACCAGAGACCTTGTACGATGCAGGATAATTCTTGTCAAACCAGGTATTATCGATGTCAATATGTACAAGATCACGTATTTTCACGCCGCGTCTTTTTGCATCTACGTCCCGGAGTCTTGTCCCGATAGCGATGGTAATGTCTGCAGATGATACAATCTCCTTGGCAATCCCTTTTTGCATGATATTCCCAAAACACCATGGATTATCTTCATTCAGGATACCCTTACCGGATGTGCTGGTGAGGAAGGGGATGGAAGAATTCATGCACATCTCATCCAGATGAGGTCGCGCTTGCTCGAACATAAGCGACTTACCTCCGATGATGATAGGCTTTTTCTTCTGGGCCAGAATCTTTTCAAGACCGGCACGGTCATTGAACTTCTCGGCAGGGGTAGAGTCGGCTTCGTTAACATGTCGAGAGGAAACCTCTTTTTCAAGGAGAGTATAGGGGATGGAGATAAGGACCGGTCCTCTTCGTTCTTCAAGGGCAGTGGCGTATGCCATATCAAGTTTTGCGATCAAGTCATCCCTGCCATGAACAGAAAATGTTTTCTTGGTCACAAAGCGGAACATGTTTTCAGGTTCAACCACCTCATGGAGAATGCCCTTGCCAATCTCCTCCCTTCCGGTATCTATATGAATGACAAGCAAAGGTATATCATCACCGTATGCCTCCATGCAGCCCGTCAGAACATTTCCTAAACCGGGACCGGGTGTTATGATAAGAACTCCGATTTTTCCTGAAACCCGTGAGAAACCGTCGGCCATAAAGGCCATGTTTGCTTCATGGCGAGGTACAAAAACGTTGATATTCTTGGAAGAAAGACCTTCATTGAGTGAAAGTGTATGAATTCCGGGTAGATAAAAGATATGGTGAATAGTATTCCTTACGAAAAAATCAATAATTGCTTGTTTTCCGAGCACTTAGAACCTTCCATAGCTAGTTTAGCATAGTGAGCCAGAAAGTTAAATAAAAATTACTTGACTTAAATTTAATTTTATTTGTTTAATAATGTAAACTTTCTGTTAGCTTTTATTGTTATGAAAAAAGATGAAGCAAGCATAGGGGAACGGATCAAAATGTTGAGGCAGGCAAAGTCTCTTACCCAGGAGGAGCTTGCCACGCGGGCAGGGCTCACAAAGGGGTTTATATCCCAGGTTGAGCGAAATCTTACCTCCCTTTCCGTTGAAAGCCTCATTGGCATCCTTGATGCCCTTGACGAGAAGCCGTCGCGGTTTTTTGATGGTGCCTTCGACGAGAAGATCGTGTTTAAGCTGAAGGATAGGGTAGAGATGGAGATCGATAATGTCAGCAAGTTCCAGATCCTGATCCCCGCGGCGCAGAACAGGCTTATGGACCCTGCCTTGATGGAGCTTGATATCGGAGAGAAGACACCATTAGAAGAGCCTCATGAAGGCGAGGAGTTCGGCCTGGTGATTGGAGGCAGCATTGATCTTATCCTCGGCGGAAAGACATTCAAACTGAAAAAGGGCGAATGTTTTTATTTTAAGGCGACAAAAAGGCATCACATAGAAAACAGGAGAAAGAATAAAGCACTTGTCCTGTGGGTATCTTCGCCTCCGAACTTTTAGATTACAACAAGCGCAGAATATATAGATTTGGCTGTATCATTTCAAGTTATTATGTAAGGAGGGTGGAAAGATGACGCCCAAAAAAATATTTTTCACCAAAGGTGTCGGCGTTCACAAAGACAAGCTGTCATCCTTTGAGGTAGCATTAAGAAGCGCAGGGATTGAAAAATGTAATCTTGTTTATGTATCAAGCATATTCCCGCCAAAATGTAAGATTATTTCCAGGGCTGCGGGTCTGAGACTTCTTAAGCCTGGTGGCATCACATATTGTGTAATGGCCAGGAATGAAACCAATGAACCAAACCGTCTGGTTTCAGCGGCTATCGGCCTTGCCGTGCCGCAGAATTACGACAACTACGGATATCTCTCCGAGCACCATGCGTTTGGTGAAAAGGCTGTTGTGTCAGGAGAATACGCAGAAGACCTCGCAGCAACCATGCTTGCAACGACCCTCGACATCCCCTTTGACCCGAATCAGGCATGGGATGAGCGCAAGCAGTTCTACAGGGCAAGCGGTCACATATTTACCACAAGACATTTCTGTCAGTCGGCGGAAGGCAACAAAGACGGACTCTGGACGTCGGTCCTGGCAACCGCTGTATTTATTATGGAGTGAAATGCCAAAGCATTCCGTTGGTTTTTGCGGGCTGCCCAGCACACCTGCCGGGTATGGTGCGGCCTCGATCGTTGTTCTGCCGATCCCTTTTGACAGGACCAGCACATGGATGAAGGGGGCGGACAAAGGCCCGGCAGCCCTTATCGAAGCATCGCAGTATCTCGAATTCTATGATATAGAAACCGACAGCGAGGTGCTGAACAAAGGCATTTTTACTTCAGTACCTATTCGTGCTGCTTCTTCAGAAGCATTAATAAAAAGGACTGATTCTGCAGTCTCCCGATACCTTGCAGATAACAAATTTGTGGTTGTCCTGGGAGGTGAGCATTCGGTCTCAGTCGGGGTTATAAAAGCCTATGCAGGGCAACATGATGATCTCAGCATCCTCCATCTTGATGCCCATGCCGACTCCCGTGATTTCTACGAAGGCTCCCGTTTTAACCATGCCTGTGTCATTGCCCGGGTGCGGGAATACACAAAGAATATTGTTTCTGTAGGGATACGGAGTATGGATGTGTCTGAACGGGCTGGCATGGACAGAAAGAGGATGTTCTTCGCCCATGAGATATACGATACAAACACATGGATACCAAAGGCGGTTCGATTATTGAGCGACAACGTTTATGTTACCATCGATGTTGATGTTTTTGATCCGGGTATCATGCCGTCGACTGGGACACCGGAGCCTGGCGGGTTAGGGTGGTATCAGGTACTGAAGATTCTACGGGCCGTGTCGAAGGCAAAACGGATTGTGGGGTTCGATGTGGTGGAGTTGTGCCCGTCAAGCTCAAAAGCACCCGATTTTCTTGCAGCAAA
>JAEAME010000133.1_pt1 | contig 101908 bp, 78 predicted proteins | sample 8958731 | NCBI WGS metagenome assembly JAEAME01 (sample SAMN16933194, study PRJNA681113) | bioreactor sludge metagenome | isolation source: anerobic bioreactor sludge (Control) | place: India:Bengaluru | collected 2018-10-24
TGCCTGCCGGGGAATTGCTACCGCTACTTTTTGCGGAAAGATTGCTGTCGCTTATATTTGCTCCCGGGTTGTAGTCACTTGTGCCAGTGGCCGTATTGTTGACGTTACTCGTAACCGGCATATTGTTGATCCTGACCGTCGCGCCCGGCGACACCGTCAGACTGGGCTTCAGGCTGGTCAGATCGACACCTTCGGGGACCGTCATATAAAACAAATTCCTGTTCCGAATTCCGTGAAGGTCAGCACTTAGGGATGGGTTATCGGCTTTTGACAGAACGAACGATATCAGGTCCGCTCTGTCGCTCAATATCTCCTCTGGTTCTTCCCTGGAACAAGAAACAATGGCTAAAGCCAGGAACACGACTGCCGCGCACTTTTGATGTATTCTGCTGATAGTAAATGACATATGAAAATGGCTCTCCGGGGGAGCAGTTTTGTTATTATGTTGTAAATTAACACGGTGCATCAATAGTGAGCGGCAATCGTTTTTGTGTGTATCTTTGGATACGCAAAATTAATAATATTATGAGATTTTTCATCGACACAGCCAACCTGGAGCAGATTCGCCAGGCGCGGGACCTGGGGATTTTGGACGGAGTGACCACCAACCCTTCGCTCATGGCACGCGAGAACATTCGCGGCCATGCGGCCATCCTGGCGCATTACAGGCAAATTTGTGAAATCGTGGACGGCGATGTGAGTGCCGAGGTCTTTTCAACGGATCTTGAGGGAATGCTTGCCGAGGCCCATGAACTATCTGCCATCCACAAGAACATTGTGGTGAAGGTGCCTTGCACCAGCGAAGGGATCAAGGCCATCAAAGCCCTCTCGGCGCGGAAAATTCCGACCAACTGCACGCTGGTTTTCAATGCGGGACAGGCCGTCCTGGCCGCAAAAGCCGGTGCCCGGTACGTCTCGCCCTTTGTAGGCCGCCTGGACGATGTGAGTGAAGATGGGGTGGCGCTTGTGGCGCAGATTGTTCGCATTTTTGAAATTTACGGGTACAAAACGCAGGTGCTGGCCGCCTCGATCCGCCACACGCGCCACATTATTGATTGCATGGAGGCAGGTGCCCACGTGGTCACCTGCCCCCTGAAACCCATCCTTGGCCTGCTGGACCATCCCCTGACCGAAAAAGGCCTGGCCAAATTTCTGGAAGATGCTGCCAGGATGAAGTAGGGGAGGGGGGCACGCCTCCCGCCGGGGATGAGTACCGCGCACTCTTGATGTATTGCTCTGTATAGTAGGTGTTTAACAAAATAGCTCTCCTAGGGAGCTATTTTGTTATATTGCTGAAAGTCAGCAGGATGAATAAAGAGTGCGCGGCACTCATTAGCTCTGAAATCAAATATTAGCTATAAATTTGAAGAAGAGGTTCCACCTGTTTTTGTATCTTTGAAATCCAACCATTATAGTCCAAATGATACAAAAAGAAATATCTATGAAAAATCAAATCCTCACAACATTATTACTGCCCCTGCTGCCTCTGATGCTGCAGCTGTTGCCTATGTCCAGCCTGCAAGCCCGGCCACAGGTGGCGCAGGCACAGTCGCAGGCTCAAGCCCGGCCACAGCCGCAGGACCTTCCCGTGGCCTGGGAAGAACTTACCTCGGCAGACTTTAAAAAGGCCACCGGACTGGCGCAGGGCGTCTGCATCATCCCCATGGGGGTGATTGAAAAGCACGCGCAGCACCTGCCCATGGGCACCGATATCTATTTCGCACGCCAGATTGCGCTTACTGCAGCCAGAGACGACTATGCTGTGGTCTTTCCGTATTATTTTGCCGGTCAGATCTTCGAGGCTCGGCACCAACCCGGAACTATTTCGTATAGCAGCCGCCTACTTTATAACCTGCTGGATGAGACATGCCGGGAGATCGCACGCAACGGCTTTAACAAGATTATTTTGGTGAGCGGTCACGGCGGCAACACCCACTTCCTCCAGTATTTCTGCCAGACGCAGCTGGAAGAGGAGCGGGATTACGTTGTCTTTTTATTTAACCCTGCCGAGGACAGGGAGACCGCCCGCCGCATTGCAGAACTTCGCAAAGGCACCACGGGGGGACATGCCGATGAAGAGGAAACCGCCATTATGCGTATCATTCGTCCTGACCTGGTGCACATGGACCGGGTGGCTCTTGAATCGGGCCGAGACCAGGCCCGCCTGCCGCTGCCCAACGTGTACACAGGCATCTGGTGGTACGCCCGCTATCCCAATCATTACGCCGGGGACGCCACCGGCTCTGATCCCCTGATCGGCCACCTGGTCCTGGATTCCTCAGTAGCACAACTGAAAGAAGTCATTGCCATGATTAAAGCCGATACCGTCGCCCTTGAGCTGCAGAACCGCTTCTTTGGGCATTGACTGCCGCGCACTCTTTATTCATTCTGTTGACTGTCAGCTAAATAACAAAAGAGCTCCCCCAGGTAGCTCTTTTGTTATTTAGCTGTTATACAGGACAATGCATCAAGAGTGCGCGGCAGTCTACTGCGCCACCTGCCAGCTGCCGCTAACCGGGATGGTCATCCCAAGTACCCGGCCGCTGCCGGAGAGGGTGCCGGAGATACTGGATTGGTTGGCAGAAAAAGTGCCGGTGAAGGTTGCGGTGATGTTGGTCCCGGTAAAACCTTGATAAGTTATTTCACCAATATTGACGCGAAAACTGATAGACTCGTTACTCAGGTAAGATATTGTTCCGGGATATCCTCTTACCATTACATTGTCCTCATCTACAATGGTCATTGTCATGGATCCGGTCCTGGATATGGTAAGGGCATTGACAGTAGCTGTTCCGGACCAGTTGGTGTTTAGCAAAGCACTCACATCTCCTTTCTGGGTTATGGTAAATGACTGCTTTTCATCCTGAGAATTTGTTACCGTGATCTTTGCCGTCCGGGTACCTCCGGGATTAGGTTGTATGGTTATTTGATTACCAATAGGATCGTCAGATGCCTGGCTGGATGTTGTTAATAAAGAAAACCAGGTGCCTTCATCGCCCGACACTTCCCAGGGAAGGCTGCTCAGGATGGAAAAATCGAGTACATGAGTGCCGTCAAATGAGACTGTTGTTGTGTTTGGAGGGATAACACTAAATGCGTGTTGCGATACATTGATAATGCAGGTAATTGTATCCGAAATGATCTGGAAGGAAGAAGTTCTGAAAACAGTATTGTTCTGCCCGGCATTTACCACAATATTAACACTTTCATTGCTACTTCCTGAACGTGGTGATACCGTAAACCAATTATCCGTGACCAGTGCACTCCAGTCTGCATTGGATTCCACATTGATTACACCGTCGCCTCCCAATGAAGGAAGTGTGATCTCGGCGGGAGTAACACTCAAAGACCCCAGGTCAGATCTTTGCCGGATGACCACGACAAGCGTTTTGTCTGCAGACAGGATAGTCAGGTTATAAGTTTTGGAAAATTCCGTATTATTCTCAGGGATTGTGAAATTCAAAGATTGTAGGGATGATGAGCCTCGGCCTGATGAAGGATTAACCGTGGGCCTTTCGGGAATCTCCACATCCCCTATCTGGCAGGTAATGATCGCGCTCCAGTCTGCAGATGAATAAAACAGAAATCCATACGATCCGCCTGCCGGCTGAATGTTGTAATTCAGGTTGGCCTTGTTGTAGGGCCTGAGATTGGCAGGAGCATCCTGCTTTCCCCCGGAGCAGTTGTTCAGCACCACCAAACAGCATACGATGAGGATTTTATTGAGAACACTATCTTTACACATAGTTGAAAACATATTTTATACTATAAAGATAATACGCTTTTTATTAAATTGTATTGATTAACTTTGAAATACAAATTCAAATCAATTTTTCATGAGGACTACGATTTTTTACACTACAAATTATGGTACTACCAAATTGATAGCAGAAGAGATCGGAGAATTGATCTCTAATCAGGATCAGGTTACACTTATGGATGTTGATGACTGCAAGCAGGATTACACACCGTATCTAGGAACGGCGGAACGTTATGTGCTTGGGGTGCCTGTATATAGGGGTAAGCCACTTATAGCTATGCAGAAATTTTGTAATACATATGCATCTACATTGGCAGAAAAGCCACTATACCTGTTTGTCTGTGGAATAGAAAGGAGGCCAGAGGGGCAGCAGCAGGAAATGGCAGCTGCTTTTCCTGAACACCTGCGCAGCGTGGCCCGCCATGTGGCATTCCTGGGCGGTGCGTTGCAGTGGAAGAAGATGAATTTTGTGGAACGCATTATCCTCGCAAAGATCACAGGCAAGAAAGGTGATCAGGATCTTGTTTCGCACAGGAATATCAAGAAATTTGCCGAGGCTCTGAACGCCGTCCCATGAAAGAACTGCAGCGCGGCATTTGGCGGCAAGCAGCCGCACGCCGGACAATAATTGAACCTGGTTATTAACAATTAAATCATACACATATGAAAAAAACACTATTTACGTTACTGCTTTTAATGATTTTGCCATTAGTTTTGAGTGCCAATCCACCCCGTAAGGTGACCCTGACTTATGATGCAGATACACAAAAATTGTCTGTGACCATCCTGCACCCCGTGCGGGATACTGAAAAGCATTACATTAGTGAGATTCAGGTATTGCTTGCAGACAAGGAAATTGAAAAAAAGGTGCTGACAAAGCAATCTTCCCCCGAATCGGAAACTTATGAGATCACGCTTCCCGGCCTGTCCAAAGGCAACGTGATCACGGTAAACGCCAAGTGCAACCAGTTTGGGAACAAATCCGGAAAGCTCACGATAAAGTAAATGCATTAAGCAGCAGGGAAAAGCCGGTAACAATAAAACAAGTTGCTAGAAAAGAAGCAACCAAAAAACACTGAAAGCGCATACCGCATTACGGTAACGACAGCGATCGTAAGACAGAAAACTCTTTTTTCAGAGGGTTTTATTACCTTTGTCCCATGAACCTCAAACTGCCCGAAGAACTGAACCAGATACTTTCATTCGCACGGGAGGAAGCCATGCGTCTGGGAAGTTATACGGTTACCGGTGACCATATATTTCTGGCCATAATCCGCCACCAGGAAAACCAGGCCTATGGCATTCTGACCATGCTGGATTTGCTGCTCTGGCAAATGAAAAACCTGATTGAAAGCAAGGAGATGGGGCGCAACATGATTCCACCCGATCAGGCCGACAAGCTATCTCTTTCCGAACATGCCGAAAAATGTCTCAAGGCCATGTACCTGGAGGCGAGCAAACTGGGACAGACTACCCCAAACACGTTGCACCTGCTGCTTGCCCTTCTTGACATTGACAACGGAATTGGCGTGTACTGGCTGCGCACTAAGGGCGTGACCGAACAGACCCTGCGTGCCTACCTCAAAGGCGAATTGCCGCTGGTGGTGAAAGGCTCCCAGCGTAGGCGTGCCGTGGAGCGGAAAGAGTCCATAAAAAACATGGAGGAACAGATGGATATGGCTTTGAAGAACGCTAAAAAGCAAACCGATAGCAAACAGGAGCCTCAGAAGGATGGCTCGCGCACCCCCATGCTGGACATGTACGCGCTGGATCTGACCGAGGAAGCACGTGCCGGGCAGTTAGACCCGGTAGTGCGCCGTGACAAGGAAATTGACCGCCTGGCGCAGATACTGGGCCGGCGCAAGAAGAATAACCCGGTGCTCATTGGCGAGCCCGGCGTGGGAAAATCCGCCATTGTGGAGGGCCTTGCCAACCGCATAGCCCGGCGCAAAGGTTCACCAACGCTGCAAGGCAAAAAAATCCTCTCCCTGGATATCGGCTCGGTGGTGGCCGGAACCAAATATCGCGGACAATTTGAAGAGCGCATGAAAACGCTTCTTGCCGAGATAAAGAAAAACCCCGATATCATCCTTTTCATAGACGAGATCCATACCCTGATTGGCGCGGGTGCCACCGGAGGGAGCGGGGGCTCGCTCGATGCCGCCAACATGCTGAAACCGGCGCTGGCCCGGGGCGAGATACAGTGCATAGGGGCCAGCACCATGGATGAATACCGGGAATATATTGAAAAAGACGGTGCCCTGGAACGCCGCTTCCAGAAAGTGATTGTGGAACCTACCAAATACGACGATACGCTGGAGATCCTGCGCAGCATCCGGGCCAAATACGAAGAACACCACATGGTGAGCTACACGCCCCAGGCTCTGGAAGCCTGCGTGCGCCTTTCTGAGCGATACATCACAGATCGCTGCCTGCCCGACAAGGCCATTGATGTGATGGACGAATCCGGTTCCCACGTACACATTGCCCACCTGCAGTTACCCAAGGAACTGGTGGTCATGGAAGAAGAGATGGATACGCTCATGATGCAGAAACGGGAAGCCGTTGACAAGAAAGATTACAAAAAGGCTACCGCCCTGCGGGAGCGGGAACGGGATGTGATTGATTCTTTGCGCCTGGCCCGTGACAAATGGTACTCGGAACAAAAGGCCAATAAGAAAGAGGTGAATGCCGATACCGTTGCCGAAGTGGTTTCCATGATCACCTCGGTGCCCGTAAGCCGCGTCTCGGAATCGGAAACGGAGCGTTTGCTCAATATGTCTTCAATACTCAAACAGAAACTCATTGGACAGGACGATGCGATAGACTCCATGGTACGGGCCATCCACCGCAACCGCGCCGGATTGAAGGATCCCAACAAGCCCATAGGCACCTTTATTTTCCTGGGACCTACAGGGGTGGGCAAAACGCACCTGGCAAAACTGCTGGCCACCTATATGTTTGATTCGCCGGACAGCCTGGTACGTATTGACATGAGTGAATACATGGAAAAATTTGCTATCAGCCGGCTCATTGGCGCGCCTCCGGGATATGTGGGCTACGACGAAGGGGGGCAGCTGTCAGAGCGCATCCGCCGCAAGCCTTATACGGTCGTTTTGCTGGACGAGATAGAAAAAGCGCACCCCGACATTTTCAACCTGCTGTTGCAGGTCTTGGACGAGGGGCGCCTTACCGACAGCAACGGTCGCCATGTGGATTTTCGCAACACTATTATCATTATGACTTCCAACATTGGCAGCCGGGAATTGAAGGAATTTGGTACAGGGGTCGGTTTTACGACCGTTTCGTCCGGAGCGGCCAAAGCAGCCGAGAACCGCCGCCGCCATATCATTGAAAAGAGTTTGGGCAAGATGTTTACCCCCGAGTTTCTGAACCGTGTGGACGAACAGATTCTTTTCAATGCACTGGATAAGGAAGATATTTTCAAGATCATAGAGATAGAGCTCGCAGACCTCTATATACGTACAAAAAATGCAGGTTTCACCGTGATTATATCACAAAAGGCCAAAGATTTTGTAGCCTCGCAGGGATACGACCCGCAATACGGGGCCCGTCCCCTGAAGCGTGCCATACAAAAATACCTTGAAGACCCTCTGTCAGAGGCAATCATTCGTATGGAGAACACTACCGGTTCTGAACTGCATGTGGACCTGAATCCGGAAGGCACGAATACCGTTGTAAATTAGCGGAATTATTTGTACTTTTGAAGGATTATTTTGAAGCATATGGAGGATAGAATTCAGAAGATAAACATCGAGGACGAAATGAAGAGTGCGTACATAGATTATTCTATGTCCGTGATAGTTTCCCGCGCCCTTCCCGATGTTCGAGACGGCTTGAAGCCAGTTCACCGCAGGGTGCTATTTGGCATGTCCGAGCTGGGGCTTGCTAGCAACAAACCAACAAAAAAATCGGCCCGAATAGTAGGGGAGGTTCTGGGTAAGTACCATCCCCATGGAGATTCCAGCGTTTACGAGGCCATGGTGCGCCTGGCACAGAACTGGAGCATGCGTTACATGCTGGTGGAAGGCCAGGGTAACTTTGGCTCTGTTGATGGGGATTCCGCTGCTGCCATGCGTTATACCGAGGCCCGCCTGCGCCGTATTGCCGAGGAGGTCCTGGCCGATATGGACAAGGATACCGTAGATTTTAAGAATAACTTTGACGATTCTCTGCAGGAACCCACTGTATTACCCGCCAAGGTGCCCCTGCTGCTGTTAAACGGCGCCAGTGGAATAGCCGTGGGGATGGCCACCAACATGCCGCCCCACAACCTGGGTGAAATTGTGGATGCTGTTTGTGCTTACATAGATGCCGACAACATTACCCTGGACGAATTGCTCAAATACGTAAAAGGTCCTGATTTCCCAACGGGCGGGATCATTTACGGCACCTCTGGCATCCGCGAAGCCTATGAAACCGGCCGCGGCCGGGTGGTAGTGCGTGCCAAAACCGATATTGAGGTGTCTTCGAGCGGGCGCGAAACCATTGTGGTAACCGAGATTCCTTACATGGTCAACAAGCGTGAGCTTATAGAGAAGATTGCAGAACTGGTGGAAAAGAAGAAGCTGGAAGGAATCGCCTTTGTCAACGACGAGAGCGACCGCAACGGCATGCGCATTGTCATCAAGCTCAAAATTGGGGTGGTGGCCAACGTGGTGCTCAACAGCCTGTTCAAATTCACGGCCATGCAAAGCACTTTCTCGGTCAACAACATTGCCCTGGTGGACGGGCGTCCCCGCCTGCTGAACCTGAAACAGCTTATCAAGTTTTTTGTGCGCCACCGCCATCAGGTGGTGGTCCGCCGTGCCCGGTTTGAACGTGAACAGGCAGCCAGGCGCGCCCACATCCTGGAAGGGCTGCTCAAGGCCCTTGATATCCTGGACGAGGTGATCAACCTGATCCGTGCCTCCCAGACGGTGGATGAGGCTCGCGCCGGATTGCAGAGAGAATTCGGCTTCAGCGAAGAGCAGGCCTCGGCCATTGTTGAAATGAAGCTTCGCCAGCTTACCGGGCTGGAACGCTCAAAGCTACAGGGCGAGTACGACCAGCTGATTGAGCTGATCCACAATCTTGATGCCCTGCTGGCCAGCGAAGCGCTGCAGATGAAGCTCATCAAGGACGAAATGCTGGACATCAAGGCCCGGTTCAACGATCCGCGCAGGACTATGATTGAGCATGCTGCCGGGGATTTTAATCCAGAAGATTTCTATCCGGATGAAGATGTGGTGATTACCATCTCGCACCTGGGATATATAAAAAGGACGAACCTGAATGAATACCGGCTGCAGGGCCGCGGAGGGATTGGGTCAAAGGGCAGCAATACCCGTGAAGAAGATTTTATTGAACACATTTATACGGCCAATATGCACAGCACCATGCTGTTTTTTACCAAGAACGGGAAGTGCTTCTGGCTCAAGGTATATGAGATTCCCGAGGGCAACAAGACGTCTAAGGGAAGGGCCATTCAGAATGTGATCAACATAGAGTCTGGAGACAGCGTTTGTGCCTATATAAATGTGGTTAATCTGACAGACGAACAGTACCTGGAGAACAATTACATAGTACTGTGCACCGAGCGGGGAACGGTCAAGAAAACAACTTTGAAGGCATACTCCAATCCACGATCCAAAGGGGTGAATGCCATTACAATACGTGAAGACGACAAGCTTCTGGAAGCCTGCATGACCAATGGCTCCTGCGAATTGCTCCTGGGCGCCCGCGAAGGCAAGTGTGTCCGCTTTAACGAAAGAGATGCCCGTCCCATAGGACGTACGGCTGCCGGGGTGCGCGGAATATCCATTCAGGAGCTTGATCAGGTAGTTGGCATGATATGTGCAGATGCGTCTGTAGAGGCCACATTATTGCCGCATGTACTGGTGGTGAGCGAGAACGGGTACGGCAAACGTTCCTTGATAGAAGACTACAGAAAGGTTGCCCGTGGAGGCAAGGGCGTGAAAACCCTGAACATCACGGGAAAAACCGGGAAGCTCATTGCCATAAAGGCAGTGACAGACGAGAGTGATCTGATGATCATCACCCGCTCGGGCATTACCATCCGCGTTGCTGTAGGAGATATACGCCTGGCAGGACGTGCCACCCAGGGAGTGAAACTGATCAACCTGAGAGAAGGTGATGCCATTGCCGCTGTCTGCTGCGTTCCCAAGAGCGATCCCCTGCCTAAAGAAGAGGGAGAGGATTTATAAAAGTGATTTTTTAACTGAACAAACACATAATACATCATGAAAAAATTTATTACTGCTGCCCTGATGTTTTTGATGGCATTACAATTGGGCGCACAATCAAAAGAGGTCCAAGCCCTCCTTAAAGCCTACGATAAAGCAAAACAGGAAATCTCCGATGCCAAACGTGCCACCAAGCCCGTTGGCTGGATACGTTATGCAAAGGCCCTGACAAGTGCCTATTCTTTCCCAACCAATAATTTGTGGATAGGCCTTTCTTCACTGGAATCAAAGGTGGTGCTTAAGGATCAGCGTGCGCTCTCTACTGAATACCAGAACATTCAGGGAGAACAATTCGAAATTGTTAAATACGAGGACAAAGACCTCTATTACAATGCAGATGGCAGACTGTCCTTCTGGATTATTACCAAACCCCTGATAAAGGATGTGGACATGCTGGAGGAGGCTTACAAAGCTTACATCAAGGCTACGGAACTGGATACACGTGGCAGCAGCAAAGCTGATATTCAGGAAGGACTCACTTTAGTTGCCAACAATTTCATTAACGATGCTATGGCAGCCTATACGCTGGGCAACTATAAAGATGCCTCTGTAAAATTTGAGAAATCATTTGTTACAGCATCACATCCGGCATTGAACGTGATAGATACCACCATTGTGTATTATGTAGGTTTGACCGCTTTGATGGACCAGGATTACAGCCGAGCCGTAAAGTTCTTTGATAAATGTATTGAAATGGACTTTGAATCGGCCGGTGACACGTATGCCAACCTGGCCGAAGCTTACAAACAGATGGGTGATATGGAAAAGAGCAAAGAGCTTCTTTCCCTTGGATTTACAAAATACCCCAACAGCCAGAGCATTCTTGTGGCTTTGATAAACGTATACCTGGAAAGCAACGATGACCCAAACAAGGTACTTGAATTCATTCAGCGTGCCCAGCAAAACGAGCCCAATAATCCAAGCTTGTATTATGCAGAAGGCAACGTGCTAAAAAATCTGGGCAAATTTGAAGACGCCTTGCGTCTGTATGAAAAATCGATTGAAACCGATGCCAACTTCTTCTTTGGTTACTTCCAGATGGGTCAGGCTTATTATGACAGAGCGGTGGATATTCAGACAGCTGCTTCTGATGAACTGGACGATGCAAAATATTTGAAGATGGTGGAAGAGCTGGATCTGATGCTTGAAAAAGCCATTGCTCCTTTTGAAAAGAGTTTTGAACTGGTGAACGACCAGGAGATCCGTTCTGTTGTGGTGGAATACCTTAAAAACATTTACTTCCGCCTGCGCACCAAGAGCCCCGAGTACGAGGCAGCTTACGAAAAATACAATCAGATGCTCCAGGGCCAATAGAAGCACCTAAATATACCTATGGGTAAAACCCTGAGGTAATGCTCATTGGTAATATCCATTGGTAATGCTCATAAAGCAAAAAGCCCGCCTTCAGGCGGGCTTTGTATTTCAGATAAAGAGTACGCGGTACTCACCCGGTGTAAACCTGAGCAATCTCTTCTCCCGTGAGGACGTTATAGGCATTGTTTGCCAGGGCCAGCATTTCGTCTTCTCCGGCGTAGGTAAAGCACGGAGCAAGAAATCCGACCTGTTCCGTAATCAGGTCTATGAAGCGTTTGTTGTGGGCAATGCCTCCGGTAAATAGAATGGCGTCAATTTTGCCGCTCAGAACCACAGCCGTCGCACCTATCTGCTTTGAGATGGTATAGGCCATGGCCTGGTACAGACGCGTGGCTTTGGGATCACCTGCCTGCACCTTGTCGTTCAGTTCCATGAAGGAGTTTGAACCCAGATGGGCCATAACGCCCCCTTTTCCGCTAATCATTCCTTTGATCTCTTCGAAAGTGTATTTACCTGAGTAGCAAAGTTCTGCCAATTGCAAGGCCGGAATGGTTCCGGCACGTTCTGGGGCTATGGGACCGTCTCCGTTCAGGGCGTTGTTCACGTCAATAATCCTGCCTTTGCGGTGTGCTCCTACCGATATACCTCCGCCCAGATGGGCAACTATCAGGTTCAGGTCTTCATAGGATTTTCCCGTGATGCTGGCGTGACGTTTGGCGATGGCCTTCTGGTTGAGCGCATGGAAGATGGATACGCGTTCTATCTGGGGTATTCCGGTAACCCGGGCCACATCCTGGAGTTCATCCACCACCACCGGATCGGCAATGAAGGCCTGGCATCCGGGAATCTCCGAGGCAATGCTGTGGGCCAGCAAACCCCCCAGGTTGGAGGCGTGTTCTCCGCTAATGCTCTCGGCCAGGTGCTTGAGCATCTGTTCGTTCACACGATAAGTTCCCGAGGCTATAGGGTGCACCAGACCGCCACGGCCAATAACCACCGCAAAATGACCGGTCTGGATATTGTTATTTTTCAACTCGTTAAAGATGGTTTCCTTCCGGTATTCGTACTGCTGGCTAATCTTGGGATAAGGAGCCAGGTCCTGTGGGGTGTGGTAAATGGTTTTTCCAAATACTTCTTTACGGCCTTCGAAAACGGCAATTTTTGTTGATGTGGAGCCGGGATTGATTACCAGAATGTGTTCTTTCATAACTTTTTCTTTAAAGAACGGTTACCAGTATAATGGAGTTGGTCGCTTTTATTTAGCAGTCACTGCAGCCAGGGCGATGGAGTTGAGCTTGGTTTCAATGGAATCGGCCCGGCTTGAAAGTACGCAGGGAGCCGAGGCGCCTGCCACAATGGCGGCTTGTTTTGATTCGGGGCTCAGCTGGGTGAGGCTCTTGTACATTACGTTTGCGCTTTCTATGTTGGGGAAGAGGATGCAGTCCACATCACCTGCCACAGGGCTCTGCAGTTTCTTGATGGCGACAGCCTCGGGGCTCAGGCATACATCCAGGGCCAGGGGACCGTCTGCGATGCATCCCGGGATCTGGTTGCGATCTGCCATTTTGGAGAGGATGGCAGCATCTACGCAGGCGGGCATTCCGGGAAGCATCTGTTCGGTAGCAGCAAGGAAAGCCAGTTTGGGTTTGGCTATGCCCAGGGCGTGTGCGGTGCTGACCAGATACTTGGAGATGGCAACTTTCTGGTTCAGGTCTGGTGCCGGAATCACGGCCATGTCCCCTATGATCAGAAATTTGGGGTAGTTGGGGTGTGTGAGTACAGAAACGTGGCTCAATACGGCTTTGGGAGGCAGCAGGCCGGTTTCCTTGTTCAGGATGGCACGCATGTATTTGTCTGTGCTGCACTGGCCTTTCATCAGGATGTCGCCCTGGCCGTTGCGTACCATATCCACGGCACGGGCTATGGCCGGGAGTTCCTGTTCTACGTTGATGATGGTAAAGGCTGACGGATCTATGTCTTCTTCGTGGCATATGGCGTTGATCTGAGATTCCTTTCCCACCAGAATACCGTCCACGATGCCTTTCTTAATGGCTTTGTAAACAGCGGTAATGGTGTGGTCGTCAACGGCCCAGGCGGCAACTAGCCTTTTCTTATTCTGTGAGCGAAGCTGCTCAAATATTTCGTCAAATGATTTCATAGGTGTGATTATTTATGGTTGGTCAGGTTGTACGTATCTGTTGCAATGACCAGTTCTTCATCTGTGCTGATAACGACTACCTGAGTTCTGGTCCCGTTGGTTGACAGTATGGCGTTTTCTCCGTGTACCGTTTTGTTTTTTTCCTGGTCAAAGGAAACACCCAGAAAGCCGAGGCGGGTACCGATGATATGGCGGACTACGGTGTCATTTTCGCCAATTCCGCCGGTGAATACTATCAGATCTGCTCCGTTCATGGCCGCAGTGTACGCTCCGATGTATTTGAGCACCCTGTAAGCAAAAGCGTGTTGAGCCAGGATGGCCCGCTTGTTCCCCTGGAGGACTGCATTTTCAATATCGCGGCAATCTGAGCTTTCTCCAAACAAGCCGAGGAGGCCGCATTTCTTGTTCAAAAAGTCGTTGGTCTGGGCGGCTGTCCATCCTTCTTTTTCCTGTAGGAATGTGACGATGGAGGGGTCGATATCGCCTGTGCGGGTGCCCATGATCAATCCTTCAAGGGGGGTAAATCCCATGGAGGTATCTATTGATTTGCCACCGTCAACGGCGGTTATGGAAGAACCGTTACCCAGGTGACAGGTGATTACTTTTGCCTTATTGAAGTCCAGTCCGGTGAATTCACAACCTTTGCGGGCCACATATTTATGGCTTGTTCCGTGGAAACCGTAGCGGCGGATGTCGTATTTTTCATACAATTCAACAGGAATGGCGTACATGTAGGCATGCTCTGGCATGGTCTGATGGAAGGCTGTGTCAAAAACAGCCACCTGATGTGCGTGGGGCAGCAGTTTTTCAACGGCATCTATACCCAGTAGGTGGGCCGGGTTGTGCAGCGGGGCCAGCCCGGCAAGCTTACTGATGTTATTTTTAACCCCCTCGTCAATCTCAACACTATCCTTGTAATATTTGCCACCCTGAGCCACGCGGTGTCCTACTGCCTGGATCTGTGTAAGTGATTCAAGAACACCCCATTTTGTATCTGTGAGCAAGTTAAGGATTCCTTTGATGCCTAACGTGTGGTGAGGAATGGGAAGTTCTTTTTTGTATTTTTCCTTATCCCCTATTAGTCTTTTATGCGTTACACTTCCCATCTCGAGCCCTATTCGTTCGACAATTCCTTGTGCCAGAATGGAATAATCTTTTTCTGTCTTCATGTCAAGAACTTTGTACTTGATGGAAGAACTCCCGCAGTTTAAAACAAGAATGATCATGATTGGTTTTGGTAAGGTTTTTTTATTATATTTGAACTATATGTAATAGATTGTAAAAGAATCTGCAAAATTACGGAAACTATATGTGATGTGCAAGCGTGAGGAGGGGGAAAAATAGTGTGATGTTGCCGCCTGCAGTGGCCGTTATCTGTGGCACACTGGGCGGTCTTTATTTTGGGGAGTTGCTGGCGGGAGATTTCTGGAAGCCCCTGGAACCAGAATACTTTGTACCGGGGCTTGCTGCAGGGGCGGGGCAGACTGCCCGGGTCCAGTGGGTGTTTTGGGCACTCCTGTGCATGACGGTGCTGCTTCTTGTGCTTTTCTTCGTCTCTTTATGGGTGTTCAGACGGCGTCCGGGACATATGCACAAAAGGCTGAAACGGAATGCTTCAAAATATATCTCACAGAGCCAGCTGCGCTACCGTTACGGCCGCGTGCTGTATTATGCCGGTTTGGTTGTATTGTTTTGCTGTGCACTCTGGAACGGTCTGCTGCAATATGTTAATATAGGATCGGCTGAGAGCAGGGTACCTGCAGGTGAAAGAAACATTTTGTGCCTGAGGGTAAGTGATTTCCCGGTTCCTGTTCTTACTGCGGCCGGACGTCGTTACGAGCGTATGGAGTGTAGGTTGGTCATGTATTCTGCCGACGGACGCAAGCAGATTCAGGGGAGCGAAAACATGCTGGTATATATTGCCCTGGACAGCACCATGGGCAACCGGTACGGGAAAGAGAACACCGCTACACTATCCACGGGTTTGTTGCCGGGAGATGTCTTAATGACACGCTGCAGGGCGTTTTCATTTGTTTCTGAAACTCCGGTGGCACCTACGTCTTCAGGGGCACTGGCTGTTTCGTCTTTTGACTATCCACGGTATATGGCGCGAAGGGGGTTTTATTGCAGGGCTTATGTATATGATTACCAGCGGATTCCGACAAATTTAACTTTATATGAAAGACTCAGGCGTTTGCGGGTACCGCTTATCAGCCGATGGGAGGGGGAGGCAGGGGCAGTGCTGTCAGGGATCTGTCTGGGAGACAAATCCGGGCTGGGCAAGCAGGTGCGGGAAAAGTACAATGTGGCCGGAGCCAGTCACATACTGGCGGTCAGCGGATTGCACGTAGGAGCGCTTTATGGCTGCCTTGTCTTTGTCCTGGGACTGCCTCAAAAGATAAGACAGGCGCGTCGGTACAGAAGCAGGCACCTGGTGAAGATTGACCAGGGTCAGGAATTTATGCAGACTGGTCCTGGGCAGTCGCAAATACTCAAAACGTATTCCCTGTCTGGTGGTGCGGGAGCGCATATTATTGCCTTGCTGCTGATCTGGGCATATGCAGCGGTTGTGGGTTTTAGTGCCAGTGTGATGCGTGCTGCCCTGATGCTGTCCGTTTACGGGGCAGGGAAGGTGCTCGGTAGCAGGACAAATAGTCTTAACGTTCTGTCTGTTACAGCTTTGATTCTGGTTGTTTTTAAGCCCATGAATCTATACGACCTTGGATTTCAGCTCTCTTTTACGGCTGTTCTGAGCCTGATCTTGTTTTTTCCGCTGTTGCGCAACCTGTTAAGTCTGCGTCATTTTGTGTTAAGATACCTGTGGGAACTTTTCTGTTGTTCGCTTTCTGTCCAGCTGGGCACGCTCTGGCTTACTTCAGGTACTTTTGGGGTTATTCCTTTATACAGTCTGCTATGCAATTTCTTTGTCGTTCCCTTTAGTGCGGTCATCCTGTACTTTTTTCTGCTGTACCTGGTTGTAATGGGTTTGCATCTGGAAAACGCCCTGACGCTGGTGACGCGCCTGCTTCTAATTCTGGCGACCATATTGGACAAGGCAGTTATGTTCTTTGCAGGGCTTCCTTATACACCCATCCGTTACCAGCCTCACGTGACAGAACAGTTGTTGATGCTCTGGTGTACCGGCTACCTCTATTTTTTTCTTCGTGACAGGGAGAACCGCAGGCCGTGAAACACTTTTTTTTATCTTTGCAGCCATGGGAGGTTTTTTTGGAATTGTATCAAAGTCGCCATGTGCGAATACGCTTTTTTATGGCACTGATTATCATTCTCATATGGGTACCAAACGTGCCGGCCTTGCGACCATGAACGAGCAGGGAATCATAAAGCGGAGTATTCACAGGATTGAGAACAGTTACTTTCGCAACAAGTTTGAGGACGAGTTGTGTGAATTTACCGGCAACTCTGGGATTGGAATCATTAGCGATAATGATCCGCAACCCATTGTGTTGCGTTCCCATCTGGGAACGTTTGCGATCGTAACGGTGGGCAAGATCAACAACCTGGAAGAGTTGGGCGATGAACTGCTTTCCAGGGGTATAAATTTTTCTGAACTCAGCTCTGGACAGATAAATCCTACCGAGGTAGTGGGGCATCTGATCACCCTGGGGCAATCGTTTGCCGACGGGATCCGCCTGGTGCAGGAAAAAGTACGCGGAAGCTGCAGCATGCTGCTTATGACTCAAGAAGGGATTATTGCAGCCCGCGACCGGTACGGCCGCACTCCCGTTGTGATTGGAGTACGCCGTAAAAACGGTCACGGCCCCATCCCCATTGAAAAGAACCTTGCCGAGGCAGGGTCCTCAGACGCTCCGGAGTCTTTCGCTGCGCAACAATGCCAACCTGACGGGGCGCAAAACAGGGCAACAACTCCCGCCGGGGAGATTACTGCCATATCCTTTGCCAGTGAGAGCTGCAGTTTCCCGAACCTGGACCTGCAATTGACCGGTTTTTTAGGGCCCGGGGAAGCCGTGCTTGCACAAAACGCCTTATTTTCGGATCCCACACAGCCTGGGATGCCTGCGCTGCAACAGCTGCTGCCGCCGCGCGAAAAGTTGCAGATCTGTACTTTCCTTTGGGTGTACTACGGATTCCCGACCTCGGCCTATGAAGGGATCAATGTGGAGGAGGTGCGTTTCCGTAACGGGATGTTAATGGGCAAGGAAGAAGAAACACCAGTGGATTCTGTTTGCAGCATTCCTGACAGCGGAACGGGGATGGCTATGGGGTACGCTGTGGGAAAGAAAGTGCCTTACAGGCAGGCAGTTGCCAAATATACACCCACCTGGCCCAGGAGCTTTATGCCCTCCGATAAGGAACGTCGGGCGCTGGTTGCCCGCATGAAATTGCTGCCTAATGCCGATGTGATACGGGGTGCCCGTCTAGTATGCTGTGATGATTCCATTGTCAGGGGAACACAACTGAAGAACAACGTTAGTGTTTTTGTACGCAACGGGGCTAAAGAGATCCATGTGCGGATATCGTGCCCGCCGCTGATCTTTAAGTGTCCTTATATGCATTTTACAACAACCCGTTCCGATACGGAATTGATAACACGTCGTTTTATACTGACTCAGAAATCTGATAACCTGAATCTTTACATTGACAGCACTACCCCCGAGCATAAGGCTATGGTAGAGGGCATACGACAGGAAATGAACTTTACTACGCTGAAATTCAGCAATATAAATAATTTGATTGCTTCTATAGGATTGCCCCGGGAAAAATTATGTACCTACTGTTTTGATGGTTCGGGTTGCGGGGAATAAAAATAATATTATATTTGAATTACATTTAACCTAACATCATTCCTTATTCCATGAACATTTTTGTTTCCAGCCTTAGTTTTAAGGCAAAAAAAGAAGACCTGACAGAACTTTTTTCTCCGTTTGGAGAAGTACTATCTGCCCGCATTATCCTGAGCAAGGAGACCCGCCGTTCCCGTGGCTACGGCTTTGTTGAGATGGCTAATGAAGAAGAGGCTCTTGCCGCTATAAAGGCGTTGAATGGTATTGAACACATGGGTAGAACTATCAATGTGGCAGTTGCCAATGAACGTCCTGCAGCAGTACCGTCCCACGACATGTAACCATGAGTCAATAAGTTGTAAAAAAAGCTGACTGCAAAGTCAGCTTTTTTTTTCCAGAGTAATAAACAATTCCGGTGGTTCAGTTGTTTGAAGGAATAAACAACTGGAAAACGCCCAGGATAGCTGTCAGGATTGATATGATCAGCGACAGCCAAGTGATAACATCAGTAAAGTTCATGATTAAAATCTATTGTAATGATAGTGTTATTATTTGTAAAGATGCAAAAAAATCACAAAAGTTGCATTCTCTTATAAAAAAAGCCATCCCGGGGGATGGCTTTTTAATGAATAAAATTTCATTTAAAACAATAAATGTGATTAAAGGGTACCAACAAGGCCCATAATCCATTCAATGAGAGCTTCGAACCAAATTGCAATTTGTGCAAAAAGGGCAGAAATGATTTCAATAAGTTGTTCCATAGTACTAAGGTGTTAATTACTCAGGCAAATTTAACTAATCTTCACAAATATCCAACTCTTTGATCAAATAATCGGCTTTTCCGATCTTTTCCATTACAAACAGCACATAACGGATGTCTACAGATATATTGCGGCAAACAGACGTATCAAACTCTATGTCGCTCATAGTACCCTCCCAGACACGGTCAAAATTAAGGCCCAGCAGGTGACCGTCTGCGTTGAGAACAGGTGATCCTGAATTTCCGCCACTGGTGTGGTTTGTAGCAATAAAGCAGACAGGGATTGTCCCGTTTGATTCCCGGTGTCCAAAATCCCGTACAGCGTAAATGTCCCGCAGTGCCTGCGGGATGTCGTAGTCGAAAATCTGCGGGTTGTCCTTTTGCATGATTCCTTCTATGGTACTTACAGGCAGGTACATAACGGCATCGGCCGGGCTGTAGCCCTGTACGGTTCCATAGCTAATACGCAGGGTGGAATTGGCATCGGGATAGAAAACGCGGTCGCAGTCAAACTCCATGATGGCCTGCATCCAGGTGCGGTACAGCAGGTTCAGATCACGGTTGATTTCTGTGATCCGGGGCTGGATCTCGTCCCTGTTTTTCCTGACAAAAGGATCGACCAGACGGAAGGCAGGATCCTCGCGGATCAGGCTCAGGGCCTGGGCCGAGTCTTTGGCCAGCAGTTCCAGTGTCTTTTTACGGTCGGTCAGGACCGAGGTGCTGTACAGGTGGGCAGCCAGCTCTGCATAGTCCGCATTTGCAATGGGAAATGGGACCTGGGTAGACGAAGAAATGGAAAGCGCCTGTCCGGTGGCAGCAGAAAAGCACTCGCCGGTGGAAATATTGGAAGGGAGCAGGTGGCTGAAGGGGTCCATTACCTGGTGAAATTCAGTGAAAAGCAGTTCAAAGATTTCTTGGTCTATGGGTTGGAAATAATCCTTGAAGAAGGCATGGGCGGTCTCTGTAGCACGGGCTGTTCCGTTGCGCACTAAGGTGCTTTCCAGGGTGCTGGCAAAACGCAGCAGTTCCACGGCCATCACGGCCTCGGAGTACATCTCTGAAGCGAACATATAAGGTTCAAGCTGTCTGTATAGTTCCTTCATAGAGGGGATCAGGGTGATGTACTCCTGCCTGCCGGAGGCCTCGGCCCATTGCTGAAAGCGCTTTTCAAATGCTTGCTTTTTGCCCATGGTGCCGGCATTCAAAATCCCGCGGCTTTCGCCCTGCCATTTTTTCCAGGAGTTGGAAACCCCGGCATTTTTATTGGAATACTGGATGCGTACAGCCGGGTCTTTGGCTTGTTCGCGGTTCATCACCTCCAGGCGAAGGGCGCGCATGCGGATCTTATGCGGGTTGGAGAGGTTGACCAGGTAATCTACCGCCGGGGAGAGCACGTATTGCCGGGTGCGCCCGGGATAGCCATATACCATGGTGAAATCACCGGGTTGCACGCCTTTTGCCGAAATGGTCAGGTGATAACGCGGACAGTAAGGTATGTTGTCGGGGCTGTAATCTGCCGGTTGATTGTCCTTACCGGCATAGATGCGGAAAAGTGAAAAATCGCCTGTGTGGCGCGGCCACATCCAGTTGTCGGTATCGCCGCCGAACTTGCCTATGGAAGAGGGCGGTGCGCCTACCAGACGTACGTCTCGGAACGTTTGGTTCAGGTAGAGGAAATATTGGTTTCCATAATAGGCGGGCGCGATACTGACCGAGTAGAATTTGCGGTCCAGGCCCTGTAGCGTCTGTTCGCTGATTGCTTTGATGTTGGCTTCTATCTGTCCTTGGCGTTCTACCTCGCTCATTTGGACAGTCACCCCTTCGAGCACCTGTTGTGTCACATCGTCCATTTTACGCAGGAAGGTGACGGTCAGGGTTTTGTTGGGCAGTTCTTCCTGTCTGGTACGGGCCCAGAAACCGTCTTTCAGGTAATCATGTTCCACTGTACTGTGGGCCTGGATCTGACCGTAGCCGCAATGGTGGTTGGTTATGAGCAATCCCTCTGCCGAGATGACCTCTCCGGTACAACCGCCACCAAAGTGAACTATTGCATCTTTGAGGCAGGCACGGTTCACGCTATAAATGTCTTCGGCCGTAAGACGGAAACCGAGTTCCTGCATTTGCAGGATTTTTTGCTGAATGAGCATGGGAAGCCACATGCCTTCATCGGCACGGGCAGGAATTGCCAGCATAAACAGGAGCAGGAAGGAAAAAAAGAAGCTGGAGAAATAGTTTCGGAACGATTTGGAAATATGTAACATAATGATTAACTGTTTATTGAATATTAAGAATGGCCCCGTGACGTATTGTCCCGGAATTTTTTACCTGTCCGCAGTACTGTGGGCGGCAAATAAATGGCCCGGTAAAGCAGGTGGTTTGTAAGTGTGTGGTAGTGCATTCCAAGGCCGAAAGGGCGCAATATATTACGGGTCCAACCCCGCATCTTGTAGTATTCGGGATGGGTCTGTTCGTGAAGAAGGTCCAGGAACCAGGCTGCCGTGAAAAAGATGTAGGCTTCCTGCAGGGTCCGCAGCGGACGTTCGCTGGCCAGGTTTTCAATCTGTAGGGCAATGATGGTCTTGATGCTGTTCAGCCGCTGTGGGGTAACGGGTTCCAGAGTCAGTCCCTTTTTATTCAGGTGGTATATGTAGGTTATTTGTCTGTCTATGGCAATATTGTGCACCAATGCAGATAGCTGATAACTCCAGAGGTTGTCTTCGTGTATGAGTCCTTCCTTGAAGTAGATTTTGTTGGAAATCAGAAAATCCCTGTTAATAAGCTTGTTGCAGGCCATAATGGGGATGTCCCGGCGCAGTATGGCCCGAGAAGAGGCATTGTTGCCTTCTACATAGTCGGGCAGTTTGTTACTGATATTGAATGAAGTCTTTCTGTCTGGAAGGACATCTACGGTTCCGCATACCAGGTGCGGATGACTATAGAGACTTGCCATGTGGACCAGGTTTTCTATGGACCGGGGAGGAATTTCGTCGTCGCTGTCCAGGAAGAAAACATAATCGCCGGTGGCAGCGTCCAGGCCTGTGTTCCGTGCTGCAGAAAGACCGCGGTTTTCACTGTGGTGCAGGATTTTTACAGACCGGGCATGTGCCTTTGTGTCTGCTGTACCACCGGCACGATCTTCCTGTGTCTGGGCCTCTGCAGTGTGCGCTTGTGAAGCAGCCAGCGGCTGGGCGTTATCACCGGTCGGAGGGTCCAGCAGGCGGGAAGCCAGGACCATGCTGTTATCCGTTCCGTGGTCGTCTACCAGTATGATTTCCAGGTTCTGATAGCTTTGTTTGAGGACCGAACAGAGGCACCGTTCAATTGCGGGTGCCGAATTGTATACGGGGATGATAATAGATACTTTCATGACAAACGTCTCTTTACGAATTCTTTGATGTGCTTTTTTTCAGTGGGCTTCAGCCCCATGAGCCAGACAAGTATCCCGGTAATCAGTAACGAGACCATTGTGGTAACTACCAGGTCTGTCCATCTTGCCAGCATGTAATGGGAGAGCAGGGGCAGGGGTAGGGCAAGGAGCGTGATGAGGACAATGGGCACGATAACTTCGCGGACATAGGGGGCCATAGGGATCCCTGTATTGCGCCGCACGTATACAAGTCTGTAAAGATAACAAAGTCCGTTGACAAGCACCCAGACTACCAGTACCGTCCAGGGTTCCATGCCGTATTTGAGCAGGAGCCAGGTAGCAGGCAGGGTGATGATACGCATCAGGGAAACGGTGATCTGGTAGCGGCGGATGTTGCCGCCTGCCCAGGTAGTGACCCAGAGCGGGCCGCTCAACGATTCCACAAGGTAGTACAACAGGGTAATGCTGCAAAAAACAGCAGTATATTGGGGCACTTCCTTAAGCCAGATTCCCAGGATGTATTCCATATTCAACAGGACGGGCAGGGTGAGTGCAAAGATCATATAATATGAAAATTTGGAGGTCTGGTTGACCAGATCCTGCAGATACCTTTGGTTGCCCTGAGCCGAAGCTTTGGTAATCTGCGGGTTGAAGGAGGACTGAAAGTAGATTACAAAATTGTATACGGCTGTGCTGACCTGGGTGGCAATGCTCATGGCAGCGTTGGTCACCAGCGGGGTAAAGATGTTGAGCAGGAATATCCGGCCTTGTGTGACGGCCAGCTGGGCTCCGGAATCGCACAGGGTCCAGCCCGAAAAGGCGGCCATCTGGCGCAGCAGCGGTTTGTCCCAGCAGGGTTTGAAACGGCAGACGGTGAATTGGCGCAGGGCATAGCCCCGGGTGATGAAAAAAATCACCAGTGAGACCGCCAGCAGGAGCGCGGCGTAAGAAGCCAGTTTGTCCACCGGGGATACCATCAACAGGAAGACGGCACCCAGTTTCAATACCACATCGGCAATGCTGATCCAGGCATAAAAGGACATTTTCTCATGAGCGATGATGCTGGCGTTGTAAGGGGTTTGGATGATGTTCACGCAGGTGACCAGGATAGAGAACTGAAAAACCCAGTTGACGGCGCCCAGGCGGTCAGGCGGTATCACCAGACGGGTGTTCAGGAACCACAGGCCGGCTGACTCGGCAAGGAGAATAATGACAAGGGCCACCAGCAGGTAAAGCGTCATGCTCACATCAAAAACACGCTTAAGGGCGTTTGTGTCCCCGCGTCCCAGCTCCACGCTCATAAAACGCTGGCTAGAAGCGTTCAGGGCGGTTTGCAGGAAGGTGAGCAGGGTAACGATGCCTCCGACTATGCCGTAGAGCGCGAAGTCATCTACACCCAATATGTCCAGGACTATGCGCGAAGTGTAAAGAGTGACGGCAAGGCGTAAAAGCATGCGCACGTACAGGGCGGCCGTGTTTCTGGCTATGCGTCGTTTGTGTTCAAGTTCGGTCATGTTCTGTATGTCCTTCATGCGCCAGGTAATGATCTAGGTCATGAACTCAGTCCAATGCCTATGTAGGTAAATCCTTTCTCCGTAACTTCCTGTGGGTTGTAAATGTTTCGTCCGTCCAGAACCAGTGGCGTGTGCATGATTTTGCGCAACTTATCCCAGTCGGGCATCCGGAATTCCTTCCATTCGGTCACCAGAATCAGGGCATGGGCCTGGTGGGCGGCCTGGTAGATATCGCTGGCAAAATGGATAGACTTGCCCAGCAGTTGTTGTGCCTGATCCATGGCCACCGGATCGTAGGCCCGTACGCGGCAACCGGCCAGCAACAGGTTGTCTATGAGCACCAGCGAGGGGGCCTGGCGCACATCGTCAGTCTGTGGTTTGAAAGAAAGCCCCCAGACGGCAATGGTTTTGCCTTTGAGTTTGCCGCTGTAATGATTGTACAATTTATTGAACAGCACCATTTTCTGTGCCTCGTTTACCCGGTCTACCGATTCTATGAGCTCCAGAGGGTATCCGGTTTCTCTTCCTGTACTGATGAGTGCCTTGACATCTTTTGGAAAACAACTGCCTCCGTAACCCGCCCCGGGGTAGAGAAATTTATTGCCTATACGGCTGTCCGAGCCGATTCCCGTTCGCACGCTGTTTACGTTGGCACCCACGCGTTCGCAAAGGTTGGCTATCTGGTTGATGAACGAGATGCGGGTGGCCAGCATAGCATTGGCGGCGTATTTAGTCATCTCGGCCGAGGGTATGTCCATGAAGAGCACCCGGAAATTCTTGAGCAGGAAAGGCCGGTAGAGGTTTTCCATGATTTTTTTTGCCTTTTCGCTGTCCACGCCCACCACCACACGGTCAGGGCTCATGAAATCCCGGATGGCGTCGCCTTCTTTCAGGAATTCTGGGTTGGAGGCAATATCAAAGGGGATATTGGCGTTTCTTTTGTCCAGTTCTTCCTGTATGGCCAGCTTCACTTTGGCGGCTGTTCCTACCGGGACCGTGCTTTTGGTGGTGAAAACCAGGTAGTTGCTCATGTGCTTTCCAACAGTACGGGCTACATCCAGCACATAATGGATATCGGCGCTCCCGTCTTGGTTAGGGGGTGTACCCACGGCGCTGAAGACTATTTCAGCCTGGTTCATGCACCTTGAGAGATCTGTTGTGAAATGAAGCCTTCCGGCCTGTGTATTGCGCTGTACCATGGGTTCGAGTCCCGGTTCATAGATTGGCAGGATTCCTTTTTTCAGATTCTCAATTTTTTGCCGGTCAATGTCTACGCAGGTAACATGAGCTCCCATTTCTGCGAAACAGGTTCCGGAAACAAGTCCTACGTACCCGGTACCAACAATAACTATATTCATAAGGCTTTGGTTTTATAGTGTTTTGGCTTTGGGGGCAGTGGCGGCAGAAACCCGGAGATTTCCCTGCGCCAGATACCACAACACGGTCTTTTCAAGTCCCTGGCGGAAGGTCATTTGATGCTGCCAGCCGAGTTCTGTTTTTATTTTGGTGGCATCTATGGCGTAGCGCAGGTCGTGCCCGGGACGGTCGGTAACATAGGTGATCAGAGGCAGGGAGTCGCCTGCAGGGCGGCCCAGCAGACGGTCGGTGATTTCTACGAGCAGGCGTACCAGTTCTATGTTCTGCCATTCATTGTTGCCGCCTATGTTGTAGGTTTCTCCGTTGCGGCCTTTATGAAAGATCAGATCAATGGCACGGGCATGGTCTTCCACATAAAGCCAGTCCCGTACATTTTCTCCCTTGCCATAGACGGGCAGGGGCTTGCGGTTGGCTATGCTATGGATGATAACGGGGATGAGCTTTTCCGGGTACTGGCAGGGTCCGTAATTGTTGGAGCAATTGGAAATCCTCACGGGCAGCCCGTAGGTGTGGTAAAACGCCCGTACAAAGTGGTCTGCCGAGGCTTTTGATGCAGAGTAGGGGGAACGGGGATCGTATGGGGTGGTTTCCTGGAACGGCTTGTCATCAAAATGCAGTTCCCCGTAAACTTCGTCGGTAGAGATTTGGTAAAACAGGTGTTTGTTGTAATCTTCCTTTTTCCAGAATGTTTTGGCGGTTTGCAGCAAGGTGAGCGTTCCCATGACGTTGGAACGGGCAAAGGCAAAAGGATCGGTGATGCTGCGATCCACATGGCTCTCGGCAGCCAGGTGGATGACTGCATCTATGGGGTATTGCCTGAAGATGTCTTCCATTGCAGGATGGTCGCAGACATCGGCCCGAATGAAGGCATAGTTGGGTTCGTTTTCAATATCTTTCAGGTATTCGGGATTGGCTGCATAGGTTAGTTTATCCACATTGATGATACGGTACTGCGGGAATTTCTTCACAAAATGCCGTACCACATGCGATCCTATGAATCCGCACCCGCCGGTAATGAGAATCGTAAAGTTGCCGCGCCATTCTATAACATATTTCTTATTATCTTCCATAAGATCAGCTTCTTATATGAGGTTCCAGAGTGCCTGTCTTCTGTGCAGCAGCGGTCAGTTCAAGGATGTATTGACCGTATTCGTTGTGCTGCATGGGAAGGGCATCGGTTCTGATTTGTTCCGGTGTGCGCCAGCCGTTGCGCAGGGCGATTTCCTCCAGGCAGGCGATCTTAAGACCTTGTCGTGCCTGGATGGTTTCTACAAAGCTGGAGGCCTCGGCTAGGGAACTGTGGGTCCCGGTATCGAGCCAGGCGAAGCCACGGCCCAGGGTGGTAACGTGCAGTTGCCTGTGGTGCAGGTAATGGTCGTTGACCGAGGTGATTTCCAATTCTCCACGTGCCGATGGCTTTACGGCACAGGCTACATCCACCACGTTGTTGGGGTAGAAATAAAGGCCGGTAACGGCCAGATTTGACCTCGGCTTTTGCGGTTTTTCCTGGATGGATAACGGAATTTCTCCAGGGCCGAGCTCTACCACTCCGTAGCGCTGCGGGTCTTTGATGGGGTATCCGAAAATGTGTGCAAAACCGTTGTTTGCCGAGACAAGGGCGCTTTGAAGCATAGTCCGGAAGCCCTGACCGTAGAAGATGTTGTCGCCCAGGACCAGGCATACGTTGTCCCTGCCAACAAAGTCCCTGCCAATGATCAGTGCCTGAGCCAGGCCTTCCGGCCGGGGCTGTGGGGCGTATTGGAAGCGTACCCCAAAGGATTCGCCCGTTCCCAGCAGCCGCTCAAAGGATGGCAGGTCCTGCGGAGTGGAAATGATCAGGATATCCTGAATTCCGGCGAGCATCAGAACCGACAACGGGTAGTAGATCATGGGTTTATCGTAAACGGGAAGTAATTGTTTGGAAACTCCTTTTGTGATGGGATACAGGCGTGTGCCAGAACCTCCGGCCAGAATTATTCCTTTCATATCCGGTTTTTTGTTGAATAGGCTCAAAGTTAATAATTATCTTTGAGGGATGAAACGTTTGTTGCTGCTGACAATCCTCCTTTTACTGCAGACCGGGGTTTTGCCCGCGGCCGCCTGTTCGTGCCAGGATCAGTTGCATCAGGCTCAGGAGCCGGTACATGAAGAGCGTTCTGTACTGGATTTGATAGCAGACAGCCTACTGTCGGGCAACAATGTTGCCGTGATGACCGGGTCCCTGGGCGAGATTATGCTAAGCCAGGGTTATCCACAGGTGACCATCCAGTGCTTTGATGATATCATGGACGGATTTGCGGCCTTGCATGCCGGCAAAGTCCGTTATGTGCTGACCGCCTATACAACCGCCTATGTGGTCTCGCGCTCCAATCCTTCCTATAGAATACTGCCTTACCATCTGACCAATGAAGGGGCCGGTGTGGCCGTGGCAAAAAACAATACAACGGGACTGCTCGGCGAGATAGATTCTGTACTGGCGGCCTTCAGACAGAACGGAACACTGGATAAGATCATCGGGAACTGGATCAGGCAGGATGGTTCTGATTACGTGGTTACACAGTTTGACACACAGGGCACAACCTCCCATACTGTCGTGTTGCCGCCGTTGCGCGTGGGAACATCTGCAAACCGCGAACCCATGTGCTTTGTGCGAAACAACACCATTTCGGGCCTTGACTGGGAATTGATGATGCGTATAGGGCATGCCCTGGGAAGGGAGGTTGAATTCGTGGACATGAAGTATGCGGCCCTTATAGCTGCCTTGCAATCGGGAAAGGTTGATGCGGTGGCCTCCAATATGACGGCAACTGCAGAGCGCAAAAAACAGGTAGATTTTTCAGCTGTTTATTTTGTTAACCCTCAGGTTCTTATTGAATGGGTTCCTGCTACGGCAGCAGGTGTTGAAACCGGTGTTTCCGGGCAGGGTTTCTGGGAAAAATTTACCGATTCGCTGTACCGGAACCTGCTGCTGGAAAAGAGGTATATGTTGATTCTGGACGGGTTGTGGATCACCATCCTGATTGCTGTCTTGTCTGTGATCTTTGGCACCATTGCAGGTGCGGGGATTTGTACCCTGCGGATGTCCCGCCATACAGTTTCCCGGGCTTTTGCCATGGGCTATATCACCCTCTTTCGTGCCATCCCGCAGGTGGTTATCCTGATGGTGATGTTTTATGTGGTGTTTGCCACGGTCCGGATTAGCGGGATTTTTGTTTCCGTTCTGTCCTTTTCCTTAATTTTTGCTTCCTATTCATCGGAGCTGTTCCGTACATCTCTTGAGGCTATACCCTTGGGTCAGCGTTATGCCGGCTATGCCATGGGATTCAACAAGTATCAGACTTTCAGATATATCCTGCTGCCACAGGCTGCCCGCATAGCATTTCCCGTATATAAGGGAGAGATCATATCGCTGATTAAGATGACGGCAGTTGTAGGGTATATTGCTGTCCAGGACCTGACTAAAGCCGGTGACATCATCCGCAGCCGTACATTTGACGCCTTCTTCCCCCTGGTTATGGTGGCGCTTATCTATATGGTTATCATTTGGGGGCTTACGAAGCTGCTGAGTGTCCGGAGGTGGAAATTTTCTATTCACCTTCTAGCTTCCGGTAATAGTTGAACATGTGTTTTGGCAGTACCTGAGGGTAAAAAATGGCAATCAGATCGGCCAGGATCAGGTGGGGATTTACCGCTCCCGATTCAAAAAAATCGCTCCCGCCTTCGGGAGTGCTGCGCAAGTTGTTGTTCCAGACGTTCCCGTTGCGGAAGGCGGGAGCCTCGGCAAAACGGGAATCTACCTGGGCCAGCGAAGCCAGGTTGTCGTACTGGTTGGTATTGATCCAGAAATCGGCCTGTTGGGCATATAGGTATGCCTGTTCCACGCTCAGGGCAGTGGTTTTTGCTCCGGATTCAGAGCCCAGGATCATGCCGCCGGCGTCTTTGACCAGGATGTGAAGGTGGGTGTCAATACCGGGAATGTACCATATGTCTTTGAACGGGGCGTTTACCAGGACTTTGACCGGTTCATAGTGTCCGTTAAGTGATTCTGCCGGATTTTGCATTGTGGCTGTTTGTTTTGCCAGCTTGCAATATTCAAGATATGTAAGGCTTATCCTGCTGAATTGCTCTATTGCCATGAGTTCCTTATCAAAGAAAGAAGCAAATGCCACGAGAAACTCGGCTTTTCCTAAGGGATGATTTTCAAGGTATTCGGGGATTTGTACTATGTTTAACCCCAGTTGTTTTATCTTTTCTATGTAGTCTGCCGATTCTCCCTGTATGGCATAGGCAAAGACAATATCGGGCTCCAGTTGCAGCAGGGCTTCGTAATTAATAGCCGATTCGTATCCCAGATCTACAGCCTTGCGGATATTCTTGTTGTATATGTATTGCGCACCCGATACGCCCACTATGGCGTTTGTTTCATTAAGTGCATCCAGGTAGGCGATATGAGTGGAGGAAAGGCATACGACCTTATTTACCTTGCTAACAACGTGACGTGTAGTGTTGTAGGTAGAGGGGTCGGTCAGATAGAGGACCTTCTGTCCTTCTTCCCTGACGAGATAGAAATTGTTGGCGAACCTTGGTTTATAGATGTAGTCAATGTCTCCTTCGGACAGGCCGTATTCTTCCAGCGGATGTTTTCGGAAAGACCTGCTTCTGTTTGTGGGGCATGATTGAAAAGCAAGTGTGCACATCAACACGCAAGTGCCTATCAGGCTCCCTCTAAGCATTCTTGGTTTAACCACAAGTTGTTGTTTTTGAGCCTTCCACGGGACTCGAACCCGCGACCTGCTCATTACGAATGAGCTGCTCTACCAGCTGAGCTAAGAAGGCAATGGGGTGCAAATATAAGAAAAGAATTTATATGAGGTTCATCTCTTACTTCCACATCTTCACTTCCAGGGGAGGGTCGGGCATGTCCGGATCCAACGGATACATGGGCCTTTCTATGCGTTGGTAGGGGAGTTCCAGCAGGTTCTGGTCTACACCGCCACGTGTAAGGGCCATCATCCAGTCACCCCGCATGTTGTAAACACTTTCGGGAAGGTAACCGACCTTGATCATGATGATGTCGGCTTCCCGCGGTTTGAAGCCGAGGTTTTCGAAATCGCTTTCGTAGTGGTAGGGTTTGCGCTTTTGGGTTACTATCACGTGCATGGTGCCGGTTTTGATCACCACCTCTGTATTGGTGTCGCTTTTCCTTATGAATTCGACCGTTCCGCTGAGCAGAACCGACGGATGGTACCGGTCATCCACCATTGCACCCACATATTCTTCTACTTTAGCGCCAATGCCCGCTGCCAGTGCCTTTTCCACCATTTTTGGTCCGGGTATGGAAGCGTAAATCAGATTTGGGCCCCGTGGCGAACGTGTAATCCCGGGCGAGCCCTGATCCGGGGAAGAGCTTACTCTTTGGAACGTGCTGATGCCTCCGGAAGAGCGGAACTCGGGCCTCTCTAAAAGCCGGGCGAGGGTCCAGGTGACATCTCCCGCCCCTCCGGCCGTTGGATTGTCTCCCATATCACTGATCATGAAGGGCTTTTTGTTACTTGCCAGTGCTTTTTCCAGGCATTCTTCCAGCGAGGCTGTAGGAGCGATGAAATCGAATTCATGTCTTACATCCCAGAAGGCACGGGCAAGTTCTCTGGCCGTTTTTTCAACTGCACCCTTGTCGTCACCGGTTACCATCACTACAGCGTGGTTGCGGGGTTCATCGGCCCAGGCATATCCAATCCAGACAGCTGCATCTGTGATGCCTTCCTGAGCTGCAGCAGGAGCTACCCGGGCGTACAGGGATTTGGCCGGTTCTACGCGGGTACTTGTCTTTTCGCCGGGCAGAAGAATGGGGACTTTCACCCAGGCTTTGTATGCAGGACGTCCTTTGCGCGTTTCCAGCCGTTCCAGCAGGTTGGCCACAGCCCGCCTTTTTGATTCCATCGCGTCTTCGTGCGGAGCCGTACGGTAGCAGGTAATCAGGTCTGTGTTTTCTGCCAGGCGCAGGGACACATTTCCATGCAGGTCCATACAGGTGGATATGAGGGGTTTGTTACCTATGATTTCTTTGATCCTCAGAATCAGGTCTCCTTCCGGGTCATCCAGTCCTTCTACGCTCATAGCCCCGTGGATGTCAAAGTACAGGGCATCGTAGGGGAGGTTCTTTTTAAGCTCTTCCAGGGTCTGGCTCACGAGTGATTCATACGTTTCCCTGGTAACGATCCCGCCGGGAGTTGCCCTGGAATACATAGCCGGCAGCCACTGTGCTTTCTGGCGTAATACAGAATCAGGAGCCAAAAAATCGTACCGGCTGAACACCTCTTCTGCCTTGCTGATGCTAAAATCCTCTTCTACGGTTCTGGCAGGAGAAAACGTACTGCATTCTATGGCAATCCCTGCAATCCCGATTCTTGGGAGTTGTTTCTGTCGGTTGCACGCTGTCATAAATAACAGGACCGCTGCAAAACACAGGATCCCCGAATACAGCCTTATCTTTACCCCAAAATCAATGACACCAGAAGGCGCATGAAAGTTTGGAACTGCAGGTGGAAATGTATTTGTTTTCATTACAGATTATGAATAATATCAGACGAATTTAAGGATTTTTATCAACCCGGGCAATTCGTTTGCAAACCACTAGCTGCAGGCAGTTTTAGTTTTATCTTTGCAGTATGAAAGAAGTGATTGTCATTGGAGCGGGGCCTGCGGGAATGCTGGCTGCCGGTACGGCGGCCGAAAAAGGCGCACGTGTTGTTTTGCTTGAAAAGATGGAGAAGCCGGGCCGCAAGCTGGCCATCACAGGAAAGGGCCGGTGCAATATTACCAATCTTAAGAACTGGGAAGATTTCAGCCTTCATGTTCATCCGGTGAACCGGTATTTCAAGCCGGCATTTTATCACTTCACCAGTGAAGATACGGTAGCATTCTTTAATGGTATTGGATTGCCCACTGTAGTGGAGCGGGGAACCAGGGTGTACCCGGCTTCCCAAAGGGCATTTGATGTGATAGATGCTCTCAAATCCTGGCTTAAGCGACTGGGTGTGAATATGATCTGCGGCTGTCAGGTGCTGGAATTCCTGCCTGAAGAAATGCAAATTCAAGTTGCCCACTCTTCCGGTAACTCCTACGTGAGTTCCGTAAGCAGTTTGACAATAAAGTGCGGAGCTCAGGAAACAAAAGCCTCGGCAAGTGCCCCAGGCAGCACAAAAAACACCAACACACTCACACGGATCAAAGCGGTGAGAGTCAGGGATTCGCGGGGTGAAGAAAAGCTATTGACTGCAGACCATTTCATTCTGGCCACGGGTGGAAAATCATATCCAGGTACTGGCTCGACAGGGGACGGCTATACGCTGGCCTCGGCGCTTGGCCATACCATAGAACCGCTCTTTCCAACGCTAACCGCGTTGATGCCTGTGGATTACGACCGGCGGCTTGAGGGAGTGGAGTTGCGTAATGTCCGGCTGGATCTGTACATAGAAGAAGTGCTGCGGCGATCCGAGGAGGGAGAACTGCTTTTCAGCAACCTGGGGATAGAAGGTCCTATTGGGTTTCGCCTGAGCAGGCAGGCAGTGGTAGCTTTGAATAAAGGGCAGCGGGTATCCCTGCATCTGAACCTGAAGCCTGCACTAACGCGCGAACAGCTAATGGCGAGATGGGAACGTGAAAAGGACAAGACAAGTGGCGCTAATTCGGTTAATTATTCGTGTGGGGCAGGGAGTAAGATTTCGGGAAAGAATTCAGTTGGTCAGGGGAGTGGATCTGAAGCTTATCTGTTGAAGCGGTTAAAGGCATATATGCCGGAAACGTTGAGTGGCCCTTTTATAAAATATCTGACTTTGAGTAGCTTGCATCCCGTAGATGCCATGATCAGGTGGGTTTTTCCCATTGCTTCCTATGGAGGCTGGGCCCGGGCGGTTGCGACGGCCGGCGGGATATCTATGAAAGAAGTGGATATGCGTACTATGCGTTCAAAACTAATTGATAACCTGTCGTTTGCAGGTGAAGTCCTGGATCTTGATGCCGACAGTGGCGGATACAACCTGCAAATCGCGTTTGCTACGGGCAGACTGGCCGGAGGAGGAACCTCAGTGCGGCCTACAGACTCAGCTTAATTTCAGTCAGGACTTTTTTGGTGTCCAGGGTGAAGTCGCCTTTCATTATCCAGTCGTAGTAGGAGGGCTCTGACTGCAGAACCTCTTTGACGCTCCGGCCTTTGTGTTTGCCAAAGTTGATTACGGGTTGTTCCTTTTCATCGAGCACTATGCGGCCGGCATAATCCAGGTTGCGGTTTCTTGTAGAAAAATCGGAGAGGAAGTTTATGTCGTTATTCAGATCATCGGGGTAACGGTCCAGCTGGGCTTCAAGAATTTCCATTGTAGCAATGGTGTCGGCTTCTGCGCTGTGGGCATTGTCCAGGTTTTTGCCGCAGTAAAAGCGGTAAGCTGCAGTAAGCGTACGTTGCTCCATTTTATGGAAAATATTTTGTACGTCTATGAGTTTGCTTTTGCGGAAGTTAAAGTCGATTCCGGCCCTGAGAAACTCTTCCGATAGCATGGGAACATCAAATTTTATGGAATTATAGCCCACTATATCACAGCCTTCCATCATTTTGGCTAGTGATTTGGCAAGTTCTCTGAAAGTGGGTTCATTCGCCACATCTTCGTTAGAAATACCATGTATTGCTTGTGCTTCAGGAGAAATGGGTATGGTTGGATTGATGCGCCGTGTTTTTATTTCTCGTGTCCCGTCCAGATTCAGTTTTAGAACGCAAATTTCAATAATTCTGTCAGTTGCCACATTCAGGCCGGTAGTTTCCAGATCCAGGAACAGGATGGGTCTCTTAAGGTTGAGTTTCATTTTATTTTTGACTATTTGAGATACAAAAGTACAAAAAAACATGAGTTTACTCTTGCCGTGGCCACAAAGACCGCGCAGTATTGATTTATAATGTTGGTTAACAACGTTATACAGAAAAAGCTCCACGGGGGAGCTTTTTTGCTAAATTTCTGTTATACAGGTCAATGCATCAAGAGTACGCAGCTTTCACTGGGTGATCATCATGGGCATGAGCAGGGCGCAGATTTCTTCGTTCTCGTGGTCTGTGTAGATGGGTGTGATCAGGCCTACCCGGGAGGGATCGCTCAGCGCAATGTTGACCTCGGTGCTGGGCAGATTAGCCAGAATCTCGGCCAAAAATACAGATTTGAAGCCCATTTCTATGGCGGGGCCGTCGTACTGGCAAGTGATCCGCTCCTGGGCAGCTATGCGGAATTCAACGTCCTGGGCCGAAACAAATATCTGATTGGCAGAAAAGAGCAGTCTGATGAGGTTGGTGGCCTGGTTGGCGCATACGCTTACACGGCGTACAGCGTTCATTAGTTCAACCCGGTCTGCCACAATGTTGTTGGGGTTGCTCTGAGGAATGACGCTCCTGTAGGCGGGGTAATTGCCTTCTACAAGGCGGCAAGTCATACGGTAGGAACCAAAATTGAAGAAGGCGTTTGTTTTGTCAAAGGATATGGTTACAACATCTTCTACCTTTACGAGCAGGTTTTTGAGTATGTTGGCCGGCTTTTTGGGCAGGATAAAAGAAGCGTCTTCCGTTGATTTGACATCGGGCCGGGTATAGCATATGAGTTTGTGTGAATCCGAGGCTACCAGGTTGGCTGCATCTGTTTTCAGGTCAAAGAAGATACCGTTCATCACAGGGCGCAGTTCCTCATCGCCTGTTGCATAGAGGGTACGGTTGATGCCCTCGAGTAAAACGTCCGGTGAGAAAGTGATGGACAGGTTTTCGTTCGGTTCCCTGGCAACCGGGTAATCTTCTGCCGGGAAGCCGGGAACCTGGAATTTGCCCGTGGCCCAGGTGAATTCAATGATATTCTGTTCTTTGTTGAATGCAAAAGTCAGGGGTTGTTCCGGAAATTCTTTTAGGGAATCTGTCAGGATACGGGCAGGTATGGCTACGCTACCTTGTTCCATCACGTTCTCTATTGGCATGGTGGTGTGTAAGGTGGTTTCCAGATCCGAGGCCGTAATGGTGAGGGAATCCCCGGTCAGGTTAAACAGGAAATTGTCCAGTATGGGCAACGTATTCTTGGAAGCGATAACCCTGCTTACGGATTGCAGTCTTCCCAACAATTCTGAGCTTGATACAACAAATTTCATAGGTCAATATTTTATCTTACAAATATACTAAAAAAGTGCGTTGGAAGATTCAGGTGCATAGGATTTTTCCATGCCCAGAAGCTTCTGCTTGCGCCCCAGTCCCGAGGCATATCCTACCAGTGATCCGTCTGCCCCGATAACGCGATGGCAGGGAATTACTATGGCAAAGGGGTTGGCGTTGCTTGCCTGTCCCACAGCGCGCGCGGCTTTAGGGTTGCCAGTCATGCGGGCCAGTTCCGAGTAAGATACGGTAGTGCCGTAAGGGATTTTTCTAAGATTCTCCCATACGGCTTTTTGGAAATCGGTGCCTTCAATCTGCAACGGCAAATCAAAGCTACGGCGCGTTCCCTTGAAGTATTCGTCCAGCTGTTCCAGGGCCAGCAACAGGATAGGGGGTTTGTTTTCTTCCGGGTCCATGGGCTCTCCACTTTTGTAAAAACCTTTCAGGTTGGAATTGTCTTCGAATTCACAGGCGGTGATTTCTTCAAACTCGTTTGCCGAGATATAAAAGTTGCCCAGCGGGGTGGTGGTGTAAACCCTGAACCGCGGCACTTTGTGACCACCGGTAAGCAGAACGTACATATGGCGGGCAATGCGCTCTGTAGCTCCGTCCATTCCCAGGATCCTTCCCAGACGCTTGTAATCTGCCAGAACGCTCCTTCGCTTCTGGCGTCCTTTGAGCAGCAGGCGCAGTTCTTCTTCCATCCGCTCCGGATTGCAATCCTTTTGTATGAGTTCACGGACCGAGGTCTTCTCCAGGATCAGGTTGGGCAGGGAGATGTGCTTCACTTTGATGATGAGCCGGGCAATGGCTACAGAGAGCGGATTGCCTCCGTAGCATACCACCTGGGGGCAATTAAGCAATGCTGCCTCGAGCGTGGCAGTACCGCTGGTGATAAGCGCCGCCTCGGCCTGTTGTAAAATCTGGTGTGTGTGGCCGTACATCACGCGCACCGGCAGGTCTTTGAGGATGTAGTCGTATACGGTAGTGGGGATGGAGGGCGTTGCAGCAACGATCCACTGGTAATCTCTGAATTTATTGATGATCTGCCTGGCGCGCGGAAGCAGAAAATTGATTTCGTTCAGGCGGCTTCCCGGGAGGATAGCCAGTACCGGTTCCGGTCCGATTTTATACTTCTTGCCGAAAACATCGGGCGGATCAGCTTTTTCCAGTGTATCTGCCAGGTTGTCAAGAACCGGATTTCCAAGGTAGACCGCATTGATCTTTTTTGAAGCAAAGTAGTCCACCTCAAAGGGGAAGATGACATAGAGCCGGGTAACATACTTTCGAATAGCCCTTACACGGTATTCCCGGGTGGCCCAAACTTTTGGGGCAATATAGTACAACGTTTTGATTCCATGGCGGGATGCGAACCTTGCCATCGGAAGGTTGAATCCCGGGTAATCCACCAGGATGAGGGCGTCGGGGCTGTATTCAAGGAGTTCTTTCCTGCAGCGGCGGAATTCCTTTATGTGTGTGCCCAGGGATGCGGCAACTTCTGCAAATCCCATTACAGAGGACCTGGTGCCCGGGCCTCTGTATTTGAACTCGGCCAGGGGATCTGCTTCTGCAAGAGCCTGCATAAGCTTTTTGGCGTATAGATCGCCGGAAACTTCTCCTGCAATTACAAAATATCGCATCTTACTTTATGTTTCCCTATCCCGGGTAAGGTCTTTCCACACTTCTTTCAGGCGCTCCAGCTCGGGATAGTTTGTATTGTCAATTTTATGTGGAACTATGGTTACATAATGTTGTTCAAGAAGGTTATGGTCGCACTCGGGTTCGTTGGGTTCAAGGTTTTCGTATTCACCTACCATCCAGTAGTAGGGATAGCCGTAGGGGTCCATCCTGGTTTCAATTTCCTTGATCCAGGCCCCCATCCCGAACCGGCACAGACGGATTCCACGGATCTCGTCTATGCTTCCCTGGGGTATGTTCACGTTAACATACGTAAAAGGAGCGGGGGGAGATTCAATGAACTTTTCGATGATCTGCTTCCCGTAATATATGCTGGCGGAGAAATCGGCGTTGGCGTGGTGGTCGTTCAGGCTGAAGGCCAGGGAAGGGATTTTGTACAGTGCCCCTTCGCGTGTGGCGGCCAGGGTTCCCGAGTACAGAACAGCAGAAGAACCGTTGAATCCGTGATTGATCCCAGACAGCAGCAGGTCCGGGCGGCGGGTGTCAAAGAGCAGGTTCAGTGCCATTTTCACACAATCTACAGGGGTACCGGAACAGTAATACCTTTGTATGCCTTTTTCAGGGAATCCGTCGGGATTCCCGACGGGAACCATCCGCAGCAGTTTACCAATGCTGACGGCGTTGGACATGGCGCTTTGGGGATACTGTGGAGCGACTATTGTGATATCACCAAATTGGCGGGCCATTTCTATGAGAGCCTGAAGCCCTTTGGAAGTATACCCGTCGTCGTTGGTTATCAGTATATGCATAATTTGCGAATTTAATGATTTTTTTTGAGCTTTTCGCTTCATATATTAACTTTGCATTTGATTTTAAAACAAAACAAAAAATATGAATAAGATTAAAGTGGGAATTAACGGCTTTGGCCGTATTGGACGGTTGGTTTTCCGGGCCGCCCAGGACATTAACAACATAGAAATAGTTGGTATAAATGACCTGATAAGCGTTGATTACATTGCTTATATGCTCAGGTATGATACCGTCCACGGGCAATTCCAGGGCACTATTGAAGTGAAGGACGGTATGCTGGTTGTAAATGGCAAATCCATCCGCGTTACGTCAGAGAAAGAACCAGCCAATCTGAAATGGAATGAAGTAGAGGCAGAGTACGTAGTGGAATCGACCGGTCTTTTCCTGACAAAGGAAAAAGCACAGGCACATATAGACGCCGGGGCAAAACGTGTGGTGATGTCTGCTCCTTCAAAGGATGATACCCCCATGTTTGTATATGGTGTCAACCACAAGCTTTACAAGGGCGAACCTGTTATTTCCAACGCATCCTGTACAACAAACTGCCTGGCCCCCCTTGCCAAGGTTCTGAACGATAAATTTGGGATCGTGGAAGGACTTATGACAACAGTTCATGCCATTACAGCCACCCAGAAAACAGTGGACGGACCTTCTGCCAAGGATTGGAGAGGCGGACGCGCCGCAGCTGCCAACATCATTCCTTCTTCCACGGGTGCGGCCAAAGCGGTGGGAAAAGTAATCCCCCAGTTGAACGGCAAGCTTACCGGAATGTCATTCCGCGTTCCCACCGTTAACGTTTCTGTTGTGGACCTGACCTGCCGTCTTGAAAAACCAGCCAGCTACGATGAAATCAAGGCTGCCATGAAAGAAGCTTCCGAGGGTGAAATGAAAGGCATCATGGGTTATACTGAAGATGCCGTGGTTTCTTCAGATTTCATACACGATTCCCGTACATCTATTTTTGATGCCGGAGCCGGTATTTCTCTCAATCCGAATTTTGTGAAAGTGGTTTCCTGGTATGACAATGAATGGGGTTATTCGTGCAAGATCATGGAAATGATCCGGCACATGGCTACTGTAAAATAACAAACTTACAGCTATCTTTACCGGGTGTTTTCTCAGGAAAACATCCGGTTTTTTTATATTTGCGTATGGTTTCAGTAATAATGGCAGCACACAATGCTCAGGATTACCTTGACACTGCATTGGATAGTGTCTTTGCTCAATCCTTTAAGGACTTTGAGGTTGTAGTTGTGGACGATGCCTCTTCTGACAAAACACACCAAATGCTGGATGCCTGCAAAGACCCTCGCCTGAAAGTTTTCAGAAATGAAGTACGCAGCGGTGCCGCTTTTTCCAGGAACAGGGCCATTACAGAAGCCTCGGGCAGGTATGTGGCCATTCTTGATGCCGATGACTTCTGGGCTCCTGAGAAACTGGAAGAACAGGTTGGTTTTATGGAGAAGCACCCATCTGCAGCCGCTCTGGGCACTTATGTTTACGAGACCGACCAGACGGGCCGGCGGAACAAGGCGGTACGCTTTCCCTTATATCCGGGACAAATCAGGTGTTCCACATTATTCCGCTGTTCCCTGGTTCATTCCTCTGTCATGATCAGGCGTTCATTCCTTGATGAGCAAAACATCTGGTACGACCAGTCTTTTTCTTTTTCGCATGATTTTGAATTGTGGAGCCGGGCTGTATTTGCCGGGAACTTTCACCTGCTGCCGCGTTATTTGACCTATTACCGCAGGAGGCCGGGACAGATCTCTTCAGAGAATTCTGTAGCACAAAACAAACATGCCTCCCGGGTTTTTTGCAACATGTTGCAAAAAATGGGTTTCCAGCCACAGGATGAGGAGCTGGCCGCCCACCTGAGGCTTTCGGGGCTGGTTACCGGGACGGTCAATGAGCAGAAATACTACCGCGATATTCTTATGTGGTGTATAGCGTTGTATAAAAGAAATGAGAAGAATCCGGTTTTCAGACCTTACCTGCTGGCTAACGAGATATTGCTAAGGTTTCTCAAATATTGCACTGTGAATTCGTTTGGTCCGCTTAAGACCTTACGCCTTATGCTTTCTCTGCATTGGAATTTACCCTCTCTATTTTTCCCATATTTACAGTTATTTCAGAGAATGAGCAGAAGAATTAATGATGTTTGACACAGCACAATATCGGCGTAAAGAGGTTGAAATTCAACGTGTAGATTCCATTATCCGCATGCTACCCGCCGATGCACACCAGGTACTGGAAGCCGGGTGCCGGGACGGTTACATTACCCTGAAGCTGGCAGAAAAATACCCCGTCGTCACAGCATTGGATTTAAAACTGCCTGCCATTGCCCATCCCCGGGTTGTCTGCGTGCAGGGCGATATTACTTCATTAGCTTTTGCCGATAAGTCCTTTGATCTGGTCGTTTGTACCGAAGTACTGGAGCATATTCCCCCGCAGATACTGGAAACGGCTTGCGCCGAATTGTTACGCGTTTCAAGGCGGTATCTTCTTATTGGGGTCCCTTTCATGCAGGATTTGAGGGTCCATGCCACCCGCTGCGTTCATTGCGGAAGCATTAACCCTAGCACAGGGCATATCAATTCTTTTGATCAGAAACGACTGATGTCTCTCTTTGGCAACAAGCCGTTTACCAGGACTGAATATCCGGGCAGGGGTGTCTATAAAACCAACCGGTTATCCTATGCTGTGTATAAACGTTTTGAATTTCCTTATGGATCCTATGAACAGGAGGAGCCTTGCATACACTGCGGAAAACGCCTGGAAAAACCCCGGTTGTCGCTGCCAGCCCGCCTGGCATGTCTTTTTGCCAAAGGACTTGAATACATACAAAACAAAACAGGGCCCTCTGAGAGCCCTGTCTGGATTCATGTTTTATGGGATATTACTGTTCAGGATTCATTGAAATGTCAATAAAATTTTTCTGTTTCAGGAATTTTTTAATGAATTTCTTAACATTGCCCGGGGTTATCCCTTTGACAATCTGTTCGTAATCTGTGACAACATCCAGATCCTCTGTATAATAACTTATGAGTGACTGCTGCCAGAAGTTATTCTTTATCACGTTTTCCTGACGGTTTTTTAGGAGGTTTTCACGCGTTTTGTTCACATATTCCTCTGAAGGCCCGTTCTTGGCAAGATTCAAAACATCGGCTTTGACCACCTGGAGCATTCTTTCCTGTCTCTCGGGGTCGGTATCAAAAGCGATGAGCATTGCACCATACTCTTCAGGCTGTTTGGAGGATATTTTCTGTACCGAGGCACCATAGGTTCCTCCTTCATCTTCCCTGAGGGTCTGAACGTAGGTCATACTGAGAATGGATTGTATGGCATCCAGGTAGACTTCGTTGTTGAGGTTGTAATCCTGGTCTGCCGAATAGAGGTGCGCAATGCTTGTTTTGGGTGTTTCCATAACCACCCTGAAATGATTCTCTAACGTGCCTTTCCGGATGCGGTTATCGTCTTTTACCCATACAGACGGTTGTGTAGCCGAGGGCAATGAACCCAGATAAAGTTCCACCAAGGGTTTCAAAGTTTCCGGATCAACATTCCCGACAATGGTAACAACTGCACCGTTGTTGTTTGCAAAGCATAAGCGGTAGGCCTTTTCCAGGTCAGATAGTGATATTTTCTGCATCAATTCGCTGGAAACCAACTGGCTGCGAGGATTGTTGTTGAATATTGTTTTATATATCTCTTTCTGGAAAATATAATCAGGGGTTTTTTCAATGTTGGGGACGATAGCCTTCAATTGAGCCATGGAAGCTTCATATTCGCTTTCCACAAACCTGGGTGTGACAATGTGGGCGTAAACCAGCTCCAGGAGTGTCTGGATATCCTGTGGCGAGGCACTGCCCGAGATTCCCTGACTGTAGCTCCTGATAAAAGGTCCGGCAGACGCAATTTTCCCGGTTAGTTTGCGCTTAAGCGAGGTGGCGCTGAAATTTCCAACACCGTTGTTTTGCATCCAGAAGCTTAAAACAGTATTTTCAACAGAGGGGAGCAGCTCTTCAGGTATAATGGAGAGTCCGCCGTGGTTTTGCATGGAAAATAACACCTCGTCCTTTTTGTGGGTTGTGGGTTTTACAACAACCTTGATCCCGTTGGATAGTGTCCACACCATGCTTTGATAAGCGCCTTCCTTCTGGTCAAGTATCTTTCCGGGGACTAAGGCATCTGTGTTGACAATAGGCTCGTCGGACACTTCTTCTGCATACGCCTGAATTTCCATCTCCTCCACTTTTTTTATGATATCCAGAAATGCCTGATCGGAAGGAATCTGCAGGCCTTCCCGCTTAGGACTGGAAATAAGCAGGATCCGGTTTTCTTTCGTGATGAACTGACGGGCTATCTGATTGAGCTGGTCCAATTGGATAAAGGGAAGGTATCCTTTGACGACTTCAAGCTCATAGAGGGGATCCAGGATAGGTTCATTATAGGCATAGTGGTTTGTTATGGCACTTATAAATTCACTGTTCATCCGGTCTGCTACATTTTCTGCAGCGCGTTCCCGGCGACGAAGGAAGTTGGTTTTGGCACGTTCCAGTTCGGCGTCTGTGAACCCGTAACGTTGCATCTTTTCAACTTCGGTCATAAGGGCTTCAAATGCCCGGGCACTTTCGCCATCACGGCCCTGAGCCGAGAAATATATGGCATCTGCAGAGGTGGTAATGGGGGAAAAACTTAAGTTGGCGCCCAGGAATGGAGCATCGGGCTGTTGAGCTATTTCCTGGAAACGGTCGTTCATCATCCCCGCAATAAAGGATTTGAACATATCTACCATATAGATCATTCCCAGAGAACGCATATTGTTAGGAACAGGTTCGGATTTGATGATAAATTCAACACCCGTGCCTTGTGCTTCCGGATCTGTAATTATCCCGATAATGGGATCGTCATTTTCAGGAACAGGAATCACTTTTTTGGGGCTGGGCGTGGAAGGGGCGGGTATGTCGGTGAATAGTGCAGTAAGCTTGCTTTCTACCTGGTCTACGTCAATATCGCCAACCACAATTACAGCTTGGTGATCGGGACGATACCAGGTTTTATAGAAGTCCTGAAGTTCCGAGGCCGGAAATGACTGAAGTCCTTCAATGGTTCCTATCAGGTTGCATTCCGCGTATTTGGATCCTTTGAACAGGTAAGGCAGAGAACTTTCAAACATCCGCCACTGGGCAGTTCTGCGGGTACGCAATTCTTCTATGATCACACCACGTTCCTTGTCAATTTCTGCAGGGTCGTTGGTTACAAAGGCAGCATAATCGTGCATGATAAGCAGGCAGGTGTCCAGCACACCTTCCCGCAACATGGGAATGTTGTTGAGCATGTACATGGTCTGCTCAACACCGGTTCCGGCATTGATGTTCCTCCCAAAACTGCATCCGATGCTTTCCAGGTAACTGATAAGCATCTTTCCGGGAAGGCTTTTGGTGCCGTTCAGGGCCATGTGTTCCAGGAAGTGTGCCAGGCCGGCCTGGGCTTTGGTTTCCTGTATGGCTCCCGCGTTTGTGAAAAGATAGAATTCGGCACGTTTTTCAGGCTTTGCGTTATACCTGATGTAATAAGTAAGCCCGTTCTCAAGTTTACCAATACGTACTGCAGGATCGTTTTTCAACGGTTCCTGCGGATTGGCCATTTGTGAAAAGCCGCTAATGCCTGCCACGAGCAAGACAAGCAGTGTGCAGAGAAGTTTCTTCATAGTTCAGTAGATTGATTTTTTTATATGAAAATCAAAGGTAAGAAAAAATCACTGCGTGTTGGTCTTTTTTGTACTTTTACAAATAAGACACTAAAATTATTATTTGCCAATGTTGACCAGAAAGATTTTCCTAAGCCTTGTCGCTATGTGCGTGAGTGCCGGCACTGCCTTGCCGTGTACAAATTTGATTGTAACAAAAGGTGCCTCAAAAGACGGATCCGTAATTGTCAGTTATTCCGCCGATTCACACCAGTTATACGGCGAGTTGTATTTCTGGCCTGCAGCCGAATGGGCCGAAGGAACCATGATGAAAATTTTTGAATGGGATACCGGGAAGTACATGGGGGAAATCCCGCAGGCCCGGCAAACCTATTCAGTTACCGGGAACATGAATGAATACCAGCTGCTGATTGGGGAGACCACCTATGGGGGCAGGCCTGAGTTCAATGACCCGACCGGGATGATGGATTATGGGTCCCTGATCTACCTGGCTTTACAGCGCTGCAAAACCGCACGTGAAGCCATTTTGTTGATTGACAATCTGATGCAGACATATGGATATGCATCCAGCGGGGAATCGTTTTCCATAGCCGATCCCGATGAAGTCTGGATCATGGAAATTATAGCTAAGGCTCCCAGGATGGTAGAAGGGGTTAATGTGAACAAAGGGGGTGTCTGGGTAGCCAGGCGCATTCCCGACGGGTATATTAGCGGCCATGCCAACCAGGCCCGTATCACAACAATTGAATTTAACGATCCCGATAATTGCCTGTATAGCCCCGATGTCATATCCCATGCCAGGGAAATGGGTGTTTTTACCGGGAAGGACAAAGATTTTAGTTTTTCCGATGTATATGCCCCGGTGGATTTTGGAGCCGCCCGGGCCTGTGATGCCCGTATCTGGGCCTTTTTCAAACGCTATGCCAACGGGATGGACAAGTACCTGGACTATGCCATGGGACATAACCTGGCCAACCGGATGCCCTTGTATGTAAAACCCAATGTTAAATTGTCCTTTAAGGATGTTGCCAACATGATGCGAGATCATTTTGAAGGAACCCCTATGGATATGACTTGTGATATTGGCGCAGGAAGCAATGCATTGCCCTACCGCTGGAGGCCCATGTCATTTGAAGTGGATGGAAAGACTTATGTAAATGAAAGGGCGATAGCAACGCAACAGACCGGGTGGTGGTTTGTGGGGCAATGCAGGAGTGACCTGCCCAGGGACCTTGGAGGTTTGTACTGGTTTGGTGTGGACGATGCCGGAACATCTGCCCTGATACCTATTTATAGCGTTTCCCAGCGTGTTCCCGGTTGTATAGAGGAAGGGAACGGAAGCATGCTGGAGTACTCACAGACGTCGCTATTCTGGATCGTTAACCGCGTAGCCCAGTTTGCCTATCTGCGTTACAACCAGACAGGGGCAGAAGTACGCGGCGTAGTGGATGCCTGGGAAAATGAAATGGCGGAAAAGACCGTGCGGGTTGACCAGGTTGCTCTGGCTTTGTATCAGCAGGATCCCGCCCTGGCCCGTGAGTTTTTAACTGATTTCTCGGTCAATGCGGCCCAGGCTTTGTTCGAAAAGTGGGTAGAGCTTGATAAATACCTGATTGTTAAGTATATTGACGGTAATATTAAACATCAGAATCCGGATGGATCTTTCACCCATAACGGGAACGATGAACGTATCCCTGCATCGCCTCAATACGGCGGACAAACACAAAAATGGAAAGAAGCGGTAGTTAAGGATAACGGAAAAATTTTGGAATCAAGATAAATGAAATGAAACGTTTTTTACTTCTGTTTATGCTGCTTTTGCCCCTGGTGACAAAAGGCGCCGATTCATGCCTGGTCTATGTGCTGAGCATTGACAGCGAGATTCATGCCAAATCGGCCAGGACACTGGAAAAAGCCCTGGAAGAAGCAAAAAAACAGAATGCCTGTGTATTTCTCATGCGTCTCAACACCTTTGGCGGCGCACTGGATGCAGCCGAAGAAATGAGGACAGCCCTGCTGGAAGCTCCTTTCACCACGGTCTCTTTTATAGACCACCAGGCAGCCTCGGCAGGAGCTCTGATATCACTGGCCTGCGATACCATTTATATGGCGCCCGGCTCTACCCTGGGTTCTGCCAGTATTGTGAACCAGGCCGGTGAACTCATGCCCGAGAAATATCAGTCTTACATGCGGTCCCTGATGCGTGCCACAGCCGAGGAAACGGGCCGCGATCCCGCGCTGGCCGAGCAAATGGTGAGCGGCGATACCATAGTTAACCTGACTACCAGGGAAGCCAAAGACGTGGGTTACAGCCAGGGACAGGCGGCCAGTGTTGAGGAAGCCGTAGCCCTGATGGGATTGGAAAACTGCGTGATAAGGGAATATCAGGAAACATGGCTGGATAAGATCATAGGTTTTTTCTTACTGCCTCTGGTGCAGGCATTGATGCTCATGGGTATTGTAGGGGGCATATACTTTGAACTGCAAACCCCGGGTGTGGGTTTCCCTCTTGGGGTGGCGGTTTTTTGCGCCATCGGCTATTTTTCCCCGCTTTTTCTGGAAGGTCTGGTGCAGTACTGGGAAATCATACTCATAATAGCAGGCCTGATCCTGCTGGCCATAGAGATCTTTGTCACACCCGGGTTCGGTCTGCTGGGCATCCTGGGCATTATTGCTGTGGCTGCCGGATTGATCCTCTCTATGGTGGATAACCGGGTGTTTGAATATGAAGGACCTTTTCCCTGGAACGGGATCCTGGTTCCAATAGCCACTGTTACGGTCACTGGCTTGGTTTCCATAGTATTGATGCTCTTTTCCGTACATTTGCTCTTTCCTACCCGTGTGTTCAACCGAATTGCCCTGCGCACGAACCTAAGGAAAAATGACGGTTTTGTAGGAGTGCCGACATTGAGCGATATTTCCATTGGGCAGGAAGGCGTGGTTTTTACCGATCTGAGGCCTTCGGGAAAGGTTACCATTGGCGGGCGTTGGGTAGAAGCCCGCGCGGTCGTAGGATACATTCCCAAAGATACTCCGGTTAAAGTGGTACGGATAGAAGGCGGTGTTATTTTTGTTGAGACTCTATAAGCTCCAGCAGCCGTTCCACGGCTTCATTCTGAGGAATCCCCCGCATAACGGGGGTTTTTCCTTTATACAGGGTTACCCTGCCATTTCCTTCGCCTACGTATCCGTACTGGGCATCGGCCATTTCGCCCGGTCCGTTCACTATGCATCCCATAACGGCAATGGTGCAGCCATTAAGGTGTGAAGTGGCCTTTTTGACCTGGCGAACTGTTTCTTCCAGATTGAATTTTGTACGCCCGCAACCGGGACATGAAATGTATTCGGGCCGTGTGAAGACACAACGGGTGGCCTGCAGCAGGTCCATGCAGAAGTCGGTGAGTTCCTCTTTTGAAGCAAAGGGTGCCTTTACAAAGGGCATGGGCAGTTTCTGCCAGTCTATGGTCCCGTCCAGCAGGCCGGGCGCCCATTGGTAAGAGGCACTGATAATGAGTTCATCCCAGCTGACGGGCTGGCTCCGGTCTTTTGTTACCGGCAGGAACAATTTGCCAAAGCGGATTTCTGCTTCGGGCGCCTCGGTAAGTGATACCCTGAAGGTATCGCCAATTCCTTCTTTAAGCAGGGTTATGATCCCGACAGCCGACTTGAGGCGTCCCTGGCGGTCGCTGCCCGATTCGGTCACACCCAGGTGTAAAGGATAGTCCATCCGGAGGGCTTCCATTTTTTGAGCGAGCAGGCGGTTGGCTTGCACCATGATGCGCGTATTGCTCGATTTTAACGACACTACAACATGGGGAAAATCCATTTTCCTGCATATACTCAGGTATTCCAGGGCAGCCTGACACATGCCTTGGGCCGAGTTCCCATAGGTTTCCAGAATATGGGATGGCAGCGAACCGTGGTTAACCCCAATGCGCAGGGAGGTGTTGTGCTGGCGGCAGATCCCGAACAGTTCTGCAAGCAATTCATTTACCCTGGAGCGGTCCCGGGAAAAATTCCCGGGGTTGATGCGTACTTTGTCTGCTACCCGGGCAGCCTCCATAGCGGTGGAAGCAGAAAAATGCACGTCTGCCACCAGGGGAATGTCCACACCCTGTAACCTCAGCTTTTCTTTTATCTGGGCCAGGGCTATGACCTGCGAAGGACCCTGTGTGGTGAGTCGTACCATCTGAGCTCCTTCCCGGACGAGAGCCATGCATTGGGCAACGGATTGCTCCACATTCAGGGTATCTGTATTGCACATGGTTTGCACAGATATGGGATGTCCTCCTCCGATGGCCAGTTTCCCGGCATAGACTGTATGTGTCTTCATGGTCATAGATGAATGAATATACCCAGTGTGAATAGCAATTGGCTGGGATAGCCGTAGGAGTAGTATTCGTTGCTGTATAGGGCCGGATTTTCTATCAAGGATAGGGAATAGAAGTAATTGGCCTCTATCTGGAATTCAAATGGCCTGAGGACCAGTGACAGGCCCAGGCCGCCCTGGATCCCGTAATCCAGGTATAGATGATTGCAGTCAAATGCAACCTGTTGGCCATCCTGTATATCTATGGTATAATCTACTGCACTCATGCGATAACTGCCAAAACAGCCCAGGTTGATCAGCAGCCGCATTTTCCAGAAGTCTATGTGGAATTGCGAGGTAAGCGGAATACGAAGCACCTGGTAAACCCTTTTCAGATCGGGTGTCTGGTATCCCTGCTGCGTATAGGTGAATCCGGTCTGCAGCCCAAAATAGGGCATGGTCTTCCACAAATCGTGGTAGAATGTATAGAGCAAAGAAGCATTGATATAGGAAGGCACCATTTTTTGTTTCCTATCGGGGTTGAAAGAAACCCCGTTGAAGGCATATCCTCCGCGTACACCAATCATGTGTTCTTTGTGGGAATTGGTCTGAGCCCCGGCAGGAATACCCGTCAGCATCAGTACTGTCAGCAGGACTTGCCATTTACCTTTTTTTAACCGGGACAGATAACGTAACATTCTGGTTCAAAAGTTGTTCTATATCTATAATTTGTGTAAGTTCCATTTTTTCTGTGAGTTCTATGACCGGATTGCCAGAAGGTAAACGGAACATGCGCACCCGTTCCGCCTGTCTTCTTTGTGCTATGTTGCCTGTGTCCCAGAAGCCATTTCCGTTCAGGTCTCCGGTAACACGGATTGTATATTTCCCGGCTTTCAGGTAGGGGAAGGTTATTGTGGTATCTGATACGGGACGGCTGGAACGCAAGACCTGGCTTCGGCTTTCGTTCATAAGATCCACAATCAGCGGGGAGGGTACGTTCCCGAGCTGCAGGATAAGGTTTCCAAAATCTTCCCGCAGCAATGTTTTGAACGAGGTTTGCAGGGTATCGTTGGGCAGACCGTAAATATCTGTAAAAGCGTTTGCTGGGATGTTTAGCAGGTATTGGGTGCCCTCCATGTAATTTTCCAGAAATATTGTGTAAAGACAGAAGTCCAGTGAATCACGACTGACCGTAAAATGAACCGGGATGGTGTCTTCCTGTGGTGTGATGCGTGCCATTTCTGCCAGGCTGAAGTCGGGTGCTGTGGACAGGCTTTTAAACCGTAACCGGATGCCCTGTTCCGGAATCAAATCCGGTAAAGCACTGATTTTAATATCCATGACTTCTCTTTCTGGTTTTACCGATGGAGGGGCCTGTTGTCTGTCTGTGCGTCCCCTGCCGGTGTTGGCCAATTCTTTTTCCTGGCTTGCTGCCTTTTCGTCTACATAGGGGGTAAACCGCAGGGTGTCGGTACGCGGAACGAGCATGTTCAGGGAATCATCCGTTGCCAGGTAGGTCAGATGCATGAGCACGGTATCGGGGACCGAAGGGGCTGTCAGCCACCAGACCAGGCTGTCGCGGGAGTAATTGTGCTGACGAATGATCTGTGTGGAATCCATACCCGGGATGCGGGCACTGATTATTTCCGGGTAGGGGGCTCCGAACTTCAGTTCCAGTGCTCGGGGCTGTATGCGCTTGTAGCCCCTGAGTGACTGGCGGGAGCCGACTTCCTTAAAAAGAAAGACATTCCCTTCCAGAGGTCTGCGTAGCAAACCCGCAGTGTCTGTCGAAAAATAGGGCTGGATTTCCGGGGCATAGGTGAACATTCTTTTTACGGGCCTTATAAGAGAATCCATAAAGCCAATCAGTTCACCTTCTGTCTGGTTGTAACGGTAATTGTTGTTCTGGTCTGTGATGGCAAACAGGGAATAGAGCGTGTCTTTTAGGTTTCTAAGAACAAAATATCCGTAAGAGTCTGTACGTGTGGCGGCTACCGGAAGTGTGCTGTTCAGCGTTGTATCTGTTGGATTACTATGAAGGATGACGGTGGTATTTTCTACCGGAAGCAGCGTGGAGGCATCCAGAACAAGGCCTGAATACATGAGCGAATCCAACTGTTCACCGGTTGAAAAGCTCAGGGCAAAAACCGGAAAGGGATTGCCTTCGTTGTTATCCTTGATGGCATTGCCAAAATATAGGCTGTAAGAGGTATTGGGCAGGAGTTCTCTTTGTAGTTCCACTATGACCCCTTTACCTTTGGTTCGCACCGTTGGATTTTTTTCCTGGGGAGGAGAGAGCATGATGTTTTTGTTGGCATCTGTGATTTTAACGTATTCGTTGAATTGCAGTTCCACTTTCTTCAGAGAAGTGCTCACTTGTACCTGGTTTACATCCGGTAGGGTGGCAATGAGCAGGGGGGGTATGGTGTCTTTGGGGCCTCCTGCAGGAGCCGCAGAGGTATTCGCACAACTATGGGGTATTAGCAACGATGCGGCAAACAGGAGGATTGCAGCGGCTATGGAACCATAAGGTAAAAGCCTTTTCATAAGTTATGTCTTTTTGACCGTTTCCAGGCCTTTGATCATTTTCAGCTGTTCAATCAGGTTGTTAAGGTCATTGTGGTTCTGAACATAAACTTCCAGGCTGGCGTCAAAGATATTATCGTGTGTTACAAGGTAGAAACTGTGGATGTTCACGCACAGGGTGAGTGATATAGTCTGGGTGATGTCGTAAATGATCCCCAGCCGGTCGCTGCCTCGCAGGGTCAGGCGTACCAGTGAGGAAGATGTGTATTGCTTTTTCCAGACCACATTGACCATTGCGTTGTCATTCTTGTGAAGTCTCTTAAGGGCTGGGACACGGGAACAGGTGACTGAATGGATGAACAGATCGGATGTTATCCTGTCTATAAACCCTATGAGTCTGTCATCAGGAGCGGGATGGCAGCAGGGGGCAAAATGGTATGAATTGAAGTCTTTGCGGCGTTTCCAGTCGGGAGAAGGTATCCAGGTAATAAATTTGCGAGAAGGGGTTCCTTTGAGCAATACTTCCCGCAAAGTGGACAAATCCTCAATGCCAGCCCCGATCCTGCCGTAGAACTCTTCCCTGGAGCTGATATTGTAGGCAGCCAGCAATTTGTTCATAAGCCGCGTGTTGGGTGTGATCCCGAAACCGGACAGGCGGGAATTCAACATCTTTTTGCCTTCCTGGATGGGATCAAGCCCGCTTTTTTTTAGTGTGTCCAGAATCATGACTCTGGCTTTGGATGTGGTTATGGATCTGAGCCATTCCATTTTCACCTGGTTCTTTTCAGTGGTTATGATTTCCACCTGGTCCCCTCCGCGCAGCGGGGTGGAAAGGAGCATGAGTTTTTCATTGATTTTGGCTGCCAGGGCACGGTTCCCCAACTGGGAATGGATGTAATAGGCAAAATCCAGTGCGGTGGCCCCTTTGGGCAGCATGCGCATTTCGCCTTTTAGTGTAAAAACGTATATGACCGAAATCAGGTTTCCGGGCTGGAAATTGTCAAAAAATTCGAGGGATGCTGCGTTTTTATTTTCGAGTGATTCACGTGCCCTGGCCAGCCACTTTTCTATACCGCTGATTTCGGGGGAGATGCCTTTGTATTTCCAGTGTGCCGCCACTCCCTGTTCTGCAATGTCTTCCATGCGTTTGCTGCGAATCTGAACTTCAAGCCAACTACCCGATGGAGTAAGGTAGGTAGAGTGCAGGGCCTCGTATCCTGTTTCCTTGGGTGTTTTGAGCCAGTCGCGCCTTCGTTCCTTATAAGGCTCCCAGTGCTGGTTGAGCCATTGCTCAATGGCATAGCACATTTGGTGTTCCTGCTCAATATCGGTGACCCGGGGCACAAAAACAACCCTTAGGGCAAACAGGTCATAGATTTCTTCAAAGGGCACGTTCCTTTTTTTCATCTTAGACCAGATGGAATACGGTGTTTTGATGCGGGTGGAGAGGGTAAATTCCAGGCCCTCATGCTCCAGAATCTGCCGGATGGGGCCAAGGAAGGTCTGGGTGATCTCTGTGCCCTGCCTCCCCATCTCGGCTTTGACCATATCCTCAATCTCGTTGTATTCAGAGGGCATGGCGTGTTTCATCCAGATGTTCTCTATCTCGGATTTGATTGAATATAGTCCCAGCTGGTGTGCCAGGGGGGCAAAAACATACATGGACTCTCCCAGGTTGCGGGCTCTTTTTTCTACAGGCAATTCTTCCAGGTTCCTCAGGTTATGTAGCCTGTCGGCGAGTTTGATGAGCAGTACGCGAATATCGTTGTTAACAGTAAGCAGCATCTGTTTAAAGGTCTCTTCCTGGGTTTTATCCTGCGCTGCAAATACCCGTTCCATTTTTCCCAGGCCTTCAACCAGTTCTACTATTTTTTCACCAAACATCCCCGATATATCTTCCTTGCTGTATTCCGTATCGGTTAGGGTGTGATGCAGCAGGGCGGTAATGATGGATTTGTAACCCAGACCTATCTCTTCTACCACAATCCTTGCCACGTCAATGTTGTGCAGGATAATGGGATCACCCGAGATGCGCTTCTGGTTCTTGTGTGCATCTTTGGCAAAATGGTAAGCTTTGAGAACCAGTTCGTATTCTTCTTCACTGGCACAACGCTCCCGGCTTAACTGCCTGAGCGGCTCAAAATACTGATCTATCTGACCCGTGGTTTGCAATTATTGTGTAGTTTTGGTTTTCAGGATTTTGGCAAATGTGGCAAGGTCGTCATCCAGGCTTTCCAACCCTTGCAAAGTAGGGTAACCGGCAAGTTCAGTCCCGGGGGCAGAAAGCTCCCATTTGTGTTGTTCTGCCATCTTTTGAGCAAACAGCTGCAGGTTTTTAAGTCCTCCACCGCTCCAGGAATACCCTCCAAAGAGGAATACTTTTTTCCTGCCTGGCTGCATAATTTCTATTTCGTTACACAACTGGTGCATGGCCGGATGCATTCCTGTGTTGTAGGAACAGGAACCCAGGACCAGACCGTTATATTTCCAGATTTCTTTGAGTATGAAGGAGGGATGGGTTTTGGACACGTCAAAAACGCGGATGTTGCGGACTCCGTTTAAGGCCAGCCTTCGGGCTATGTAGTCTGCTGTTCTCTGTGTATGGCCGTACATGGTGGCGTAGGCCAGCACAACCCCTTCTGTGGCCTGGCTTGCTGCCCATTTGCTGTACCAGTCAAAAACAATCTCCGGGTTGGTACGCCAGACAGGGCCGTGAACCGGACAGATGATTTTTATGGGAAGCGAGGCAGCTTTCTGAAGGGATTTTGCAACCTGAGAAGAAAAACGTCCTATGATGTTGGTATAATAACGGAGCATTTCTTCTTTGTAATACTCCGGGTCAATTTCATCGTCAAATATGCCTCCGTCCAGGGTACCGAAAGTCCCGAAGGCATCCTGGGAAAAAAGAATTTTCTCTGTGGTGCAGTATGCCATCATTGATTCCGGCCAGTGTACCATAGGGGTCATGACAAACTGCAGGTTGTGGTATCCCAGCTCCAGGCTGTCTCCTTCCTTGACTTCCCGGATCCTGTTTTTATCTATGCCCGGGAAATACAGCTCCATCAATTTAATGGCTCGGGCATTGGTGACGACCGTGGCCAGGGGGTAGCGCTGCAAGAGTTCGCCAATCATACCGGCATGGTCCGGTTCCATGTGCAGAACCACCAGGTAATCCAGGCCGCGCCCGTTCAGGATACGTGCCAGATTTTCCATATAGGAGCGGTCGCTTCCGTATTCAATGGTGTCGAGCAAGGCTGTTTTTTTGTCTGTAATCAGATAGGAATTGTAAGATATCCCAAAAGGCAGCGGCCAGTTACTTTCAAAAAAAGGCTTATTTCTGTCGTTGGTGCCAATAAAATGCAGGGTGTCGAGAATGTTTGCGGTCATGATTAAAATATTGTAGGTTGTTTTTCCGGTTCAAAAAGTGTGCCTTCAGGGGACAATTCTCCAATAAGAAGATAAAAGTCCTGTTCCCCGATTGTCTTGATCCCCATCGAAGCTGCTTTCTGTAGTTTTGAGGGCCCTGTCTTTTCTCCGGACAGCAGGAAATCTACATTTCCTGACACAGTAGAAAGAACTTTGCCTCCGTGCATTTGAATAAGTTTTTTGATTTCTTCCCTGGAACGTGAAAAAGTGCCTGAGACAACGAATTGTTTCCCTTCCAGAGTGTTGGAAACTCGTTCCGTTTCCCCCTCTTCCTGGCAGAGTGGCAGACCAGAAGCGTATAATTTTTCGAGCATTTCATGAATACGGGGGTTTGCAAAGAAATCCCGGATAGAGGATGCGATTTTTTCCCCTATTTCCTGTGCTTCAGTCAGTTCCTGAACAGGTGCATTTTTAAGGGCCTGCAGTGATCCAAAGTGGGATGCCAGGTATTTGGCCGTGGTTTCTCCCACAAAGGGAATTCCCAGGGCAAAGAGAAAGCGGTGAAATGGCGCCTTTCGTGAGGCTTCTATGCTGCGGAGCAGGTTTTGTGTGGACTTTTCCCCCCAGTTCTCCAGTGTTTCCAGCATGTGGGGTTCAAGAAAATACAGATCTGCAGGATCTTTGATTATGTTTTTACTGTACAATTGTTCCACCAGGGCTTCTCCTCCCAGGATGTTCATGGCTTTGCGGCTCATGAAATGCTCAATCCTGCCTTTAATCTGCGGGGGGCATTCCCAGCGGTTGGGACAGAAGTGTTTTGCTTCTCCGGGTTCTCTTTCCAGGAGTGTTCCGCATTCCGGGCAATGCGTGATATATTGGAATGGCAACGTATTTTGCGGTCTGGAAGGAAGGTCCACCCCTATGACCTTGGGTATAATCTCTCCTCCTTTTTCTATGTAAACCATGTCTCCCGGACGGATGTCGTGCAGGGCAATCTGGTCTGCATTATGAAGCGAAGCCCTTTTGACTGTTGTTCCGGACAGCAATACCGGTTCCAGGTTGGCCACAGGAGTGACAGCCCCGGTTCTGCCCACCTGAAAAACCACCGAAAGAAGCCGGGTGACCGCCTGCTCTGCCTTGAACTTGTAGGCGGTGGCCCATCGGGGACTTTTGGCTGTCATACCAAGTGTTCTCTGAAGCGAGAAACTGTTGACTTTTATTACTACGCCATCTGTGGCTATAGGAAGGTCTGCGCGGGCTTGGTCCCAATAATCCAGAAAGTCCATGATCTGGTCTGTGTTCTGGCACAGCCTGCGATGGTCAGACACGGAAAATCCCCATTGGGAGGCCATTTCCAAAGCCTTCCAATGGGTATCGATCCCTGGAACCTGCCCAATAAAATGGTACAGATAGCAATCCAGGGCGCGCCGTTCCACCTCATCGGCTGAGAGTAGCTTTAATGTCCCGGCTGCCGCGTTGCGCGGATTGGCAAAAAGTGGTTCCCCGTTTTTTTCTTTTACTGCGTTTAATTCCCTGAAACTGCTGAATGGCATAATGATTTCGCCCCGAATTTCGAATTCAGGCGGATAGGAAAAGTCAGCTATGGGAGAAGGCTTCAATTTTTCCGGTATGGATTTGATGCGAAGTACATTGCGGGTTACATCATCTCCTATGGTCCCGTCTCCGCGGGTCAGGGCACGGTATAGCTGCCCGTCTTTATAGGTTAGGCAAATGGCCGTTCCGTCCAATTTGAGTTCGCAGACATATTCAACAGGCTGATCTGTAGTTTTGGCTATGCGGTTATGGAATTCAAGTAACTCCTCTTTGTTGTAAGTGTTGCTGAGCGAAAGCATAGGGTGTTTGTGCGGAAACTGCAGGAAAGAGCTGTTTTCCGGGGATATGTCACTGCCCACGCGCCGGGTGGGAGAGTCGTCACTTGCCAGATCGGGAAACATCTTCTCCAGGGTATTGAGTTCCTGCAGAAGCAAATCATATTCAAAGTCGGAAATATCGGGAGCATTCAGCACATAGTACTTTCGGTTGTGCTCATTTAGCGCGTTTTTCAACTCCCTTATCCTGGCAATTGCCGTACTGCGATTCATGCGATAAAGATACGAAGTAGTTTGATATTACGTGTTGTGACCGTTCCATTGTATGGTATCGTCCTTTATGAGAATTTCTCCGTTTTCGGCCATGGCACGCAGTACATCCATTACCTGTCCACCGGATTCTGAAAACAGCAGGTCCAGCTGCTGAATGCGGAGCGGTCCGGTACGAAGTGTCCTGGTTATCTTGCCGGCAATCCTTTCAAATGTCTGGCTGGGATTGTCACTTCCCTGGCGTTGAAGGCAGACATCGCAGATGTCACAGTCATGTTTCATCCCTTCCCCGAAATAAGCCAGAAGCTGTTTGCTCCGGCAGGGGGCATCTGACTGGGCATACTGCAGCATGGCTTCCATGCGCCTTGCATAGGCGTCTTTGCGTTGCATAAAGGTTGCAGGATTAAGGTAGACGTTGCCCGGCTCCAGTCTGCCTGAATGCAGAAAAACCTGAGGGATTCTTTTCTTTGGTATATACGAGATTACAGCCATCCGGGAGAGGTTCATGAGGTATTCGGAAATGACCCCTGGGGCAATCCGGCTTGTGTTGGCCAGGTACTGCTCATCAATAGAGACAAAACCGTTGAATAGCCCGGTGTAGGTACGTAAAAGAAGTTTTATAAACGTGTCCAGTCCGGCGTTGGCTATCTGTACACGGTAAAGTTCATCGCGGCTGACACGGAACATGATCCGGGAAGGATTGTCTACTTCCTCTGTCAGTGATATGTATCCTTCCTGTTCCAGGCATTGCAGGGCGTACCAAAGGGCAGAGGGATGTTTCCTGTAGCGTTTTGCGAAATCTTCCAGTCTGAAGTCGAATTGCTGCTCGGCTCCTTCTCCGTAGGCAAGTCCCAGGTATGTGTAGAGATTCTGGTATGTCTCCCTGATCAGATCCGGATCGGGGAAGGAAAGAGTGAAGATCTGCCGCATTCGTTTGGCATCTGATGGATTGAAGAGCAGAACGGCGTAAGCTTTTTTGCCATCCCTGCCGGCCCTGCCGGCTTCCTGGAAGTATGCCTCAGGAGAATCGGGGGGATCAAAATGGCAGACAAAACGAACATCGGACTTGTCAATGCCCATGCCAAAAGCGTTGGTTGCAACCATGATACGGGTTTCCCCCTTTTTCCAAGACTGCTGCTTGGATGATCTCACGCGGGAATCCATTCCTGCATGGTAAGCATCGGCTTTTATATCGTTGAATATCAAGAACTCGGCCACATCCTCGGCTTTTTTCCTTTCCCGTACGTAAACCAGCCCTGTACCCTCCACACCTTTGGCTATTCTCAGGAGCTGCCCCAGTTTGTCCTCGGCCCGACGGACAACATAGGCCAGGTTGCTGCGTTCGAAGGAACTTTGGAAAACGTTTTGTTTTTTGCGAAAACGAAGTTTTTCCCTGATATCTTCCACCACCTGCTGAGTTGCAGTGGCAGTCAGTGCTATAAAGGGCACGTCGGGGTATATATCCCGGAACTCAGCAATGCGCAGGTAGGAAGGGCGGAAGTCATAACCCCACTGAGAGATGCAGTGTGCTTCATCTATCACCAGCATGCAGGGGTTCATTTTCTGCACGCGAACCCGGAACAATTCGGTACCAAGCCGTTCCGGAGAGAGGTACAGAAATTTGTACGAACCATAGACTGCGTTGTCCAGTGCGATGTCAATTTCGTACGGACTCATGCCCGAGTGTACGCTTAGTGCCTTAATACCGATTGATTTGAGCTTTTCAACCTGATCCTTCATCAGGGCAATAAGCGGAGTTACCACGATGCATATGCCCTCCATAAGCAGGGCAGGGACCTGAAAGCATATTGATTTGCCCCCGCCTGTTGGCAAAAGAGCCAGCGTATCCGTTCCATTATAGATAGAAGAGATGATCTCTTCCTGGTTCTCGCGGAACGTATTGTAACCCCAATACCGGAGCAGGGTCTGCAGGAAAATTCCGTTGTTATTCATACCCGTCTTTCCTCCTGTTGCAAAGATAAATAAAATGAGTATCTTCGCAAGTTGGTAAAAAAAATGATTTTTCAGGTCTTTAATTTTAATTAACAAATTGATTATGAGTAAAATAGATTTATCCAAGTATGGGATTACCAATGTAGGGAAGATAGTATACAACCCTTCTTATGAAGAACTGTTTCAGGCAGAAACAGATCCTGGCAACGAAGGATTTGAAAAAGGATTACTTACCAATATGGGCGCGGTTAACGTCAGAACAGGCGTTTTTACAGGCCGTTCACCCAAGGATAAGTACATAGTAAAAGATGCTACAACGGAAAATACCATATGGTGGGACGGGACGATCAATAAACCCATTTCCACACAAGTCTGGGACTCACTGAAGACAATTGCCCAAAAACAATTTACCGGCAAAGACAAACTCTACGTGGTGGATGCCTTCTGCGGAACCAATGCCGATACCCGCCTGAAAGTGCGTTTTATTATGGAAGTTGCCTGGCAGGCACACTTTGTAACCAATATGTTCATCCGTCCTTCCGGTTATGAACTGGAAAACTTCGGAGAACCCGATTTTGTGATGATCAACGCCTCCAAGGCAACCAACCCCAACTGGAAAGAACAGGGCCTGCATTCAGACGTATTTGTGGTATTCAACCTGACCGAGCGCCTAGCGGTAGTGGGTGGAAGCTGGTACGGCGGTGAAATGAAAAAGGGGATCTTTTCCATGATGAACTACTACCTGCCCCTGAAAGGAATTGCATCCATGCACTGCTCTGCCAACGTGGGTGAGGATGGCGATGTGGCCGTTTTCTTTGGCCTATCCGGAACGGGAAAAACCACCTTGTCTGCCGATCCAAAGCGGTACCTGATAGGGGATGATGAACACGGATGGGATGACCATGGCGTTTTCAATTATGAAGGAGGCTGCTATGCCAAATGTATTGACCTGAGTCAGGAAAAAGAACCCGATATCTGGAAAGCCATCCGCCGTGATGCTTTGCTTGAAAACGTTACCATATTGCCCGACGGAACCCCTGATTTCACAGATGGCTCTGTGACGGAAAACACCCGTGTCTCGTATCCCATATACTATATCAATAAGATCGTGCTGCCCTCAAAGGCCGGTCATGCCAAAAAGGTAATTTATCTTTCTGCCGATGCCTACGGCGTTTTGCCTCCTGTTTCCATTCTGGATGAGAAACAGGCACAGTATCACTTCCTTTGCGGTTACACTTCCAAGCTGGCAGGAACCGAACGCGGCATTACAGAACCCGTACCTTCTTTCTCTGCAGCTTTCGGAGAAGCCTTTCTGACCGTTCACCCGACCATCTATGCCAGAAACCTGGTAAATAAAATGGAAGAGCACAACGCAAAAGCTTACCTGGTGAATACCGGCTGGAACGGAACAGGCAAAAGGATTTCCCTGAAAGACACTCGTGCCATCATTGACGCCATCCTGGACGGAAGCATTGAAAAAGCTCCCACCAGACACATTCCCATCATGAATCTGACCATCCCCACCAAATTGTCCAGAGTATCGGAAGGTATCCTGGATCCGCGTGACACCTATGCAGATAAAAAGGAATGGGAAAAGAAAGCAACTTCGCTGGCCGCTAAGTACATCAAGAACTTTGAGCAGTACTGCAACAATGATGCTGCACGCCAACTGGTAGCTTCAGGTCCTCAGCTTCCGTAGACTGCAGCGACCGAATGCGTCCTTAGAACTTCAAGATCTTGTGAAAATCGAATTCCTCTGGATTGGGGACGATGGCTTTGGCTGCCTCGTAGTCCTCTAGTGTAATATAGTCCATGATATGCTTCATGTAGAACTGGACCTCCTGTGATTTCATATTTACAATACGCGGAGGGATCTTTCCGGTAGCCGGATCCTGCAGATCCTGAAGGAACAGAGGAATGATCTTGCCATTCCCGTCACGGCATACCATGCATCCGCTAACGCCTTTGATATAAAGTTCGTATACACCCATGCCCAGCATGGAACAATACTCCAGGTCAAAGGATTTTGGGGTGATGCAACGGACTTCATAACCCACTTCCACAGGTCGTGTCTTGACCTTGATACCCAGTTCTTTCAGTTTTTTCTCTACCAGGTTGTCAATAATATGGGATTTTGATATCTTGCCCAGTTCCGGATGGCCGTGTGCATCGTAAGTAAACGCGATGCCTGCATTCTTTACGTCTTCTTCTGAAAAAGACTGGAAAACGCCTTCCGAGATCATGATGCAACCGTAAGGGATGTCACGGATTTGGCGTTTGATGACCGAAGACACAATAAGGTTCACGATCTTGTCTACTGTTATCTGGGTTTTGTAGAACATCTCGGAAATGATGATCATGGGAAAATGGCAGGAAGAACCGATCCCGAAAGCCAGGTGGCCTGCCGAACGGCCCATGGCTGTTACGATAAACCAGTTTTCGCTGGTACGGGCGTCTTCGTACACGGTACGTCCAAGGTCGGTGCCCTGTGCCTTGGCACTCTGGTATCCGAACGTGGGGATTCCTTCAGGAAGGGGAAGGTCGTTATCTATGGTTTTGGGAACGTGTATGTTGGCAATGTTGTACTGTTTCAGGATCAGGAATTTGGAGATGCGGTTTGCCGTGGAAGCCGTATCGTCCCCTCCGACGGTCACCAACAGCTTCACGTTGTTTTCCTTGAAGAAATCCAGGTTAAAGCGTTTTTCAAAATCCTCGTCTGTGGGTTTGAAACGGCTCATGCGCAGGTGAGATCCCCCGCGATTGAAAAGCATGTCGGCCTTGTCAAAATCCATGTCCTCCTGGCGGCATTTCTCTTTGCAAAACAGTCCGGTATAACCTCCGTGAAGGCCAATAACGCGGTATCCCTTGGTAATAAATGTTTTAGTTATAGTACATACTACCGTGTTGATTCCGGGAGCCGGCCCGCCACCACATAGTATGACTACTGAAGGTTGTTTTTCCATATCTGTTCTTTATTAGAAAGTATAAATTTAAAGAAAAAATATTTGCTTATAATAATGAAATCACATTAAGTTCTTTTAGATATTTCCACAGTAAGTGGATAGGAAATCCCATAACGTTGAAATAGCTGCCTTCAATACGCTCTATGCCAATATATCCGATCCATTCCTGCACTCCGTAGGAACCGGCTTTGTCGTAAGGTTTGTATTTGCTCACGTAATAACGGATTTCTTCCGGCAGCAGGGGCATAAACCAGACAAGAGACCTATCTGAAAAACATATGGGTTCAGGATGTGTCCTCTGATCTCCAAGGCGGATGCAGATCCCTGTGATGACCTTGTGACAGCGGCCAGATAGCTGTTCCAACATCCGGTGTGCTTCACGGGCCGAGGCGGGTTTTCCAAGCACCGTCCAGCCGGAATCGGTGCCTGCGTTTCTGCTTTCAGAAAAAACAAGGGTGTCTGCCGTGATCAGGAGTTCATCGGTTTCAAGAGGCCTTGGAAAGGCCAGGGATTTTGTCCGGGCCAGCAACAAAGGGATTTCATCCGGGTTGGTATCTGGTGGAAGGTGTTTCTCATCCAATCCGTTGACCGATTCTACCGTGAAAGGCAGCTCTGTTCCTTCCAGAAGCTGTTGTCTTCTGGGAGAAGCCGAGCCGAGTATAATCCTGCAGGTAGTAATCATTTTACTCCGAAGCCGTTTCCAGCATATCTTCCGGAACGTCATCCGTTTCTTTGTACCATTTCCCTTGCAGACGCATCACCTGTTCCACAAAATCACGCACGCACCCGTGCCCGCCGGGATAGGGAGATATGTACTGTGCCAGGTGGCGGACTTCGGTTGCCGCATCGGAAGGGCAGAAGGGCAGACCGCATACTTTCATGGGAGGAATATCGGGAATGTCGTCTCCTGCATAGGCAACCTGAGACGGGGATAAGTTATATTTTTTGCAAAATTCACGAAATGCAGGCAGTTTATCCCGGGCACCAGAAAAGATATCTTTTACACCAATATTCCTGTACCGGATTTCTACAGAAGGAGAAACGCCCCCGGTAATAATGGCTACCGGGTACCCGTGTTCTATGGCCACACGGATGGCATAACCATCGCGTGCATAATGTGTTCGGAACAGGTCCCCGTCGGGTAGGGAAATAACACCCCCGTCTGTAAGAACTCCATCTACATCAAATGCAAATGCCTTGATGTTGTGAAGCTTGCTTTTATAATTACCCATATGTCTGTTTTAACATCCGCAAAGTTAATTATATTTGCACAAGTAACAGTAATGGCATGCGCATTTTTGGTTATCTGAAAACCGTTACAGCGGTTCTGGCAGTTATATTTTCCGGCTTTTTTACTACTTCCTGCGACCAGACAGGAACCACTACCACTTTTTCCGGAACAGTCACCGATTCCGAAACAAGACAACCTTTGCCGGGAGTTGCCGTCACGGTAATGCCTTTTAACCTCGGCCAGGAAACAAACCAGGAAGGGATGTACACCATTGTGCTGCCACGCACAACCGAAAACGTGTACCTTGTCTTCAGCAAGCCTGGTTACGAAAGCTGGGAAACCCTGAGCATGCCGTTGTCTCCTAAAAAGAAAAATCTGTATGCAATAGATGCACAGCTCCGCTCCCGCATTGCCAAAGCCGTTCTATCATCGCTGAGCGTTGATTTCGGAGCCGGTGAGACTTCTGTTTCCCTGACTCTGTCAAATCCTGGCGGAGATACCCTGAGGTGGGGTTTCCTGGAAATGTATTTTCCCCAATGGCTGAAAGTCAATCCCTCAAGCGGAGAGCTGGAAATGGGTGCATCCCGTTCACTGGTTTTTACCTGTGACCGGAGCGGCCTTCCCATTGGTGAAAAGCAATCAGAGGTACAATTGGTGGGCGGTGAGGTTCCCTTAACCGTCCAGGTGCGATTGCTTGTAGAAGGGGCATTGCTGAAAGCACAGGGTACGGCTTTCGATTTTGGGGAAGCTCAAAGCGATACCATCACCATCCTTGCCAACGAGGGAAACATTCCGCTGGATTGGGATCTGAAAGATGAATTGCCCGCCTGGCTAGGCTGGGATCCCCTCCAGGGCACGGTACCTGCCGGGAAAGAAATGCAGGTACACATAACCGCCGACCGTTCCTCCCTGGGATTTGGCACCCATTCTTTTAGCACCACCTTGCGATCCAACGGGGGAGATACCTCTTACTTCTTTTCCATATCCAGGACACAGGACCTGATCCAGGTTTCTTCACAGTCACTGGATTTTGGAACTGAAAGCACCGTTCGCACCCTGACTGTTTCCCGGCTATCGGGCATTCACCCGGTTTCTTTTACGGTGGAATGCCAGGACAACAACCTGTATCTATCTGACAAAGAGGGTGCTATTACCATTGACAATCCTATGGCCGAAATTCAGGTCACCCTCGACCGTGAAAACATCCCGTTTGGTGCATCTGAAAGCCAGATTAAGATTCTTGCCCCTGATCAGGAGTTTATCGTAAAGGTGAATTACGCGACAGCAGCTGTCCCTGCTGAGGTTACCACTGAAGGTTATGAGCTGGACGGCTCTTACAAGCTTCGGCTCAAAGGAATGCTCGTAAGCAACGGAGGAGGATCGGTGATCCGGCACGGACACTGCTGGGGAACCAATCCCGCACCGGATCTGGAAAATGGATTCTTTACAGATATGGGGCCCATAGAAGAAGGACGCTCTTTCGTGTCTTATCCTAATGAACTACCGTCCTGGGGAACCACCTGGTACTTCCGTTCATATGCCGTCAATGAAATGGGCATCTCCTACGGTCAGACCATGACATTGCAATATCTGCCCCCGATTCTGGCAAAACCAGTAATAGATTATAACACTATATCCAACATCCTGATATTAAGGGTAACAGAGACTTCCGGCCTGCCGTTTTCAGATCATGGGTTTGTGTGGAACACATCGGGGGCAGCTCCTGCCCTGGATCAGGATGAGGTGATCAGCCTGGGAAGCAAATCTTCGGGCTCCTCTTTCTTTTACAATATAAGCAATCCCCAGCGGGGAGTCGAATATTTTGTCCGGAGCTACGCTATCAATGCTTTCGGGTTATTCCTCTCCCAAACGAGTTCCTATTATCTGGATATTGAGGAGCCGGGGATTGAAACGGGCGGTGTGGAAGAAATCTCTTATTATGAAGCCCTTATGAAAGGTAATATTTCTGTTTTAGGGTCTGAGAAGATAGTGTCTTATGGTCATTGCTGGAGCACAGATGCGGTGCCGACCATAGAGGGGAGTCATTCCGACCTGGGAACACCTTCGTACACAGGCGAATATTCATCCCGGGCTACCGGATTGCTTATCAACACCCCGTATTATTACTGCGCGTATGTGAAAACATCAAAGGGTGTTTATTACGGACAGGTCATGGAATTTACATCTGCAAGAGACGAGCAGGTAGTTGTGCAGGACGGCCTCAAAATGTACATTACCACAGACCAGACACCCAAAGCATATGACTGGACGGGAAGGGTTCCCGACCTTGTGGTATCCAATGGGATTGTTTATAACAGAAACAATAAACCGGCTGGAACCAATGCCGCAATTTCCTTTAACGGAAGCAGCGGATACCTGCTCAGTAGTAATAAGAATCCTGTCTCGGGAATTGACAGGGGAACCATAAATTTCTGGCTCCGGTTCCGGCAGACTATGAACAAATCGCTGGTTTATCCCTTCTTTGGTTCGGTATCTGAAGGAGGATTCTATGTGGAAATTCGTCACAATGGGACCGATTGGGTCCTGACACTTTGCATGGGGCCAGGCAAGGAAACCCATGTTATCACGCTGCCTTCCTTTGCCGGAATTGATATTTCCTCTATGCTGGGAACCAGCTGGCATATGATGTCAATAGTATCCAACGGGACTTCAATGACTGTATATCTGGATGGAATTAATCTCTACACCCAGCCCATGCAGATGACATTTGGCCTGCAGAATGACTTTGTGGTAGGGGCTAATGCACTTGACAGCAACACGCTCAACACATTTCTGCCGGCCGATATGGCCTGCCTCAGGTTTTATGACCGGGTGCTTTCAGATCCCGAGATTTCACAGATATTCAAAACCGGAATGTGATTTACCGCAGGAAAGAAAGAAACTCGTTCCAGATATTCAGAACTTCTGCGTGTCTGCCTTTGACTACCATGATGTGGTTGGCCATTGCATTGAGAATATAATCACCTACCGGCCTGTCCAGTCGAAGGGTCATCTGCGTGCGGCACATGTTATCGGAATGTTTTGACTCTGTTGCAACTCCTTCTGATACAAAAAAACGTTCCAGGGTATTGCCAATCCACTTGACGGCTGTATATGGCACATTCTTTTCGAAGTATCCTTCCACGGCAACACCGGTCCCCGTTTCATAATGTGAATTCAGTTTGTAAGACGATGCCATGGATAAAGGCACCGTACAATGTGCAATATCCAGGGTGTTTAATTCCTTGTTGTAACCAACGGGATTGGCCATAAAAACGGGACTCTGGGATATGTTACCTGCCATGATCATGGTCAGCAGTGAGGGAATGTCTCCCTCGCAGGCAGCCGGAATCCCTGCCTGATTAAAAAGGGACATGGCCATACAGGCTGTAACGTTGCATAATGTTATCAGATCGAAACATTTTACGGTTAAAGCATTGCACGAATAGTAAACCATCAGTTCATCCATGGCCTGGTACATCCTTATGGCATCACTCAGGTCTTCTTTTGTGCAATTCTTAATGCCGGTGCTTTTTTTCAGAATATTGCTGTACAATTCCTTGTTTTCATGGCTCAGCGCTGTAAGGTGTTTGTACTGTTTGCAGATAAACGGGATGTCAATCTTCTGAAAACTTACTTTCAGCATACGGCTGATAGCCTGTGTGTCCACTTTGGAAGATAAAAGCCAGGGCGATGTGTCTCCGAACAGTGCTATGCGTGTGTTCTTTAACTTTCTAAAAGTTTGCTGCATACGCAGTGTTCTGCTGAGCAATTCTTCTGTGATTTCATCTTCAGAAAAAATAAGTGGTATGCTCATCCTGCCCTGTGTTACATAGGTAGAAAGTTCTAAAGTGGCAGGCAAGGAATTGCTCTGGTCGTCATATAGAAAAAACAAAGGCAGGGGAAGTGAAAAGCCATAGCTCTGAAAGATTTCTTCGCACCCGCCCGATGCAATAAAGGGTATATAGACTTTTTCAGAATCAACAAAGCGTTCTGCTGTTATGTTCTTGTAAGATATCACAGAGATACTGAAGCGCTTTCCAAGCGACTCCAGAAGAGACCTTCTTGATTCCTCCAATACCATGTAATCGTGTAATGGAGAATGAAAGAATATCAGTTCCAGTTTAAGCTTCGGGCGTTCCATCACCAAAATGCATAGGAATATTGGGCATTCCCTTCCCGGAGAGGTTGATTTTCCCGAAGTGTTCTTCGAATTTCTTAAGGTTATCCTCCAGTGCGTTGAAAAAGCGCTTGGCGTGTTCAGGTGTCATGATGATCCTGTTCTGAACCTTGGCTTTTTGTATACCGGGCATCATGCGGATAAAGTCAAAAACAAACTCACTGCTGGAATGGGTTATTATGGCAAGATTGGAATAACATCCCTGGGCAACTTCTTCGGGCAGTTCAATGTTGATTTGTTTCTTGGGGTTTTGTTCCATGGCTATGGCATTTATTTCATACAAAAGTAGTATTTTTTATATATTTGTGACTTATTCCCTTAAGTAAATGGAACTACCTACAATATACGATCCCTCCGTTACAGAAGACAAATGGTACAGTTATTGGCTGAAACACCGTTTTTTTCATTCAACACCCGATAAGAGGCCAAAATACAGTGTGGTAATACCACCACCCAATGTGACCGGCGTGCTGCATATGGGACATATGTTGAACAATACCATACAGGACGTATTGGTAAGACGTGCCCGGATGCAGGGAAAAAACACCTGCTGGGTTCCGGGAACCGATCATGCTTCCATTGCTACTGAAGCCAAGGTGGTGGCCTTGCTCCGGGATAAAGGAATCCAGAAAAACGATATTTCAAGGGACGAATTCCTCAAACATGCCTGGGCGTGGAAAGAAAAGCACGGGAACATCATATTGGAACAATTGAAGAGGCTGGGTGCTTCTTGCGATTGGGAACGCACCAACTTTACCATGAATCCTGCCATGAGCCGTGCCGTGCTGGATACCTTTGTTTATTTATATAATCAGGGTTTGATCTATCGCGGAGTGCGCATGGTGAACTGGGATCCACAGGGGGGAACCGCGGTGAGCGACGAAGAGGTGATCCACCGTGAAGTCAGAGAAAAACTCTATTACCTTAAGTATTATTTCAGTCATAACGGGCAACGCAGCAGCCAATACCTTACTGTAGCCACCACCAGGCCCGAAACCATTATGGCAGACGTGGCCCTGTGTGTGAACCCTGCGGATGAACGGTACGCACACCTAGTAGGGAAAAAAGTGCTCATTCCCTTGATAGATAAGGAGATCCCCATTATAGCCGATGATTACGTTACCATGGATTTTGGAACAGGATGCCTAAAGATCACCCCGGCCCATGACCCCAATGACTATGAAATTGGGTTGCGGCACAAACTGCCTGTAATCGATATCCTGAACCTGGATGGCACCCTGAACGGAGAAGCCAGGATCCTGGTAGGAGAAGACCGCTTTGTGGCACGCAAAAAAATCCGCATTATGCTGGAAGAGGCAGACTGCCTGGAAAAAGAAGAATTCTATGTCACTCAGGTTGGTTTTTCCGAACGCACAGATGCTGTTATTGAGCCGAGGCTTTCTCAGCAGTGGTTCGTAAAGCTTGACGTGCTGGCAAAAAAAGCGCTCGGATATGTTGATGACCAACGCGTGCGGCTCATTCCCGATAAGTACCGCAACACCTACCGCCACTGGATGGAGACTGCCCGGGACTGGTGCATATCCAGACAATTGTGGTGGGGACAACAAATTCCGGCCTATTATCTGCCCGACGGAGAAGTTGTGGTAGCTCCGACCCGCGAAGAAGCCCTGCAGCTGGCAAGGAAAAAAGATCCGGCTCTGCGTGACGGGGACCTGACGCAGGATCCCGATGTGGTGGACACCTGGTTTTCCTCCTGGCTGTGGCCCATCTCGGTCTTTGATCCGGAAAAGCCTGGTCACCCCGAAAAAGCGCCTAATGCGGAGCTGGCCTACTACTATCCCACAGATGACCTGGTTACTGCCCCTGATATCCTTTTCTTTTGGGTAGCCAGGATGATCATGGCCGGGGATTTATTCTGCAATCAGAAACCCTTTTCCAATGTATATCTCACAGGGATGGTTCGCGACAAAAAGGGCCGCAAGATGTCAAAATCACTCGGGAATTCACCCGATCCCATTGATCTGATGAACGTGTACGGCGCAGACGGGGTACGTATGGGCCTTATGCTCTGTACCTCTGCCGGTAACGATATCCTGTTTGACGAAACTCAGATGGAGCAGGGCCGGAACTTCTGCAACAAGATCTGGAACGCCTTCCGTCTGGTTCGTTCCTGGCAGCGCGATGAACACCTGGAGCAGGAAGAAACATCACGCCAGGCTGTAAGCTGGTTCGGTCAATTGCTCTCTGCGACCAGGGAAGAGGCCGGGGACCTGTTTTCAAAATACAGGCTATCAGAAGTCCTGATGCTGCTGTACAAGCGTTTCTGGGATGATTTCTGTTCCTGGTATCTGGAAATCATTAAACCGGCCGGGAATGTAAGTAAAACAATTGATGCAGCCACTTATGACAATACGCTTGCCTTTTTTGACCTGCTGCTGCACCTGCTGCATCCGTTCATGCCTTTCATAACCGAAGAACTCTGGCAAAACCTGAAAGAACGCCGTGACGGAGATAGCATTATGGTATCGCCTGTTCCCCAGACAGGACCTTATGATGCCCGTGAACTGGACAATTTTTCCCGTCTTCAGGAGTTGATCGTAGCCGTGAGAGGTGTCCGCCAGAACAGGCAGATCCCCGGAAAAATACTTTTGAAACTCTATGTCAAAGGACATTTTCCACAAACCCTGCATGGAATTGCCCTGCGCATGGGCGGGCTGGAATCTGTCCAAACTGTGACTGAAGCACCTCAGGAAGGCAATGTATATGCTTTTCTGGTGGGAACCACCGGTTTTTTCATTCCGCTGGGGAACCTGCTGGATAAAGAGGAAGAACGTACTAAACTAAACGCAGAACTGGCATACCACCGGAAATTCCTTGCCACTGTGGATAAAAAACTGTCCAATGATAGTTTCCTGCAACGTGCTCCCGGGGATATTGTAGCCGTTGAACGCAAAAAACGTTCAGATGCTATAACCAGGATTGCAGCCTTGGAGCAGCAATTAGATTTATCACAATGAAATACAGGGGTTTAATCCTCGCATTGCTATTTCTTTCACATCTTGCCGGCTGTGTAAAAGTTGCCAGTCTAGATGATCGTGCATCCGTTGCTTCCTGTCAGATAACGGACGTATCTCCTGAAGTTGTCATATTCAGTGAACCGCTGGTAGAAGAGGAGTCTGTTGTACTGCCAATGGACTACGGGAAATATGAATTTCCGGTTACAGTGACCCTTGACATAAAAACAGCCCAGACAATTGACAAGATCCTTGGCCTGGATACAGACAATACATTGGTATTTGAAAACCCCGATACTGTTCGCAAAATCCACCTTATTGCCCTGAGTGGAGTAGTGCATACTTACGATATTTGTATAGAAGTGGCACCGCGTAGTGATCTGACTGCAGTAACGGCTGCCCGGCTGACGGAATACAATCCCGTTGAATTTCCTCTTGCCGGGGAAGCTGTGGTGGATGTAGTCGAGAATGAGATTGGAATCTTTGCCCTAAAGGGAGCTTTTTTACCCCTGACAGTAGGTCTGGAATTTGACCTGAGTCCCGGAGCAAAGCTGGAAAGCTCCTCAGGCAGCGGTAACTTCACCATTGACTCGTACGATACAGCCATTCCTTTTACAATTGTTGCCGAGAGCGGGAAAAAAGAATTGTGGCACATCCGCCTGATAGGGGTTGTACTTGTAGAAAGTGTATCACAGACAGACAGGGATACCTGGGAACGTATGGCACCTGCCGGAGCTTTAGAGATTGCTTTTAAGCCGGTTGAAGTGGAATGTGTAGGAATAACTACTGATCTGCAAGCCAGCCTTTACAAGGCTTCTGTCCGGGACAACGGCAATCCTTTCCCATGGAAAGCCCTGGTGAGTTTTGAGATGAATCCCTATATTTTGTCAATTCACCATGATGCCGGGGAAGAATTCACAATCCAAAACTGGGAAGATAAAAGAACCTTTTACCTGGTTGACATACTATCACGACAGGCACGGGCCTGGGAGCTGGTATGGCAACAGTGGCTCAATCCGGCCAACCTGGTGGAATCATTTGTTATTGGCGAGTATACTTCACAGAATAAACAGATCCGGCTTGGTGAACCCCGGATAGACACGCTCAATGCTCTGGTAGAGATTCCCATACAGGAAGGCAATGATTTTCCACTGCAGATCACATCCCGCCAGGTAAGATTATCAGAATATGCTACCTGTGATCTGCCAACGGTCTTAAATTTTGAATCTTACCACACCGTGGTGCCCTTTTCCGTTACATCCCAATCGGGGAACCGTCGTGACTGGCTAGTACGGCTTGATCCCTGGTTTGAAACAGATGCCCGGATACTGTCATTTGTGATTGACAGTTTCAGTTCCAGGGAAAACCTGGTAAAGCTGGAAAGCAACACGGCAACCATAGATCCTGACACCCGTACAGTTACACTAGTGCTAAAGGCAGGATATGATTTTCCATTGGTTCTTAACGCATTTTCTATGGAATTGTCGCCCAAAGCTACCTTAAGGGAATCATTCCCGGACGGGATACTTTTCCCTGCCATAGATGACGTTATCTCATTGAACATTGTAGCCGAAAGCGGCGATGTGGCAGAATGGAAACTGCAATTAGCTGATGAACGAACAGAAAACCTGGAAGCCATGGTGCTGGATTACAGTATTACAGGCTATCAGGGCACCAGCCAGACAGAACACAACATCTCCCTTCTGGAAGAAGGTTTGGTAGATACACTTAATCATACGGTGACGCTGGTTATCAGCGACTGGTCCTCTAAGATGCCCCTGACCGTGGACGGGGTCCTGAACCTGTCAAAGAACGCCATACTGGGCGGGGAGATCATCACAAGGCAGCACAGGGTGGTATTCAACACAACCGGCCAGAAGTACCGGTTTTCTGTCACCTCGGAAAGCGGAACCAAAACAATCAACTGGACTTTACAACTGGAAGACCGATCTCCGGTAAGACGTTCAGATGCCGCGGTGACAGACTTTATTAGCGGGGCCCCTTCCTCGGGATTTGAATTTGACCAGAAATTTCTGGAACCCCCCGATGGCCTGATCACGTTGCTGGTCATGTCAAAACCGGCCGAAGGGGAGTTGTTGACTATAAAACCAAAAATTACCGTCAGCCAGGGAGCCCGGCTTTTGGGTGTGATATCCGGAGCACCCCTGAATTTGTCTTTTACAGAGCCTTTCTCTTTTCAGGTCATGGCAGAAGACGAGACGATCCGGCAATGGCAGATACAACTGATTTATGCACCCCAGGTATCCAACAGTGGTTTTGAAGAATGGGGAAATGTAGATGAAATATTTAATATTCTGCCTTCCAATGGTAAAGGCTGGACCACCGGGAACAACTTCCAGGTTTCCGGCTCTTTCAGGGTCCCGGGAAATAACACTCCCTATGCTGTACAGATGCTCACACAGCTGAAAACAGTGAACCTGGTGGTGATGAAAGTAACCAGCCTGGCTGCAGGTGCTCTACTCCTGGGAAAATTCAATTTCAGCATGGATGTAGAAGCCGTAATGAATCCGTCTGTCATGACAGATTTCGGGATCCCCTTTGCTCCGGGTTCAAATCCTGTTGGATTTGAGATTGATTACCTGTATGAACCCGGAGGCCAGAGGGTATTTACCGAACCCTACAAGAGCGCTTTAGGTATGCCGGCCTTTAAAGACCCGGTAAAAGTCGATGGACCTGACAAGGCAGTCATTACCGCAGAATTGCATCATAATGCAACAGGAACCTGGGTGTATGACCTGAATAAAAGGCAGGACATGATTGCAGAAAATGAGATTGCCACAATGGGTACTAAGGGATGGGTGCATGAGCGTCTGGTTTTCAGGCCGGTTCCGGGCAGGGGACACCTGCTGATGACGCATCTGGTGGTACGTATGTCCTCTTCCTGGGAGGGAGCAGAGTTCAAAGGTGCCAACGGAAGCCGCCTTACGGTGGACAATTTCAAATTAATATACTACCTTCCCGGACCAACGGCAACAATACTGGAATAACCATGATGGAACATAAAACCCATATAACAGTCAGATATTACGAAACAGATCAGATGGGCGTGGTGCACCACTCCAATTACATTCGCTATTTTGAAACGGCTCGCGAAGAAATGATGACCCATATTGGTATTCCTTACACCTATACAGAATCACTGGGAATTATTATGCCGGTACACGCTGTTCATTGCGACTACATACATCCGGCACGGTATGGCCAGGTGTTGACTGTGGTAACAACGGTAAAAGAAATGCCCCGTTCCAGGATCACTTTTCATTACCAGGTGTTCAGTGATTCTGAAGTGCTGTTAGCAACAGGATATGTCACCCTAGCCTTTGTGGATGCTTCCCGCGGAGTTCCTGTGAGGGCGCCCCGTTTTCTTACGGAAGTATTGGAAAAATACGTAAATTTGAAAAAAACTAATAAACAGGAAAATGTGTAAATTATTGCTGTTTGGCACTTTGGGTGCTACCGAGATCATCATTATTGCCCTAATAGTACTGCTTCTCTTTGGAGGGCGTAAGATTCCCGAACTCATGAAAGGCATTGGAAAAGGTGTCAGAAGTTTCAAGGATGGCGTGAAGGGCATAGAAGAGGATATAAAAGGGGATGACAAAGAAAACGATAAGGGTATTAAATAATAGCGGTGGCAGATATTTCGGGGAATAAAAATGAGATGACCTTCTGGGAACATCTTGAAGAATTCCGCAAGGTGATATTTCGCTCGGCAATTGTCCTGATCGTACTCATGGTGGTTGTTTTTGTGAATAAAAGCTTTGTGTTTGATGCTGTAATTTTTGCACCCAGATCCTCTGATTTTATTCTCTACCGGTGGATGACGACTCTGGCCGACCTGTTGGGGATTTCTTCCATTTCTCCGGAACCTTTTGTTCTGGAACTGCAAAACATAGAACTATCAGCCCAATTTTTCACCCATATAAGCGTTTCTTTCAGCATAGCCTTTGTGCTGGCCACCCCTTTCATTCTATACCAGTTGTGGATTTTTATCCGGCCAGCTTTATATGATAAAGAAAAAAAAGCGGTGAAAGGTGCTTTTGGCTGGTGTTCCCTATTGTTTTTCCTTGGTGTTTTGACCGGTTATTATTTCGTTTTTCCATTGACCATTAATTTTCTGGGAAGTTACCAGGTAAGTGAATGGGTAAAAAACCAGATATCTCTACAGTCTTACATCCATATGTTCATCTGGCTGGTGATAATCATGGGTATTGTTTTTGAAATGCCCATCCTATTGCGCGTGCTGTCAAAATTAGGCGTTATATCCAAAGAATTACTCAAGAAGTACAGGAAACATGCTGCCATAATTCTGGTGATTCTTGCAGCCATCATTACGCCAAGCGGGGATGCGTTTACCTTGTTTGTGGTAGCATTGCCGTTGTACCTTCTTTACGAGATCAGTATACTTGTAAGTTTCAGTAAGCAGCCCGCAGAAGATGAAAAAGTCCCATCATAAGCTTTTGATCTTTCTGGCAGGGGGAATCTTTCTATTGTGCCTGCTTCTTTTTTTGACTCCATTTTTGTGGAAAAATCCCGTATTTCTGCTCCTGAAAAGCGACAAACTGAACGGTTACCAAAAAGCCAGGCTCATTGCCTTGTATAAACCTGCCCCCGGCCGGACCATCAGGGAATATGTACACCTTTATAACGGAGGTTATAAACCGGTGGATTTCGCGCCCGGCCCTGTCTATGTACCAGAAAAGGGATATAATTACCAGGATTCCCTTGGCCTGCTCCTTACCCTGGATTTTTACCAGGAAGCCCTGCCTTTCCGTAACGGTCTGGGAAGGATCAGGCAAAATACTTATTACGGCATGCTCAATGATAGAGGCAGGCTGATTATTCCCTCTTTGTACGATACACTAGTACCATTACCGGAAGTTGTTGTTCTGGTGCGGGGTAGTGAATACGGTTTGGCAAACAGGCATGGAAACATTATTATCCCATTATTGCCGCGCCGAATAAGTAACATATACCATGGCCGGGCATTGCCTTTTCTCCTGGCTGTGCAATCTGACGGATCTTTTTCTGTTATAGACGGAAAAGGTATTGAAAAAAAAGCTCAACCTTACGACAGCCTTGATTCCGGAAACAACATCTTTTATGTTTGCCGTGACGCCAAATGGGGCGTGCTTGATGAGGAAGGTAATGAAATTATCCCCACTCTGTACGACCATATTGATGTTTGTGACGGGGATTATTATATTGCAAGTAAAGGAGGATTTAAGGGTATACACCGCAAGGGGCAGGCAGTACCGCTGATTCCTCTAGTGTACGACAAAGTGGATGTATGCACGCCCTCAACCTTCATAATATTGCAGAACGGACACTATGGCCTGCTGGACCGTAAAGCAAGCTCTCTAATTGAACCTGTACATGACACTATCTATTTCCACCATCCGCAGGAATGGATTGTGACAGGGGATCATGGCCGGTACGCGCTGCGTAACACCCGAAAACTGGAATATCCCACTGAATTTTACGACTGGATAGGTCCCTGGCGTGAAGGGATGACTGTGGTACGCAATGAAAAAGGTTATGGTGTGCTTTCTTCAGAAGGAAAGACGGTAGTTCCACCTCAATATGATTCCATCCGCAATTACAGCAGCGGAGTTGCTATTGTGATTCATAACCGGCAATACGGTGTCATTGACCGTAACGGTCTTTTTACTGTACCTTTTTCTTTAAGACTGGTGGATATTTATGATTTTCAAGGTGATATGGCACTTTCTGCCCAGTTTAACATGATGGATGCTCGAATAAAAAAGCAGTTTGGTTTTATAGATAAAAAAGGCAATACACTTGTGCCTTTTTTATACCAGGATGGTCACCGGGAATTTTCCAATGGTCTGGCCGGTATGAAGTTCAACGGTTTGTGGGGCTTTATCAATAAACAGGGTGAAATGATAATCCCTTTCCTTTACGATTCGGTATCGGTCTTTTCGCTTGGGATGGCACATGTTGATTACAAAGGTCAAATCATAACCATTGATAACCACGGGAGAACAATTAAATGATCTCTATTTCCAATATAAGCGTTTCGTTTGCCCACAAGGAGCTTTTCCGGGACATATCTCTAACCATTGACCGCCGCGACAGAATCGCACTGGTAGGTAAGAACGGTGCCGGAAAAACCACGTTGATTAAGATCATTGCCGGCCTTGCCGAACCCACCTCGGGGAGGGTGGTGCGTTCTTCCGGCTGCCGGATGGGATACCTGCCCCAGCAAATGGGACATGCCAGGGACAAGTCTGTCCTGGAAGAAGCGCTTACCGTTTTTTCTTACCTGGAAGAGCTGCACAAACGAATAGACATAATTACCATGGAACTTGCCGGGAGGGATGATTTTGAGTCGGAAAGCTATAAAAAACTGATGGTAGAACTGAATGAAGTAACGGATCGCTTGCGTATTCTATCGTCGGACAATCCCAGGGGCAATGCAGAAAAAATCCTTACTGGATTGGGCTTTAAGCAAGACGAACTGGACCGGCCCAGCAGGACTTTCTCAGAAGGGTGGAACATGCGTATAGAACTGGCCAAACTCCTGTTATCGCGTCCCGATATACTATTACTTGATGAGCCCACCAATCACCTGGATATTGAAAGCCTGCGATGGCTGGAACAGTACCTTGAAACATATCCGGGTGCCTTGCTGGTGATTTCTCACGACAGGACCTTCCTGGACACGGTGACCAACAGGACCATAGAGATGTCGCTCAACAGGATATACGATTATAAAGCCCCTTATTCCAGGTTTCTGGAGCTGCGCAGGGAATACCTGGAACAACAGATGGCTGCCTATCAGAACCAGCAGCGAACGATAGAAAAAACACAGGAATTCATTGAGCGTTTCCGATATAAGCCCACCAAGTCCAACCAGGTGCAAAGCCGTATCAGGCAATTGGAAAAAATGGAACTGATAGAAGTAGACCAACTGGACTATTCACAAATCAGGATGAGTTTTCCCGAAGTCCGCAGAAGCGGAAAAGTGGTGTTCAATTGCCGGAATGTATCGGTAGGTTATGATAAAGGGCCCGTTTTTTCCGGAGCTAACCTGGTGGTTGAACGGGGTGAGAAAGTGGCTTTTGCAGGAAGAAACGGAGAGGGGAAAACAACCATGCTAAAATTGCTGACCGGGCAGAAAACTCTCATGAGCGGGGTGTTTGAGACCGGGCACAATGTACAGTTGGGGTATTACGCTCAGAATCAGGACGAACTTCTGGATAACAACCTGACCGTTTACCAGACATTGGATAACATTGCAGTGGGAGAGGTACGCACACGCCTGCGCGATATTCTGGCTTCTTTCCTTTTCCGCGGCGAAGAAGTAGACAAAAAAGCCGGTGTGCTTAGCGGGGGTGAAAGGTCGCGCCTGGCCCTTGCCAAGCTCATGCTGCAACCATACAACGTCCTGGCACTGGACGAACCCACCAACCATATGGACATTCCCTCCAGGGAAGTGATGAAGGAAGCCTTGAAACAGTATACCGGCACCCTGGTTGTAGTATCGCACGACAGAACCTTCCTGGATGGTCTGGTGCATAAGATATATGAATTCCGTGACGGCAAGGTGAAAGAACACCTGGGTGGAATCCGTGAATTCATGGAACGCAGGAAACTGGAAACGCTAAGGGAGTTGGATAAAAGCGATCCTGCAAAGGAAGAGATTATAGCGGAAAGTTCAGGTAAAGATTCCCGTGCGGGAGAACTGTACCGTCAGAAAAAAGAACGGGATAAAACCCTGCGGAAACTTCAACTGAATATCCAGCACCTGGAAAACAGAATTGAACAACACGAAAAAGGCATAGCTCTGATGGATGAGAAAATGCTGACTACGCCCCCGGGAGGGTTTAATGCGGCTTTCTACCAGTTGTACGAAAAAGAAAAAAAAGAACTCGACCAGGCCATGAAAGCCTGGGAATGTGCACATAATGAGCTGGAAACATTTATTGAAACTACTAAAAATGACTGAAGATCGTATTTACGGCATACATCCTGTCAGGGAAGCCCTTATGGGCGCAAAGAAACCTGAAAAAATCCTTATGCGTCAGGGACTGGAAAGCCCCGTGTCGTTACAACTGACAGAACTGGCCAGGCAGTTTGATGTTCCGGTACAGTTTGTACCCCAGGAGAAACTGAATTATCTGACAGCAAACAAAAATCACCAGGGAGTGGTTGCCATGCTGGCCCAGGTGGATTATGTCTCTCTTGAGGAAGCAGTCGCTGCTGCAGGTAAAAAACCGGGATTCCCGGCTGTTTTATTGCTGGACGGAGTAAGCGACGTTCGTAATTTCGGAGCAATAGCGCGTACCTGTGAATGTGCAGGGGCGGGAGCGCTGATCCTTCCGGCAAAAGGAGGCGCTGCCGTTAACCAGGACGCCATTAAGGCTTCTGCCGGAGCATTGCTCCGTATTCCCTCATGCAAGGTTCCCAACCTGAGAACAGCCATTTTTTACCTTAGAGAATCCGGATACGTGATCATAGGAACGGTTGCAGGGCAGCGGCAATCCATTTATGACACCGATTTCCGCCGTCCGCTTGCTTTAGTCATGGGTGCCGAGGGAAAAGGTATTTCACGGGGAATTATGGAACTGTGCGATGAGTTGGCCTCCATACCGCAATTGGGTGAAATTGGCTCTCTGAATGTATCGGCTGCTGCAGCCGTTGTCCTTTTTGAAGCGGTAAGACAAAGAATGAATAAATAAGAAAATGGCTATCAGGAATTCAGCCATCAGGCAATTGGCCGGAGAAACTGCAGTGTACGGGATGAGCACGATCCTGGCCAGGATTCTGAATTTTTTGCTTGTTCCCTTGTATACCCGTGTGCTGACAGACCAGGCAGCCTATGGTGTGGTTGCCGAATTTATGGCTTATATAGCTGTTCTCCAGGTGGTTCTTGTGATTGGTCTGGAAACGGGTAGCTTCCGCTATGCCTCTCTTGCAGGGCAAAATAACGATAAAGCTTTGGCAGCACGCGTGTTCTCTACCTCACTTGTTACCGTTTCTGCACTGGCGGGTTTGTTTTTTGCTGTGGTGGTCCTGTTGCGTATACCTATTGCTGGAAAACTTGGGTATGCAGACAGTCCTCAATCCATTTTTTATGTAGCCGGAATCCTTTTACTGGACAGTATTACGGCCATACTGTTTGCCCGTTTGCGCTATGAACACAAAGCCTTCCGCTTTGCTACCTTCAAAACCATCAAAATCTGTTGTGAGCTGGGATTCAACCTTCTTTTCTTCCTCTGGGCACCTCGTTATCTTACTGCCAACCCGGGAGCATTCCTGGGTCGTTTTATCACGGCAATTCCCGATTACAATTACGTTCTCTTTTCCATTTTCATTTCGTGCATTGTGGCGTTTCTGCTTTTTTTACCCGATCTGATGAGAAGAAGCAGTTTTGTTATTGACCGCAAACTATGGCCAAAGCTCATGATATATTCCCTGCCTCTGATGATAGCCGGATTGCCCGGTATCCTGAACGATTTCAGCGACAGGATCCTCTTCCGTTTTTTAATACCCGAAGATGTTTCCTGGCGGGCACAGATGGGGATATACCAGGCCGGTATCAAACTGGCTGTACTGATTAACCTCTGTATCCAGATGTTCCGGTATGCAGCGGAGCCATTCTTCTTTGGCCAGTCTGCCAGCAAAGATGCACCACAGACTTATGCCCGGGTGCTGGATTATTTTACTGCGTTTTGTATGCTCGTGTACCTTGGGATTTTGCTGTACATAGACCTGTTCGTTCTGATATTGGGTGAAAATTACCGGGAAGGGATTGTTGTAGTGCCGGTCATGGCACTGGCATATGTTTTTTTGGGAATTTATTTTAACATAAGCATCTGGTTCAAATTGTCCGGTAAAACCGCGAACGCCGTATTAATTACAACGGCCGGGCTTGGAGTCACCCTGTTGATCAATGTGCTGTTTATGCCTCGTTACGGCTATATGGCGGCTGCCTGGGGACACCTGGCAAGTTACCTTTCCATGACGGTGATATGCGCGCTAATGGGGCGCAGACAGTACCCCATTCCCTATAACTGGCTGCGTATTGGCTTCTACCTGGTTGCAGGGACAGGGCTGTACGCTTTCTCCCTGTTGTTTGCACACCTGCCCCTGATACCCAAACTGGCAATCAATACGGGCATTATGCTTATATATCTGGCTGCGTGGGCAGGGGTGGCAGGTTTCTACGGAAAGCTGCGCAAATTATTGCTGCGGCAGTAGCCACATTTAGGGATTCAGACCCCCGGCGATACGCGGGAATATACAATCTGACCGGGATGTGTTCCAGCACCTCATGGCTTATGCCCTGTGATTCATTTCCAAGAACGATCATGCCTTCGCTGGGCAGGTGCGTGTTGTTGATATCTGTCCCTCCAACAAGTACAGACCCTGTTACAGGAAGGGAACAGCCTTCAAGAAGCGGAGCAAGAGGGGTATAATGGACAGGAACACGCAGAATGGCACCCATGGTTGATTGTACGGTTTTTGGATTATACAGTTCCACACAATCAGGGGAGGCATAAACGGCCGCTATGTCAAACCAGTCTGCCAGGCGCAGGATGGTTCCAAAATTGCCCGGATCGCGCACTCCGTCCAGGGCCAGGTATAAATATCCTTTCTGCGGCAGAGCCACCGGTACCTTAGGGATCTCAACAACCGCAAGTGCTCCGGAAGGTGTTGTCTGAGAGGATATCCTTTCCATTTCCTTTGCCGAAATGTATTCCGCTTCGGGGGTCATAGCCAGCCCTGGGAGACCTTCCTCCAGGTAGAGTTTTTTTATGCGGAAGGGACCTGGAGCGTTGATCAGCTCCATTACAATTTTCCGTCCTTCCATGATGAATTCTCCGTACTCCTGGCGAAACTTCTTATGTTCCAGAGATTTAATGTGTTGTATGTTGGCTTTGCTCAACATAATTTCAATACCCCAATAGTTTGAGCATGGATTTGTATGTCTGCTCTTTTGAAAAGAGTTTTGTATAATACTCCCCGTTCTCTTCTCCAATTATGACCATTTTGGGAGCCGGCATCAGGCAATGCTGAACACCCCCGAACCCGGAAATGGACTCCTGGTAAGCACCGGTGTTGAAAAATCCTATATAAAGCGGCTCTCCGTTTTCGTTTTTGGGGAGGAAGACCGCGTTAGCATGGGCCTCGGCGTTGTAATAGTCCTGGGAATCACAGGTCAAACCGCCCAGGAAAACACGCTGGTAAGGTTCATTCCACTTGTTTATGGGAAGGAGTATGAAACGACGTTTGATGCCCCAGGTATCGGGCAAGGTGGTCATGAAAGAGGAATCGATCATGTACCATCTTTCGCGGTCATTTTGTTGCTTTTCGCCTAAAACCTGGTAAATATTTGCGCCGCTTTCACCAACAGTAAAAGATCCGAACTCGGTAAATATGTCGGGTTCCTTAACTTTACGGCTTGTACAGATACTTTTTATCTGGGCTATGATTTCTTCTGTCATGTATTCGTAATCGTAGTCGAACGAAAGGGAATTCCTTACAGGGAGCCCTCCCCCCAGGTTCAGGGAATCCAGGTCGGGACAGAAATTCTTAAGGTCACAATATACATTCACGCATTTGGCCAGTTCGTTCCAGTAGTATGCGTTGTCCTGAATCCCGGTATTGATGAAAAAGTGAAGCATTTTCAGTTTGAACTTCTGGTTGCGCTTGATGTATTTGTGGTAATAGGGGACCACGTCGCTGTAACGGATGCCCAGGCGGCTGGTATAAAATTCAAATTTGGGTTCTTCTTCTGCTGCAATGCGAATACCTATCTTGCATGTGTCTTTGACTGCATTATCCAGGGCTTCTATCTCGGGCATGTTGTCCAAAATGGAAATGGTATTTTCCCACCCCGAATTCACCAGTCTGGCAATATTTTCTATGTATTGTTGTTTCTTATAGCCATTGCAGATCACATACAGATCCTTGTCTACGATCTTTTGTTCGTATAGTGATTCAATCAGGTTGATGTCAAAGGCAGAAGAAGTCTCAATATGTATGTCGTTCTTAAGGGCTTCTTCCATGACAAAAGAAAAATGAGATGATTTTGTACAATAGCAGTAATGATAGTCTGCTTCGTAATCTACCTTGGCCATAGCAACATTAAACAAGCGTTTTGCCTTTTGTATCTGTTTGCTGATATTAGGTAAATAATAGAATTTAAGGGGTGTCCCGTATTGACGGATTAAATCCATGACAGGAATGCTATGGAATAAAAGTTCTCCGTTTTCCACCCTGAATTCTTCCTGCGGAAAGTCAAAACTTTGTTGAATCAGGTCGATATACTTGTTTTTCATTACTATAATGTAAGTGAGTTACTTTGGTAAAAAAACATCAATGTAAGTCAATCAGATTGCAAATATATGAGAATATTCTTTTGCTATATCTTATTAGCCCTTTTTTTTTACTTTTGTATTATGCCTAAAGGTTGGTTTCTGTTAGTCCTGTTTTTATCCGGATGTGCCGGCACACGTTATGTCCCTCAGGGGGAATACCTTTTGCGCAAAAATTCTGTTGAAGTTGTTCCTAAAAAAATTGTATCCACATCCTCACTTGAGTCGTATATCAGGCAGAAACCCAACACCAGCATAGTTTTTGGATGGAAAGCCTTTTTGAATATTTACAGCCTCAGTCCTGAAAAAGACAACGGCTGGAGCCGATTTCTGCGGCGTATGGGTGAGCCGCCCGTAGTCTTTGATCCGGCTTTGATAACCAACAGCAAGCAGAACATAGACAATTACCTGACCTCGCTTGGTTATTATTTCAACACCATTGCCGATTCGGTAACTTACCGGAACAGGAAAGCATCGGTCCATTATACGGTCATTCCCGGAAAAACCTATACTATTGATACCATACGGCTGGGAAAGGCAGATACAAACCTGGCCGGCTTGTATTCCTTGCATCATGAACGCTCTGTGGTGCAACCGGGCAATGTTCTCTCTTCTCTGGCACTGGAAAAGGAAGCCGCCCGCATTAATTCCGTTATGAGGAATAACGGGTATTACAGTTTCAACCGCAGCCACATTTCTTTCCTTGCCGATACCCTTAAACATGACGGAACAGCCACATTGGAAGTACAGCTGCCAGGTCAGGGACTCCACAAGCCTTACACTATAAGGAAAATCAATGTTTACCCGGGTTTTGATCCCATACAGGCGGTAATGGATTCAACATACTATGGATCTATGGATACCCTGGATAATGAAGGCATGACATTTTATTTTCCGGGCAAGTCCACTTTACGGCCGCGTCTGATCCGGAATATGAGTTTTATACGTTCCGGTGAGTTGTACGACGAATCTAAGGTTAAAACCACTTATGACCGTTTTTCTAACATACGCTTGCTAAACAGCGTGACGCTCCTTTTTGACGAAGTGCCTTCTTCGCTGCAGAAAGATACCGCTCAGGTTGACTGCACAATCCGCCTGAGTCCCGGGAATTCACAGGGTTACAAACTGAACCTGGAAGCGTCGAGCAATTCCAACGGGCTGATTGGCATCTCTCCTGCACTATCGTATTATCACAAAAATATTTTCAGGGGAGGGGAGTGGCTGACCTTGGGGCTGATGGGGAATTTTCAATTCAAGATGAGGGATCCCATAAGGGCCACTGAGTTGGGCGCTTCACTCTCGCTGACCTTTCCCAAAATGCTGTTTCCGGTAAGTCAGAGGATTTTCACCAACAGGATACCCCGCACCGATATTACGGCAAGTTACAGTTACCAGTCCCGGCCGGAATACACCAGAAATATTGCTTCCGGTACATTTGGCTATACCTGGAGCATGGGAGAAAAGTATCATTACACGGTCAATCCCGTTAAAATGAAACTGGTCAAACTTTTCAACATGAGCCCCGGTTTTCTTGCCTCGCTCAATGATCCTTTTCTGATTGACACATACCGGGATCACTTTGATTTGGGACTTTCATCCATTTTTTACTATACGAGTGACAATTCAGCGGTACACTACAAAACATGGCATTATGTGCGGGTAGGACTGGAAGCTGCGGGGAACCTGCTGAGCGCATTCAATTTCCTTATGAATACAGATTCAACGGGCAGTCATACCATTGGCAGCATTGCTTATTCCCAGTATGTAAAATTTGACCTGAATTCGGGCTATACCCTGATAAGTAATGGCCATCAGCTTGCCGGCCGCCTATATGCGGGAATAGGGTTGCCTTACGGAAATGCCAGCTCCCTTCCTTTGGAACAAATGTTCTATGCCGGAGGTGCCAACAGCCTCAGGGCCTGGCAGGCAAGAACGGTAGGGCCAGGATCAATGCCTGTAGATTCGACTTTCAGCATCCCAAACCAAGCCGGTGATATTCGGCTGGAATTGAACCTTGAATTCCGTTTCCCGTTATTCTGGAAACTGGAAGGGGCTTTGTTTGCCGATGCAGGCAATATCTGGACTTTGCCCCGGGAAAACGCCGATCCTGCAGGTGTCTTCCGTTTCGGGGATTTTTATAAAAGTATAGCGATAGATGCCGGACTGGGAATAAGGGTTAACCTGAATTTTGTAATCCTGCGGCTGGATTTGGGTATGATTGTCCGGGATCCTGTAAGGCGGGCGTGGATTCCGCCTTCGCAGTGGCTCAGGAAGAATAATTACTCATTCCAGTTTGGGGTGGGTTACCCGTTCTAGATTTTCATTCCTTCTCTTTGCAGCCTGAACATCTCTATGGCCTGGTATTCGGCCATGCCCAATTTGTCATAGAGCACAGCGGTGTTGTGGTTGCGTTCTTCGGCCCTTTTCCAGAACTCCCGTGGATCATTTCCCGGAAACATGGCGGGGTCTTTCTGGCTCTGGTGGCGGAAAATGGCATTACGTTTTATGATGACTTCCTCGGGGCTCAGGGGAACGGCCATATCTACATCGGCCACATCCCATTCCTGCCAGGCACCCCGGTAGAGCCACAGGCGGCAATCTTTAATCCATGGTCTCTGACGGAGTTTTTCCATAGCTTTGAGAATGGCGGTATAGCAAATGCGGTGAGTGCCGTGAGGGTCGCTCAGATCACCGGCAGCAAAAACCTGGTGGGGCTTAATTTCTTCCAGCAGGTTGCAGATAATGTCAATGTCCTGTTCCGATAGTGGATTCTTCTTGATACCACCGGTTTCATAGAAGGGCATTTCCAGAAAATGGACGTTATTCTGATCTATTCCAAGGTAATGGCAGGCTGACTTGGCTTCGCCCCGGCGAATAAGTGCCTTGACCTTCAGGATGGCCTGCGAATCGGGTTCGCCCGGTTTTTTCTGGCTTAAGTCTTTGCTGGCCTGCTCAAAGATAGCACGGGTTTTATCCTTGTCCAGTCCGTAAACGGGAGAAATCTCCTGCAGAAAGTCCAGGAAGCGGGTTACCTCATGGTCAAAGACCGCAATATTTCCCGAAGTATGGTAAGCCAGGTGCAGGATATGGCCCTGCTGTGAGAGGCGGGCAACGGTTCCCCCCATGGATATGACATCGTCATCGGGGTGGGGGCTGAACACTATTATACGTTTAGGATAGGGGAGTGCTCTTTCCGGACGGGTAGTATCGTCAGCATTGGGTTTTCCTCCCGGCCATCCCGTTATGGTATGCTGGAGGCTGTTGAAAGTGTCTATGTTGATTTTGCTGAAAGGCCCCCGTTCGGTGATCAGGTCGCTCATACCGTTGTCGTTGTAATCACGGGCGGTGAGTTTTAAAATGGGCTTATTCAGCTGGCGGCAGAGCCAGAATACAGCTTTCCGCGTTAGTGCTTCGTTCCAGATACAGGGGCCGGTAAGCCAGGGTGAGGCTACACGGGTGAGTTCGGCTGCTGCAGCTCGGTCAATAATGACTTCTGTCTGTGCGTGGTTTTGCAGGAAACTGGCAGGGTGTGTTTCATCTACTTTGCCTTCTACCAGATCTTTAATTGCTTTTGATTCACCTTCTCCCCAGGCCAGGTAGTATATGGTTTTACTCTCCAGGATGGTTTGCACTCCCATAGTTAGCGAGTAATTGGGGACGAAATCTACCCCAAAGAATTCACTGGCAGCCGATATGCGGGTATTCGTATTGAGTGTAATCAAACGCGTACGGGAACTGTAGGGAGAACCTGGTTCGTTGGAACCCATACCAGAGGTGATCATTACGTCTATACCCCCGTATGAGGCGATCTTTTTTTCAAAATCGGCACAGTGACGCGCTACCTGAGAGCGAGGAATATCACCATCCAGGCAATGGATCTGGGCATTGGGGATATCCAGAACATCAAACAGGTATTCCCGCATGAACCGGTAATGAGACTGTATCTCATTTCTGGATAGGGGATAAAATTCGTTTATACCAAATACCACTACATTTTTAAAACTTCTGCCTTTCTCATAAGTGCGGGCAAAGAGTTCATAGAGGGGAATCATGGCAGGGCGTGATGACAAGCCCAGAACAAGTTTTTTCCCTTGCGATTCATACAGGCTCAACAGGGTAAGGATATTGTCTACCAAGTAAGTAGAAGCTTCTATCTGATCATCATAAATAAAAACAGGCAGGTTTTCATACCGTCTGCTAAGATCGTGATTGAGTGTCATTTAGGTAGGTTGTTGAATTTCTTTTTCAAATTTGACGTATGCTTCGCGAAAAGCAATAATCCTGCGAATCAATGATTCCATTTTATCCAGTGGAAGCATATTGCTCCCGTCCGAGAGGGCATCGTGCGGCCTGGGGTGGGTTTCCACAAATATGCCGTCTATTCCGCATGCCACTCCGGCAGCAGCCAGAGAGCTTATCATGGAGGGGTCACCACCGGTCACTCCGCAGGTCTGGTTAGGTGATTGAAGAGAATGGGTAACATCCAGAACCACAGGAACTTTCAGACTCTTCATTTTGGGAATGCTGCGCACATCAAAGATCAGGTCTGTATAACCAAACTGCGTTCCTCGCTCGGTCAGGATGATCTTGTCCATTGTGGCACCAAACTGCAATAGTTTTTCCACAACAAACTGCATCTGTTCCGGGGCAAGAAACTGTCCCTTTTTAACATTGATGTTCCTGCCGGTCTGTGCAGCCGCTTTAAGCAGGGAAGTTTGCCGGCAGAGGAATGCGGGGATCTGGATTATATCAATTCCGTATTCTGCAGCCATCAGGGCTTCATCGGGTGTGTGCACGTCTGTCGTAACACGGATGTCAAAATAATGCTGTATGGTTTGCAGTATTTCCAGTCCCTTGTGGTCTCCGATACCCGTAAAGGAATCCACCCTTGTCCTGTTTTCTTTTCGGTAGGAAGCCTTAAAAATAAGAGGCATTCTGTATTTGGAAGTCAGGGTGCAAAGTTTCTCGGCAACTTCCATACACAGTTTTTCAGATTCAATGACGCATGGGCCGGCTATCAGAAAAAAACCATTCATTTCCATACTCCCAAAGTTAGTATATTTTTTCTTACACTTCTGAATATTTGCTACCCCAGCGCTCCAGAAACCTGCTTATCTCTTTTTCGCGCAGATTGTCCTGCGGGCTGTAGAAGCAGCTGCCACTGATCTCCTGCGGCAGGAACTCCTGTGCAACAAAATTGTGTTCAAAATCGTGGGCATATTTGTAATTTTTGGCATACCCCAGTTCTTTCATCAATTCGGTAGGGGCGTTGCGCAAGTGCAGTGGTACGCTCAGGTCTCCGTGCCGTCTGACCGCCTCCAGGGCATCTTCTATGGCCCTGTAAGCCGAGTTGCTTTTGGCGCTTGTGGCCAGATAAATGGCTGTCTGGGATAGGGGAATCCGGCCCTCGGGCATACCTATTTTGTGAACAACATCAAAACAGGCGTTGGCCATGAGAAAGGCATTGGGATTGGCCAGTCCTATGTCTTCCGAGGCCAGGATCACCATTCTGCGGGCTATGAAGAGGGGATCCTCTCCGGCGGCAATCATGCGGGCCATCCAGTAAACTGCCCCGTTGGGATCACTCCCGCGGATGCTTTTAATAAAAGCCGAGATAATATCATAGTGCTGTTCTCCGTTTTTGTCGTAGAGTACGATATTTTTCTGCAACCGTTTCTGAACCTGATCGTTATTGAATACGATAGTTTCTCCCTGTTCATAGCTGGAAATTACTATTTCTATAATATTCAACAGTTTACGGGCATCGCCTCCGGAAAGCCTGAAGAGGGCTTCGGTTTCATCCACCCGGATATCCAGCGAACGTAGGTATTCATCTTCTTTGAGTACCCGTTCTAGTAACGCGCTCAGATCCTTGACTGATAGTGTTTTAAGCACAAATACCTGACAACGTGAAAGCAGGGGAGCAATCACTTCAAAGGAAGGATTTTCAGTGGTAGCACCAATTAATACAATGGTGCCGTCTTCCACAGCACCCAGTAGGGCATCCTGCTGGGATTTGCTGAAACGGTGAATCTCGTCGATAAAAAGAATCGGCCGGTTTTTCTGGAACATTTTTCCGGAGCGGGAACGTTCAATCACTTCGCGTACATCCTTGACACCGGAACTGACCGCAGACAAACTGTAAAAAGTGCGTTCCAGATCATGGGCTATGATTCGGGCCAGGGTAGTTTTCCCGACACCTGGAGGACCCCAGAGAATGAATGATGCCAGGTTGCCGCTTTCAATCATCTTACGCAGAACGGCATCGGGAGATACCAGATGTTCCTGTCCCACAAACTGGTTAAAAGAAGAGGGGCGCATGCGTTCAGCCAGGGGTATGTTGCTGTTCAACATGGATAGGAATATTTAATGTATAAAAATCTATTTAACATAATATAAATTGTGTGCATTATAAACGTTTACTCATTGATCGTTAGCTATAAGCTGCTCATTAGCGCTGCCGGCGCCTGAGTTGGCGTATGATGCGGGAAATAACGTTTTCTATGGACGATTCAGGTTCAATTATGTTATAATCTTCCCAAAAACCGGGATCCTCAAAATCGGCTACCCTGTATAAGGTGATGTCTGTTGTTTTGACACGGCTCTCCTGCGGGATCTTGTAGGAATCACGGCTGTACTCGGTCATGGCCATTTCAGAGGTAATGGTATAATTCTGACTGAACAGCCTGCGGTCCCACTTGGCGTTGAACTTCAAATCGGTCCGGGAATAACCAAATACCCATTCTCCTTCCGGTAATTGACGGTATTGTGCCATATAGGCGGCATATTCCACCTGCGCCCGCAACCCTGCAGGCTTTCGGCGAATGAAAATGGCCGTTGCCTGCGGGCGGTCTTCAACATTCATATTGAATTCAATGCGCGATATGGCCATGGTTTCCACGTCAATATATACCTTCCCGCGGAACAGGATATCCTCGGAATATGGTATCTGGTTAAATGAAATCACATAATTGATGCGGTCATTCATCTGCACCGGGTTTTCGATTTTAAAATCGTAAAACTGTTCTACCTCTGTCACATTAACACCCATAAAGAGGTTTCTGGCCACATCCAGATCCAGGGCCGAACGTATACCGCCCTGAAATTTTACAAATACGGTATCTATACGTGTCCAGTCAATACTTCCGCGCCCCTTGTAGATGCCTACCTGATCCACAGAAAATGATGGTGAATACGGCGGTTTATGCACATCTATAACAGCTTCTGACAGCGTTACATACGTATTGCCCTTGCGGATCATTTCGCGGTAAAAACCGGTCATCTGCATCGATTCCTGCGGGTAATTGTCCTTTATGCACCGGAAGGCTTCACGCAACAATTCCAGCGGATCCTGTGGCCTGACTGTAGTCATGGGTATAGGCAGAGCCGCCTGAATCAGGCCTATGACCGGCGCCTTTTCCTGCTCCAGGAAATGCTTAATGGGTATCACTGTAGTGTGATACCCTAAATAACTGATAGTTATAGATTTATCTGCATGAGCCCTGGGAAATTTGAGGGTAAAAAATCCTTCTCCATTGGTTACAATGCTTATGCTAACATCCTGTATACTTACCGATGCAAAAACCATCGGACGTTTGGTTTCTGAATCTACTACCTTTCCGGAAACGCTGAGCGTGTTTTCCTGGCCCCGTAGTGAAAACATAGCTCCGGACATAAACAAAACGCTCATTATGAGCATTTTGAATGTATTTTTGGTTATAAAATACGTTTTCATAGTCTGGCTGTTTTATTAATTCCCCTAAAATACGCTTTTTTTTTCTCATTTTTGCCTTCTGGAAAGGAACCGTATGGGAAAAAGAGACCGGGAAATACTGGAAAACATCTGTATTGAATCTGTGGCCGCAGAAGGTAACTCTCTGGCCCACGTAAACGGTAAGGCACTTTTTGTGCCCATGGCAGTACCGGGTGACATTGTTCATGTACAAGTCACCCACAAGAGACGAAGTTACATGGAAGGCAATATCCTGAAACTGGTAAAGCCTTCGCCTATCCGCCTGGAGCCGTTTTGCAGCCATTTTGGAGATTGCGGGGGTTGCCGCTGGCAGCCCATTCCATACGATAAGCAGTTGGAATTCAAGCAACAGCAAGTTATTGACCAATTGACAAGGATTGGAAAGCTGAACCTTCCTGCTGTCAGCCCTATTATGGGTTCTGAAAAGACAGTTCAGTATCGTAATAAGCTGGAATTCACCTTTTCCAGCAGCCAATGGGTGCCATCTGATGCATTCTGCAAAGAGGGTGACGCCACTGCCACAACTGCTGCAACTGCTGCTGTATCTGCGATTTGCGGGCCTGTCCCGGCAGAAGTATCAGAAACTCCTCCCCTGCCCCTACCCCTGCCCCTGCTCCTACCCGTCCCTGCTCTGGGTTTTCACGTACGGGGCCGGTTTGACAAGGTGCTGGACATTGAAAAGTGCCATCTGCAGGCAGAACCTTCCAACGCTATACGCCTGGCCATCAGGGATTATGCCATTGAAAAAGGACTCTCTTTCTTTGACCTGCGGCAACAGACCGGATTCCTGCGCACGTTGATGATCCGCATAACCCTGAGCGGAGAAGTTATGGTGGTAGTGGTTTTTGCACACAATAACCCGGCCGCCGGTGAGGATGAAGCTGCCAGAAGGGCCCTGCTGGATCATTTGCACCAGCAATTTCCGCAAATCGTATCCCTTCATTATGTGATCAATACCAAGCGCAACGACAGCCTATCGGACCAGCAGCCAATCCTTTATGCCGGCAAACCGTACATTCTGGAAACCATGGAAGACCTGCAATTCCGCATTGGTCCCAAATCGTTTTACCAGACCAACAGCGGCCAGGCGCTCCGCATGTACCAAAAGATCCGTGAATTTGCAGATCTTCAGGGAGATGAAAACGTTTATGATCTCTACACAGGCACCGGAACCATAGCCCTGTTCCTGGCCCGGCACTGCCGCAGCGCCACGGGTGTTGAGTATGTTCCGGAGGCTGTTGAAGATGCGCGGGAAAACGCCTCGGCAAACAACATGAAAAATGTCCGGTTTGTTGCCGGAGATATAAAGGATGTGCTGACGGCGGGTTTTGTTGCCTCATGCGGCCATCCCCATGTGGTGGTGCTGGATCCCCCGCGGGCCGGGGTGCACGAAGATGTACTGAAGGTTTTGCTGGAAACGGCCCCGGAGAAGATCATTTATGTGAGCTGCAACCCGGCCACCCAGGCCCGCGATCTGGCCCTGCTGCAGTGCCTTTACCGGATTACCCGCGTACAGCCGGTAGATATGTTCCCGCATACGCACCATGTTGAAAATATTGTAGTTGCAGAGAAAATATAAGTAACGGAAGATGAAGTCGCCTGCCGGCTTAATTGCCGGTGCATAGAAATGAATTAGTTACATAGAATAATATATGATCCAAAAAGGCCAAATAACTGACTTCCCGGTCAGCAAGTACATTGAAACAAACACCATCTGTGCACTGGCTACTCCACATGCCACTGGGGCCCTGGCACTAGTCCGCATGAGCGGACCTCAGGCGCTGGAAATCGCAGGGAAAGTATTCCGCACCGCAGCCTGTGCAGATCTGAGGCAAAGCGAGGGTTATCGCACGTATTTCGGACGTGTGAGTGATTCGGAGGGAGAACTGCTGGATGAAGTGCTGCTGAGCGTTTTCCGCGCCCCTCATTCCTTCACGGGAGAAGACAGCGTGGAGATCTCGTGCCATGGATCACTCTACATCCAGGATACCCTGCTGCGCACCCTGGTAGAAAAAGGCGCGGTGATGGCAGGCCCCGGTGAATTCTCGCAGCGTGCCTTTCTGAACGGGAAGATGGACCTGGCACAGGCCGAGGCTGTGGCCGACCTTATTGCCTCGGAAAACCGCACCTCCCATAAATTGTCCATGAACCAGATGCGGGGCGTTTTTTCTCAGGAATTATCGGCGTTGCGTTCCCGCTTGTTGGAACTGGCCTCGCTCATGGAATTGGAGCTGGACTTTGCCGGGGAAGACGTGGAATTTGCAGACAAACACGAGCTGCGCTCCCTGGTGGATTCGCTGCTGTTACGCATCGGCAACTTGTGCGATTCTTTCAGGATGGGAAATGCTATGAAGAAAGGCATTCCGGTGGCTATTGCCGGTTTGGTGAACGCAGGAAAATCTACACTGCTGAATGCACTGCTTGGCGAAGAAAAGGCGCTGGTCACTCCGGTGGCAGGAACTACACGCGATACCATAGAAGACGTACTGGTGCTGGATGGAATCCCGTTCCGTTTCATAGATACTGCCGGACTGCGACACATTGGCGATGTGAACGAACTTTCACAGGAACATATTGAGAAGCTGGGCGTCAAACGTTCAATGGAAACCATCCGTTCTGCTGCCGTTCTGATGCTGGTTATAGACGCCTCGCGGCCGGAAACCTATTCAGAGAGCCTGCAATCTGTTGCCGAGTTTAACAATGAACACATCTTATACATTATCAATAAAATAGACTTGGTATATAACAAGGATGTTACATTAGAGGAATTTATGAACACCCTATGTAACACATCTGTTACACTTAATAAATCCAACACTTATGTATTGCCGGTTTCTGCGGCTAATAATGTTGGCATTGAGGATGTTAAAAAAATTTTAGGAGCTATGATCCGACCGGAGTTGGACCGGAATACCGTTATGCTCACCAACCTGCGCCACTACCAGGAACTTAGGTCTGCCGAAGAAGCTTTGGAACACGTTCGCGAAGGCCTGGATGCCGGTTTAAGCGGCGATCTGCTCACCCCAGACCTGCGCCAGGCCCTGCATCACGTAGGCAGCATAACAGGTGAAATAACCCCGGACGACATCCTTGGAGAGATCTTTGGGAGATTCTGCATCGGGAAATAATGAAGCTTGAAAATTTCAATTAAGCTTATGATTTCACCTCTCTTATTGCTAAATTTGAAAAGCTATGGGACCACCAGGTACACTTTTCAATTGCTAGATCTGGCAGAAACTACAATGTCCACCCATTTTCACTCTTTAGTGGAAACTGAAGATGAAAAGGCGGTCGCTGGATAAAGGACCTGACAACAGGCTGGTATTGGATAACAATATGATCCTTCCCTCTTCATACATAAAATCCGCAAGGGTCCGTGCTTTCTGGAACAACAACTTAAAGTCATTTATGTTCGACATCAATAAGAATCAGACAGATGCCAGTAAGGAAATCATAAGTGCCGATAATCAAGAACAAACTCAGGTGAGAGGTTGGGTACCGCCTGCCCCTTACTTCATATACGGATAACGGTAATCGTCGGGGCTGACGAAGGTTTCCTTGATGGTCCGGGGATTGACCCAACGCAACAGGTTGTATTCGCCACCTGCCTTGTCGTTTGTTCCGGAAGCCCTGGAACCACCGAATGGTTGCAATCCGACCACTGCTCCGGTAGGTTTATCGTTAATGTAAAAATTACCGGCTGCATACCTTAACCTTTCACAGATTGCTGCGGCAGCCAGGCGGTCAGTGGAAAAGACCGCCCCGGTTAACCCATAAGGGGAAGTGGAGTCACAAAGATCCAACGCCTCGGCAATGCTCTCATCCTGATAAGCATAAACACAGAGTACCGGACCAAATATCTCTTCTTCCATGAGTTTAAAGCGTGGATTGGTGGTTTCTACTATGGTGGGGCGGATAAAGTATCCGGTGGATTTATCGCACTGACCACCGGCTATGATTGTGGCATAGGGCGATTCTTTGGAGTAATCTATGTAAGATTTGATATTGTCAAAGGCCTTCTCATCTATCACGGCGTTCATGAAATTGCCGGTATCTGCGACGTCTCCAAGCGTAATTTCCTGGGCTAGATTGCAAAGACATTTCTTCAGTTCAGGCCATAAAGAACGTGGCACGTACATTCTGGAGGCCGCACTGCATTTCTGTCCCTGATATTCAAAAGCGCCTCGGATTGTGTTGATACAGACATCGTTGATATTTGCCGAGGGGTGCACAAAAATGAAGTTTTTCCCTCCGGTTTCTCCAACCAGGCGGGGGTAGGATTTGTATATGGAAAGATTGGAACTTACCTGCGTCCATAAACCGTTAAAAGTGCTGTTGGATCCGGTAAAATGAATGCCTGCAAGGTCTTTGGAAGCCAGGCATGTGTTTCCAATAACAGATCCCTGTCCGGGTAAAAAGTTTATCACACCGGCGGGCAATCCGGCTTCCATAAAAACTTTCATTAAATAATAGTTGGACAGAATGGCCGTAGAAGCAGGCTTCCAGATTGTTGTATTGCCCATCATTACCGGGGCCATGTTCAGGTTTGAAGCAATAGAAGTAAAGTTGAAGGGACTGACAGCCAGGACGAAACCTTCCAGAGCCCTGTACTCCATTTTATTCAATTGATTAAAAGTGGATTTGGGCTGTTGTTCATAAATACGTCCTGTAAAACTTATGTTGTATTTCAGGAAGTCAATTGTCTCACAAACAGCATCTATCTCTGACTGATAGATATTCTTGCTTTGTCCTAGCATGGTAGCGGCACTGATCACAGAACGGTAGTGTGTAGCTAGGAGTTCGGCGGCCTTAAGCAATATGGAAGCCCTAATGGTCCAAGCCAGATCTGACCAGGTTCTCCGTGCTTCCAGTGCTTCCTTGATGGCCAATTCCACTTCTGACCTTCCGGCTTTATGATACCTGGCAATTACTTTATTATGGTCGTGTGGCATCCGGATCTCTCCAAAATTGCCCGTTAATATTTCTTTTCCGCCTATGATCAGCGGAATTTCCAGAATAGTCTGGGATTGCCTTTTCAGTTCGTTTTCCAATAGTACACGTTCCTTGCTTCCTTTCAGGTAATCCAGGATGGGTTCATTCTCAGGCAAAGGAAAGTTGTAAACTGCATTGTTCATGGTAATATTATTTAAGAACTTATATAGAGCGAATTGCAAAAATATGCAATACGCAGGTAAATTCCCAATAGTCCGTGAACATATGCAGGGTAGTGACTTTTAAGAAAGTTCTACTTTTCGTTTAAATATTCCAATGCCTTTTCAAGAACAGGATCCCTGTTATCCAGATAATCCTGCAATGATCTTTTGACTTCAATATGCGGGGCAATGCCGTAGCCAACAAATTCCCTGCCGTCCTTGAAAACATCCTTTTTTGTGCAAACAATGGCAAATCCCCCTCCCGGGAGATTAAAAACGTACGGCTGCCCTGTACTGCCATAGGTTTTCTCCCCTATTCGTATTATATGTTCCTGATTATCTGCAAATACCAGAAAATCTTCTGCGGCCGAGGCTGTCAAGTGTCCGGTAAGGACTACTGTGGGCTTGACAAATCGATGGGATTTGGGTCCGCAGACCCAGGGTGAATATTCGAATGTATAATACGTTCGGTCCTGATTGTAGAGCAAACATTTCTTTTTCCAGTAATTGCCCGTTGTATCGGCTGGATTTACAGAATTTCCCCAGGCCTTAAAAACGGGTATGTGTTCCCTACTCATGGATACAGGTCCATATAACAGTGAGTCTCTTGTAATGTATTCCAATATGTTAACGCCCACACCGGTATTGCCTCCGCTATTCACACGAAGGTCAATAATCAACCCTTTAGCACGTTTCAGTTGTGGCAATATACCGGCAAACAAGGAATCCAGGCTGTTGCTTCTGAACGAGTTAAGAGCTACATAGACAATCTGGTCATACATTTTGAAATCCATCAGTTTTACAGGCTCCTGGGGTGGATATATCTCTTTTTCGTTGGATCTTTCGTGCTTCAGATCAAATGTTGCCGTACTGCCGTCGGGTTTCATGATCTTGATTGAATACGTCTCTCCAACCGGTCCTTCCAATAACCTCATTACTGCCAGGTCTTTCAAGACATAATCTGTTGAGGATCCTATGTAAGGAGCCACATACCGATCAATATAATCCCACACCGGGATCCGGTTTACTTCCAGGATCCGGGAACCAACCGGCAATACATCTTTCTTACTTTTATTTACCCTTACAATGATCGCTTGACCATCAACGTTTTCAAGAAACAGTCTGTATTCACCAAAATCAGAAATATATATTAGCGTATCTATGCTTTGCGGCAAGTACACATTAGTATGTCCGTCCCCGAGCAGGGCACAGAACTTCTGCAACTCCCTGTAATACTCATAGTCACTTTCTGTATTCATTACTGTCTGAATGGCAGATTGGTAAGACTGATCCCAGGCTTTCCTGTCAACCTTTTCCAGATAAACGAAATTGTAATTCACTTCCTGCCATAATTTTGACAGCCCGAAAATTTTTTCTTCTACAGTCAAATTATCCGGCATTTTGTGATTAGCCGTTATCTGCTCAGCTGTAGCCAAATTAACGGAACAGCATACAATTGAAAAAAGCGCCAAAACCTTCATTGTTCTCATATTCATCCATATTAAATTAGTACACTTTCATTGACGCTAATCTGAAATTAATGTTACAAGATTTTTATTAGGTTTGTATTACAAACTTGTTTTATTAACAATACTACAATGAAAAGAGAACCGGATAAATCGGATATAATTGATGAAAATCAATCTCTTAACGTGATCAAAGAAATGATAGAGGTTCCCAGGATCAAGCTCAGGCAGGACGGGATCTTGTTCATAGTCTGGGGGTGGCTGCTCTTTTTTGTCTGCTTTATGGGGTATATTACACGAGCCGTTGTTCTGACTTTTCAGATGCAAAAAATTCTCAGCCTGCTGAGGATTATACTGGTTGTTGCGGCGGCGCTTTTTACGATCTTCTATCTGGTAAAGCAGCGAAAAAAAGTGCAAACCTATATAGGCGTATCGCTACGCTATGTTTGGATCTCATTTTTCCTGTCTATGGTGCTTATGAACCTGATCCAGATGAATGTGCTTCACAGCATCAATTTTGAGTTGCAGCACCCTCTGTTCATGGTGCTGATGGCCTTTGCCGTTGTGGTAACCGGGGGTATCCTGCGCCACCGACTAATCGTCATCGGGGGTGCAGTGTTCGGAGCGCTGGCGCTAACTGCCTCCTACCTCGGCCTGAAAGAACAATTGCTTTTGGAAGCCGTTGCCTGGGTGGTCGCATTCATTGTCCCGGGGCATATATTGTTTGCCAAACGTAAAAAGTAACGCTTTGCCTGCCATGTTTAGTGAATTGGATCCCTAGCTGCATTGGAAACTATCCTATGACCACCTGCACCTCACATCCAGTTGACCCTGAGAAACTATATTATGCCATTGTGGCGGTTAAGGGAAAGCCGATTATGACCAACGCCGATCTAAAAATTACAGAGCCCAAAAAAAACGTAGTAGAGATCAGTTTCAAATTTAAAGGCTCAAAGAAATGGGCTGAAATGACACGGAACAACGTAGAGAAAATGATCGCTATTACCATTGATGACCAGGTGTATGCCCTGCCAACGGTCATGTTCGAAATTCGTAACGTAAAAGCAATGATCAGCGGGCTGGATAACGAAGAAACGGCCATCAGCCTCTCCCGTGCCCTAAATGAAAAGCGTTAGTCACCACTAAAAACCGTACCGTTGTTTAAGTATTGATATGCAATTGACGAGAACGGCAGGATCGTTGGCGTTTGCTTTTTCCAGGCTTCGCTGAGCTTACTCAACTCCAAGGTCCGTATTCGTCATTTCATTTTCAATATACCATTCACCATCCTTGCAGAGACGCCACTGTGTAAGATACGTTCCGGTCATCTGGCCGGCTTTCCAGACTCCCCTGTCTACCAATATGGAATCTGAGATTACCAGGGCCCTGGAAGTGTTCTCAGTGAAACGGAACCCGGTGGCATACAGGAAGCTGTAATAACCCATTATGTCTTCCCTTCCATGGATCTCCTTGTAATTGGACGGGATCATGCAGGCATTTTCCAGGTGCACAGATCCCAGGGAGTCAATCTGGCCGGCATTGAACCATTCGGCAAATTTGGTATTCTGTATAGCGATCCTGGCGATGATCTTATCATGGTCCTGAGCTTTAGACTCGGTTCCGATGAATAGAAAAAGAAGGATGATGGCAATACAGGGTAACGATAAAATAGTGATCTTTCTCATGGTGTGTGTTTTTAAGTTAAATAAATCCAATACATATTTGTAACATTGTCCGAGGCCTGTTCGTGTCCTGTAGGCCAGTCTGTCAAGTCTGTAGGTGAATTTGCCGAATGAATCGTAGATTTGGTAATCCAGACATTGGAAGATCAGCTTCACGGTATAACTCCTGGGAGTGACCTCTGCCAATTCAATACGCTGGATCGTTCTCAGGCTCAAATTGCATTTCTGTGCAAGTTCACCCTGGGTCAAGCCCTTAGCCAATCGCAATTCGGTGATCTTCTTACCTAAGTCCGGTTGTTTCATAATTCATTCGAATTCGTGACAAGATTATATGTAACTTAAAAACTATTCAAATATTTAGGCTGTATTTAATGCGTCATTTGTACGTCACATTGTGTAACTAATTGGTATGGCTCAGTTTTATCTTTGTTTTTCAAAATCTTCCTTTTAAAAAGTTAAGTCTCTTGCCTTCTTCCATCTTCTCTATAGCGTAGCGAAGCGCAGTCCTTGGAACCTGAGGGTAGTGCTTGATCAGGAAGGCTTCCACGGCGGCAGGGTCCTTTTTCCAGGCTTCGCGCAGCATCCACCCTACAGCTTTGTGCATCAGGTCCTGGCGATCGGCCAGAAGCAGCTCGGCCAGCCGGAAGGTATGATCCAGCTGTCCTTTCTGAATGAAGAACATGCTGGAAATAATGGCTATGCGCCGTTCCCATAAAATGTCCGAAACCGCCAGCCGGTAAAGGATCGCAACATCCTGAAGACCGTCATAAATGGCCCGTCCCAGGATCTTATGGGCCGAGCAATCCACCAGGTCCCAGTTGTTTACATATTGCCTGTTGCGCAGGTAAAAATCAAGAATGGCCTTGCGCTCCCCACCCTTTTCAAACCGTAGTACCAGGATTGCCAAGGCGCAGCTCCGCTCTTCGTGGATGGGCGAGGCAATGAGTTTCTGCAACTCGGCAAAAGGAAGGTCCCGGAATTTGCGGGAGACACTGCGCATATCGGGTGAGCTCACGCCTATGAAAATGTCTCCATGGCCGTACTGCCCTTTTCCGGTCTTGAAAAACCATTCCAATGCTTTTTTACGTTCTGCCGAGGCATGAGCATTTAGTTCTTTTTGTACGTTTTCTGCGGTCATCATTCAGACTCTCCGGTTTCCTTGAACTGGGCGATGTCGGATTTCAGGCGTGCCCAGTAGCCGTAGGTGCGGTCAATGTTTTCCACGGAAAAAAAGCAAATGCCTGCAGAGCCTCCGGTTCGCGTGTAGAGCATGAATTCCATGATCCTCTCTTGCGGGACGTGCCCCACGAACAAGCCGGAGCAAAGGATTCCGTCATTGCCGGCTTCCCTGAGTTCCTGCACTCCTTCTCGGGTTGCCGTAAGAACCTGGTAATCATCCCAATTGTAGAATTTATGGTAGATCATGGGGAAGAAAATATCCACATTGCGGAAGCGGGGCCAGTCCTGGCGAACCAGCTTGCGGGACTCCTGGGGAGTGGCAAAGACGGCCACCGAGGCCACTTTCCCGTGTTTTTTTATCTCGGCGCATACCTCGCTGGTCACTGCCGAGAGGGCGTCCCAGCGGTATTGCATCCACCGCTCATCGGCTGTAGGATCCTCCAGATCAAGCGGATCCACCCCCGTCAGGGCTTTGAAGCAGGCCCGGCACGTATCGCAATAACAAAAGTCCCACTGCGGGTAAACGCGGTCCTGCACCACATTACGGGATTCGTGCAACCCGTAAGGCAGAATGGCATCGGGGTAACGGATGAAATCCAGGTGGACCCCCGCCAGGCCTTGGATCTGTGCCAGCTCGGCCACCCGTTCCTTAAGGTATTGTGTGGTCTCGGGACGTGACGGGCACAGCCAGCGGTAATGCTCTCTGTTGTAAAGATTTATGTCAAGACAGGACTGGCCCAGCGCGTTCACCTGGTACCAATCGGGATGGGCGTTGCGCAAACTGTGTTCGGTCCGGTTGATGGCCCAGACCCAGGCGTGGAGCTCAATCCCGTATTTCTGTGCAAACGGCAGAGCGTTCTGAATGATCCGGATAGCCGCATGGTCGCGAAAAGCCGGGGCAGCGACTGTAGTGGCCGAATCCTCCGGTACCTGGGGGTAGCCACCGTGGCATTCCAGCAAAATTGCGTTGATTCCCGCTTCTGCTGCTTTTTGAAAATAGTAGTCCCATTGACCATCAGTCATAGTTGTTTTGCCAACCATCCAGGCCCATACTTTCTTTGAGGGATCCACGCGCGGTGTACAGGAAATGAGTGCCATAGCTAGTATCAGGAATAAAGTTTTCATGTTCATATATATTTCTGCTCCATAAAATATTTGAGGTAGACAGGCAGCAGGCGTTTAGTGAGAAAACGTTTTTGAATATCTGTGTTTTTAAGGAAATTGCTCGTGTTGGTCGTGTCGTACCGGGGCTGCAGGGAACCGTAACGCCTTGCCAGGCTGTGCGGGTCTTCGGTATCTTTGTTGAAGAGCGAGGCCAGGATCCGCAGGGGATTCTCCCTGATGTTGGTTTGCAGCAGTTCATTGATCCAGCTTTCATAGGGTATGATCCGGATCCTGTATCCTATGCGGCGGATAGCTTGTACCATCATTTTTATGGTGAAAGATTCCGGATTCAGGATATTAAATGCCAGGCCGCAGGCTCCTTCCTGCCGTGAGATATGGGCTATGGCGTCACTCACATAATCCACCGGCACTGCATAAAGCCGTGTCTTGAGGTCCGGGGCCTTTTGCATTTGGACGCATCCTACAATCAGCCGGCTTAACAAATCCTTCATCTCCCAGATCCCGTGTACGGTATCCCCGGCAATTTCTCCCGGACGGTAGATGCAGGCTCTCAATCCGCGCTCCCGGGCTATCTGGACCAGCTTTTCCGATACCCATTTGGTTTCTGAATACCCCAGGAAATAGCCTTCCCATGAGGTCAAAGGATCGGACTCGTACACTTTCTTACCTAAATGCGAGGGATTGTCGTACACGCTGTAGGAAGAGATGTAATGGAAATACTTGGCTTTCCCGTGGCACGCAAAACGCAGGCATTCCCGGGTCCGGCAAGCTGCTCCAGTAGCGATCGGATCAGGAAGGCTCCCAGGAAGCCGGTACTCCCGGTCAGGAACAACCGCCGGCATTCACTTACCGAATGGTTATAAGCCTCGCACTCAAAAGCAGCAACCCGGCCGGCAGCCGGCACAACGGAGTCATCCAAATGACATTCTTCCTGTAAATTAATCTTCTTAACGTTTCCGCTCCCTTCCAGCATTTTAATCCGGATGTAGTCAGATATCCCGTTGACAGATGCATTCATCCCGATTTCAGTGATATCCAGCCCTATATGAAAGGTTTCTTCCAGCTGGTAAACACATTCCACTAGTTTGAGCGAATCTCCTCCCAGCTCCAGGAACCCGGTATCCAGGTCGTACGTATCGGTTTCCAGGAGGGTATCGAATACCGTTTTTACTTTTGCATAAATACCGTCCAATGATGTTTCGGGAGCCGTTGTTTTATAACGTGCCGAGGCATTGTCCCTGCTGCTGAACAAAACCTCAGGGAGCCCCTTAAGGTAGTGTTCCATGACCTTGTGCGTGCGGATCTTCCGGTTGTCCGTCCTGGAAAGGCTGTTCTTTCTGACAAATACCACATCGTAAAACGAGAATTCAAAAAACCGCGCCATCACATGATTGATCTGTGATGCCACAGCTGCAAAATCCAGTTGGCTCTTATCGGTTTCCACGCAAAGTACCACTGCTTCTTTTTTACCCGCTCCGGCCGGGAAAAAGACAGATGTTTCCATGGATACTCCCGGTATGTGTTTTTGCAATACGGTTCTAATGTCGCCCGGATACACGTTGTGCCCGTTGACAACGATCAGTTCCTTGATCCGACCGGTCATAAAGAAATTCCCACGGTAGATGATCCCCAGGTCCCCGGTCTTATAAAACTCCCCGCCGAGTCCTTCCACCCGCACCCTGAAATTCGCGTTGTCTTTCACGTTGCCCCAGTAACCGTTACAAACGCTGTCCCCCTGGATGTAGATCTCCCCTATCCTGCCTTCTTCGCACGGTTTCCCGCTTTCCAGATCCACAACGATCATGGTCAGGCCCTTTACGGGTTTGCCCAGGCTGACGATCTCTTTGCCTTGTCCCTGCTCACAAGGAACAAAGCGGTTCCTGCGCAATGCCTCGGCATCGATCCAGAGGGTTTGGTAATCCCGGTGCGCCACCGTAGCCAGGCAGACATTCTCGGCAAGGCCGTACCC